>Ga0316208_1000554_pt1 | contig 43882 bp, 50 predicted proteins | sample 3monopyrite_MG_FD_204944 | JGI IMG/M metagenome (GOLD analysis project Ga0316208, IMG submission 204944) | Microbial mat bacterial communities from mineral coupon in-situ incubated in ocean water Damariscotta River, Maine, United States -... | ecosystem: Environmental > Aquatic > Marine >...
TTTTTAAATAATTGATATAACCATTTAACTTCCAAACAGATAAAAGATCCGGAGGAATAGCCACAATTTTGACCATATCTAAATCAAGCAATGTTTTCCATTTCATTTCTTTTACTGTATTTACGACGAATGAATTATTTTTATAAACCGTATCCTTAACTGATTTTAAACTCCATTGTTCACCATCATACGTCGCTTGTTTTGCTTCTATTTGGCGTTGAATAAAATTATTTTTAGCAAATTGATATAAGGTAATACCAATAAGTCGTCCATCATTTTCAACACGATTAACATTGATATAGGTTTCGCCGTCTCTTGCCCATAAACCATAGTCGGTGTTCATGTTAATATTTTGATGCAAGGCTTTTATCTGCATTTCACCGGCATATTGATGCAATGGTGGCGCAATACCTTCACCGATCACCATTGCTAATAACATTAACATCACGGCTGTTTTCATTATTGAACCGACAATACGTAATAATGAAACACCTGCCATGCGAATAATAACAAGTTCATTATGATTTGCTAACCAGCCCAGGCCCAACATAGTGCCAAGTAACATGGAAAGCGGAAATAACTCATAAATATGTTGTGGAACAAGCAGTAATGAATAAAGTATTGCCGACCAAATCGTATAATCTGCCTGACCTATTTGGCCCGCCTCACCGGCAAAAGCAAACAGTTCATATAAAACAATAAAAATGGTGAGCACAGTGGCAACACCGGTAATTACTGCCTGACCAATATAGCGATCCAAGATATTCATTTATGAACATCCTTTGCAAACAAATAACGAAAACCCATTTGATGCATCAATAAAATAATAACGAAAAATAATAAAATGGCATGTACCCACCATAAACCGACCAGAGAAGGTACATTACCCTGTGCTATCCATGTTTTACCTAAACTGATTAAGTTCGTTACAACAATGTAGACCAGTAAACCTATTCCTAAGCGTAAATAACTGCCCTGACGCGGTGACGTTTGACTCAGAGGAACAGCCAAAGCAGAAAGTAATAATGCTAAAAGAATAGGCGCAAGCCGCGAATGAAATTCAGCTTTATAAATGAGTCCGTCTTTTTTTATTAGCTCTAACGTCGGTATTGCAATATGTTTTTTTTGCTTTGTTGCAGCAGATTTTTCATGGATACGAACACCATGTTGTTCAAATGCAATCATTGTGTAATCCAGTTGACCCGGCGTCTTCTGGTAACGTACACCATTTTCAAGCACCATAAAACGATCACCGGTTTTGTCATCAATTGTACGCTGTCCTTTATTCGCGCGAATGACTAACTCAGTATTATTATTTAAACGTTGTTGTAAAAACACACCCTGCATTTGAGTATGTTCATCATTCAAACCTTCGACATACATTATGCCGACACCGGCAGAAACTTCCCGAAAACGCCCTGCTGTCATACCTTCGAGTTCAGATGAATTTTCTGCTTTTATCGTAATATCCTGTTGCAAACCATTCGTCCAGGGAATAATTTGAAAAGAAAATATACCGAGCAAAATTGAAAATAAAAACGCAAAACTTAATACCACTTGTACAACATAAATTTGGCTGACACCACTCGCCGATAATGCGGCCATTTCATTATTTTGATAAAAACGACTCAGTGTCATCAACACAGCAAGGTAAAGTGACAAAGGTAAAATAACCATCAACATGCTTAGCGTTTTCAGCCCCAGTACCATCATTACCGTGCTAACACTCAAGGTACCCGCAGCAACTTCTGCAAATACGCCAACTAACTGTCCGCTTAAACCTACCAGCATAAGCACCAGAGAAACACCAAACAGTGTTTGTGCAATCTCTTTTATTAAATAACGCGCAATAATCATTTGTTGTTGTTTTAAATTCGCTTAAGGTTTTACTAATTTTATCGCCAGGATGCTAAAACTAAACTTCCAGAGTGCTGAAACTAAACATTATATCGAGTAAGCTAGGGCCTGTTTATCTTTCAGATATTAGGCTGATTTTGAGATAATTTTACTACTGGCAAGGCATGTTTTACGTATCAATGCACTCCATTGAAAGTAAAATATAACGCAGGCAGAGCTAAAATTAGCCAAAATAAGACAATAGATGAAAGATCAAACAGGCCCTAATGCCCAATTCTTTTTTTAAGCTTACAGGAATCCCGTATGGAAATCAGCGTCAAAACCATCAACCTTGAAACCATTAAATCACCCTGCCTTGTGGTCGGTGTGACTGATAAACGAAAATTAACGCCGTCAGCACAACAGCTCGATTTACTCTCAAATGGCTTTATTAGTAAGGTGCTTCGCCGCGGGGATATTTCCGGCGAAATGGGTGATGCACTGATGTTGCACGACGTACCCGGCTTAAAATCTGAGCGTGTGTTACTGGTTGGTTGCGGAAAAATCGCTGAACTAACACACCAGCGTTTCACAACGATTGTGAGTAATATTTCCAGCACCTTAAGCAAAGCAAATATCAAAAATGCGGTTGTCAGTATTGCTGATTTAGCCAGTAAAACCCTCTCTAGTACTCTGCAAATTCGCTTAGCGACAGAGGCACTATTACAAGAAAACTACCGTTTTTCAGAGTTGAAAAAAGACACTCACCCTTCTTTAACTAAAGTCTCATTTCATTTAGATGATAAACGGGCAATGAAAAAAGCCAGGCTCGCGGTTGAGATAGGCAAGGCCATTGGTCTTGGTCGAAATACGGCGCGCGATCTGGGCAATTTACCCGGTAATATTTGCACCCCGACTTATCTCGCTAAACAAGCAAATATTTACGATAAGAGTTACAGCAAACTCAAAACCACCGTTTTGAATCAAAAAGATATGGAAAAACTGGGCATGGGTTCACTCTTATCGGTGAGCAAAGGCAGCCGTACGCCACCTAAATTCATAGTGATGCAATATAACGGTGGGAAAAAAGCCGACAAACCCTATGTTTTAGTCGGCAAAGGGGTCACGTTTGACTCGGGTGGTATTTCCATTAAACCTGGCGCGGCAATGGATGAAATGAAATATGATATGTGTGGTGCCGCCAGTGTGATGGGGACAATGGTCAGCATTAACGAACTCAAGTTGCCCATTAATGTGATCGTTATAGTCCCAAGTGTTGAAAACATGCCAGATGGCGCAGCAAGTAAACCGGGGGACGTGGTTACTTCCATGTCTGGTCAAACCATTGAAGTGCTCAATACCGATGCGGAAGGTCGACTCATTTTATGTGATGCCCTCACCTACTCTGAAAAATTCAAACCAAAAGCCGTGATTGATGTTGCCACTTTAACCGGTGCTTGTGTGATTGCGCTTGGTGCCCACCCTGCCGGTTTACTCAGTAACCAACAAAAATTAGCCGATCAAATTCTCACCGCCGGCACTGAATGCGGTGATCGTGCCTGGCAAATGCCATTGTGGGAAGACTATCAGGATCAACTGAAAAGTAATTTTGCCGACATGGCGAACATTGGTGGTCGGGAAGCCGGCACCATTACCGCAGCCTGTTTCCTTTCGCGCTTCACTAAAAAGCTCAACTGGGCGCATTTAGATATCGCCGGTGTTGCCTGGTTAGGTGGTGCAAAAAAAGGCGCAACTGGTCGTCCCGTTCCTTTATTAACCCAATATTTAATGGAACGTTGTGGCAAGCAATATTCGCTGTAAACTTCTTCGTCATTGCGAGCCATGTTTTTTATGGCGAAGCAATCTCATGATGAATAACACTTTTCAGGAGATTGCCGTAGTCACTTTGTTCCCTCGCAATGACAAGTTAAAAAATAAACATGACAAGAATCGACTTTTACATTATTGAAGAAGGCTCTACTGAGGCGACAGACGCCTTTATCTGTCGCCTCACTGAAAAGGCCTGGTCACAAAATAATACGATCTATATTCATACTATGGATGAACCAGACGCGGTGAAATTTGATGAATTACTGTGGACGTTTAAAGAAGACAGTTTCATTCCGCACCAGCTTGCTGAGACAGACAATAATGAAAAATCAGTGCTCATTGGCCACCAAAATACGGCTGAAATTCCTGCCACGCATCATGATGTGTTGATTAACTTAAATGACGAAACCCCTTCTTTTTTTAGCCAGTTTGAGCGTGTTGCTGAAATTATTGCTGGTGATGAGAATAGTCGTATTAAGGGACGTGAACGCTATCAATTTTACCGGGATCGCGGTTATGCTCTTGAGACACATAAAATCTCTCTATAATATGGACTTATGACGGATAAAAAAAACAAGGACGCAAGCTCTGCAGACTCGCAAGATTCGTTAGTTGATGCATTAGAATCAATTAAAAACTTGCTGGCAAAAAGTGACTCTAAACTCGCTGCTGCCCGGGAGAGCATTGCCATTGCCAGTAACCAAACACCGGCATCACTTGATAGTGGTAATCCTGAGCAATTCGAAATACCTGTCCTTGATGATATCGTTATCCCTGCTGATGTAGAATCTGCCACCGAAGAAGTTTCCAACATCTCCGAGCAATTATCTGAAAAAATCGACGAAACGCTTGCTGCCGTTAATGAAACGATCCCCACCCTATCAGTCGCCGAACCAGATCCAGACATCATTCTGGGCTACCTCGATACCGTGCAGAAAAAACTTGAAAAATCACTACGAGATTCGTTAATGAAAAGCATTGTGACCATTGAGCTAGGGCTTAAAAAGTCACTTGTGAACGAAATTGATAAAATCCGCGAGCAAGTTAAAAAAGATTTTGGCTAATCCACCCAGATCCAACCGGATCAACACCGCCATACAACTGCATGGCAGTTTAATCTTTTGGTCCATTCCAACATAATTTTCTGTATAATAATCAGCCTTTTAAAGACCTAAGCAGGTCAGCATTTAATTAACTCATAGCGAAATAATACCGTGGAAAAAACCTACAATCCTCATTCAATTGAACAACGTTGGTACGAAGCCTGGGAAAAGAATGACAATTTTTCTCCTAAAGGTGGCACTGAATCATTCTCAATTATGATCCCTCCACCGAATGTCACCGGCAGCCTGCACATGGGGCATGGTTTTAATAACACGGTCATGGATACGCTCACCCGCTATCACCGCATGAAAGGTCATAACACGTTATGGCAACCGGGGACGGATCACGCCGGTATCGCCACACAAATGGTGGTTGAACGTCAACTTAACGCTGAAGACAAAACCCGCCATGATTTAGGCCGCGATAAATTTATCGATAGAATTTGGGATTGGAAAGAAGAGTCCGGTGACAATATTACTCGTCAGTTACGTCGTTTAGGTTCATCTCTCGATTGGTCACGTGAACGTTTCACTATGGATGAAGGGTTATCCGATGCGGTTCAGGAAGTTTTCGTAAAACTCTACGAAGAAGATTTAATTTATCGCGGTAAACGTTTGGTGAACTGGGATCCTGTTTTACACACGGCTGTTTCTGACCTGGAAGTTATTTCAGAAGAAGAAAAAGGATCGCTTTGGCATATGCGCTATCCACTCACCGATGGTTCTGGTGAATTAATTGTAGCTACAACGCGTCCTGAAACCATGCTGGGTGATAGTGCCGTTGCGGTACACCCTGATGATGAACGTTATCAATCAATGATAGGTAAAACGATTACGCTTCCTTTAGTCGGGCGTGAAATCCCGATTATTGCCGATGATTATGTTGATATGGAATTTGGAACGGGTTGTGTAAAAATCACGCCGGCACATGATTTTAACGATTATGAAATGGGTAAACGTCATAACCTGCCGATGTTTAATATTTTAACCATCGATGCAGCGATTAATGATGAAGTGCCAGAAAAATATCGTGGCCTTGATCGTTATGAAGCACGTAAACAAATCGTTAAAGAATTAGAAGATCTCGATTTAATGGATAAAATCGAACCGCACAAACTCATGGTACCGCGTGGTGATCGTTCCGGTGCCGTGGTTGAACCTTACCTAACCGATCAATGGTATGTGAAAGTTGAAGAACTGGCTAAGCCAGCAATCGAAGCCGTAGAAAATGGCAGCATAAAATTCGTACCGGATAACTGGAAAAATACCTACTACGAGTGGATGAACAATATTCAGGACTGGTGTATCAGTCGCCAAATCTGGTGGGGACATCGTATTCCTGCCTGGTTTGATGATGAAGGAAAGTTTTATGTCGGTCGTTCTGAGGCCGAAGTGCGCGAAAAACATAACCTGGGTGACATCAATTTAAAACAAGATGACGATGTTTTAGATACCTGGTTCTCATCTGCACTTTGGCCTTTCTCTACATTAGGCTGGCCGGCTAAAAATGACATTGATGCTGAAATGTTAAAAGCATTCTACCCGACCAGCGTATTAGTAACCGGTTTCGACATTATTTTCTTCTGGGTTGCCCGTATGATCATGATGGGCTTGAAGTTTATGGATGATGTGCCGTTTAAGGAAATCTACATTCATGGTTTAGTACGTGACTCACACGGCCAAAAAATGTCGAAGTCAAAAGGTAACGTACTTGATCCGATTGATTTGATTGACGGTATCGAACTCGAAACATTAGTTAATAAACGTACCTCAGGCATGATGCAACCACACCTTGCAGAAAAAATCGAAAAGCAAACACGTAAAGATTTCCCCGAGGGTATCCCTGCTTTTGGTACCGATGCCTTACGTTTCACTTTTGCATCATTAGCATCAACAGGCCGGGACATTAATTTTGATTTAGGTCGTATCGAAGGTTATCGCAACTTCTGTAATAAAATCTGGAATGCCGCGCGTTACGTTCTGATGAATACTGAAGATCAGGACTGCGGTCAAAACGGTGGCAAGCTTGAACTTACTGCGGCTGATCGCTGGATCTTAAGTCGTTTACAACAAACCACTAAAACGGTTGAAGATGCGATAAAAAACTATCGTTTAGATCACATGGCACATGCGATTTATGAATTCACATGGAACGAATATTGTGACTGGTATTTAGAATTATCAAAAACGGTATTGTTTGATGACAATGCCAGCGAAGAAATTAAACGCGGCACACGCCATACCTTGGTGCATGTATTAGAAACTATTCTTCGTTTAGCACATCCAACCATGCCTTACATCACAGAAGAAATTTGGCAACGTATTGCGCCTTTAGCCGGCATTAAAGGCGAGAGCATTATGTTACAACCTTACCCTGAATATAACGAAGTGAAGTTTGATCAAGGCGCGATAGATGAAGTTGAATGGATTAAAAACTTCATTATCGGCATTCGTCAAATTCGTAGTGGTATGGATATCAAACCAGGTAAACCATTGCCTGTATTATTACAAAACGGCAGTGATCGCGATAAAGTTTTATTTGAAACCCATGAAAACTATTTAAAGAAACTGGCCAAGTTAGAAAGCATCACCTGGTTAAACGCTGCTGATAATGCCCCCGAGTCAGCAACCGCACTGGTCGGCGAAATGAAACTGCTCATCCCCATGGCCGGACTCATTGATAAAGACGCAGAGTTAAAACGTTTAGACAAAGAAACCGAAAAACTCATAAAGCCGATTAAATCGTTAGAAGGTAAACTATCAAACCCCGGCTTTACTGATAAAGCACCCGAAGCCGTAGTACAAAAAGAAAAAGATAAGTTAGCTGATATGCAAAGTACATTAGCGAATTTACAGGAGCAGAAAAAGAAAATCGAAAATATGTAATCCAGATGTGATTGGGGTGTGTAATGCACCCCAATAGTGCATTTATCACCTCACAACCTCTAAACAAATCAAAACTTACCTGTTATTTCTGCAATTGTATTGATTGCTTTTATAGCCTATCCGGCGTTATAGTAAATAAAAACAAATAGTTAGCTCTCCCCATCAGCTAAAAACTAATTTTGTATTAGATAGATTCTGTCTAAATAACTCCGAAAAATATAATGCTGATTTGAAAAAAGTGTCAAAATATATCCCAAACCCAAAACGAATAGATGTTTATACTCAAGAATATAACTTATCAGAATTAGAAGTTAATAAATTAATAAGTGATGGTAGTGTAAGAGCTTATGAATATAAGGGCATACTTTATGTTAACAATAAATCAGCCTATAAGTTGCTCAAAAACGCTCGTTATCACTCGCTGGGACATCTAAAGCGTTAGGCTTTAAAATCAACAACTTAAACCCATCTTGTTGCGTGTAGCGCAATACGCTATAATTAAACTATGATCATTTCATTCAAGCACAAAGGACTGCAAAAACTCTACGAATCAGGTAGTACGGCAGGCATCCAAAATGCTCATAAAGCCAAATTACGAATGATATTAGCGGCACTGGATTCCACCCAAGAAATAGATGATATGGATATTCCAGGCTATAAACTTCACCCTCTAAAAGGAAAGTTAAAAGGTTTATGGTCTGTAACAGTAAATGGTAACTGGAGAGTTACTTTTAAATTCGAAAATGGAAATATTTATATTGTTAATTATGAGGACTATCACTAATGAATATGCATAACCCACCCCATCCAGGAGAGTTCATTAAAGAAGTATATTTATCTCCCTTTAATATCAGCTCTCGTACGGTTGCAGAAAAATTATTAGTTTCTCCTTCAACCTTCAACAGGCTTGTAAATGCTGAAAGCAATATTTCACCTGAAATGGCATTAAGACTTTCTAAAACGCTTGGTCGCACACCTGAAAGCTGGCTTTCTATGCAAGACTCTTACAATCTTTGGCACGCTAGAAATAACATCGATCTTCGTAAAGTAAAAAAGTTAAATATTGAAGCAGCCTAAGGCGTTCAAATCGGACTTTTTCAAGAACTAGGGTCAGCCATTAGCATTCTCCTGTCAACAAGGCGAACGAATTTAATTCATTGCCAACACAATGGGATGTTTTAGCGGCCTAAAAGACAGAATAAAGTGATGAAAGTACGTCTTGAACGTTGAAATAGTATTCAAACTGCGGCAGGATATTTAAAATCAGAAATTTAATTATTAAGCTGTTTCAAGACCATTATTTATTGGTTTTTCTACAGCCTCGTTAGGTGAGAGGGTGTCGTTACATGTCGAATGAATTGTTATCACCTCCTAGAAGAATACCTTTTACTATAAAAGTAAAGTGCCTTTTTACGGGTATCAGATACCAAATAAGTTTCCTGATTCTTGGGATTTTAACTGTCTTTTTCCTGGTTTTTGCGTTTGATTATTCCTCCATCCTGTTTTACGAAGGCACAATAGAAACAACAACTGGCACCGTAGTTGATAAAAAGAAGACGAGATTTTCCACTGGTCGTATCAATTTTGGAGGTGCTCTACGTCCAGGGGAGAGAATTTATAAATATTTCTATATATATAAGGTAATGGGAAAATCCCATGAATCTAGTTCAATCGGCATTGACAGACAGATTAACAAACAAACCACATTGGTTGTCGAGTATCTGAAAAACAGTCCATCTATTTCTCGGATTCAAGGGATGTCGCCCGGACTCCACCTAAGCGGTCGGGTAACTCCCATTGTGGTTATGATAGTTATCATCCTTATCGCATTCTCGGTTGTGTATTCAATGACACATAAAAGGGTTCGCTTGTATAGGTTGCTAAAGATCGGTCGAACAGCAACAGGAGCGGTAAAAACGAAAAAAATATTGTCGCGAAGCTCTGGTAAAGAATGGTATGAAATTGTCTATGAGTTTGTTGTTGATGGATGTGTTTATCAGGTAATAGACAGGCCATATTATACTGAACGAATTGAAATGGGAGATCAGCGGACAGTTCTCTATGACCAAAATAATCCACATAAAGCAGCCCTATTAGATGACATTCCTTGTTCCATCGCTCTTGATGAGTCAGGTCAAATTAGCTCTGGTAGTCTTCTTTCAACCGCAACCATTTCACTGATACCAATAGCGTCAATCATTCTTATAATTGTCTCGATATATTTCGAGTTCTCCAAATAAAAGATATGCACATATTACCCCCTAACAAGACAAATACACTCGGACTTTAGAATAAATACCAAGATATTAAGGAGTATCCTGTGGAAATAAATAAAACTTGGATGAGATTGTTCATTATTATCGCAGCAAGTAATTTGGTGGTTTCATTCGCCTCAGGTGAGGAAGTTTCACTTGGTAGTAAGCAGGCACCCGTCACTATAATTGAGTACGGTTCTTTAACATGTGGTAACTGTTTATCCTTTCACAGGTATGTTTACCCTAAACTAAAGAAACAATACATTGATACAGGGACAATTCGTTTTATTTATCGCCATTTCCCAACGGGTGGAGCAGCGGTATACGGGGCGCGTGCGGCTAACTGTGTGGGTGACAAATATTACGAAATGCTAGATAAGCTTTTTTCCACTGTAGGTAGATGGTCTCGAGCGGAGAACAGGGATGCCATATTTGTTAAGTATGCAACATCACTCGGAGTGAATTCAGAAGCCTTTGTTACATGTATTAGTAATAAAAAGCATTTAGATAACATATTACTTCAACAGAAGGCAGCGAGGAAAGATTTAGATGTCATCGGAACCCCCACCTTTTTCATAAATGGAAAAATGGTTCGTGGAAAAAGAAACTTTCTTGAAATGAAAGCACTGATAAGTGAAGCAATTAACAAAGGTAACTAATGATTAGATATTTTTTAGCAGTATAGCACTTAGGAGATCAGCATGCTAAGCGCATCAGGATACCTATAAGGCGCTCAAGTCATCAACCTACGCTTCGTTTGCGCCGCACAGCTTGGTCGTTAGGCTAATAACCAAAAAGGAGATAATAAATGTCATCTAAAATGAAAACATTCTACGTATTTATGTTGATTGTCATGCTGGGGATCACGCCTATATGCTACGCTGAAACATCAACTGACAAAACTTCAATAGAAGAGGTTAAGAAAGAAACACAAGATTTGCTTCAGACTCTTAATGCCTATACCGTTGAACAGAAGGAAGAAGCAATTCGCAAAACAAAAACGGCTTTAGATAATCTGGATAAACGCATTGATTCATTACAAGCACGTATCGATAGAAACTGGGACCAAATGGATAAGGCTGCCCGTGATAAGGCACGCTCTAATCTCAAAGCACTACGCAAGGCACGGACTCAGGTAGCCGAATGGTATGGAAGCTTGAAAAACAGTACTGTTGATGCATGGGAGCATATGAAAAAAGGCTTTTCAAAAGCATATAAGTCGCTTAATGATGCATGGGAAAAATCAGTAAAAGAATTTCGCTCAAACAAATAGAATGGTCTAACAATATTTAAACGCGGCTAACGATTTTCGTTAGAGTACAATGAAAAGCCTAACAAGAAAATTAAGTCATTCGCTTCGCTTATGTGGACGCGCCAAAATCGGCGCGCCCCTTATTAAAGATGTTATATGTGAAAACACAAAGAAAATAGATGCGGACAGAACACATTAGTCTGCTAATATATTTTAATTAAAACTATAATGCCTAAGCCCCTGCCATCGATAAAGCAAACTTCACCACCATAATAATAATCGTGATAAAAATTGCTACACCAATTAAACCAACAATAATGTATTGCGACGGTTTTCCGTGTTTAAAATCACGCTCATGGTTTTTACTTTTTTGTACGCCAATCATTGCCCACATAACACTTCTTGTAACATCGAGCAGGGAAGGTTCTTTTTCATCATCTTTCATTGTGTCACCTAATAGTATAATTAATTTTCAATGACATAGTCCGTTAACATGTCTTTCGCTTTATTTTCGTTAACGAAATATAACAGGATCCCACCTGCAATAAATAAAATACTCACTGAAAGTATCGATAAACGCGGGCTTTGTGTGGTTAAACTGACCAATCCCATCATAATTGGACCGAGTACTGCAGCAAACTTGCCTAACATATTATAAAAACCAAAAAATTCAGCGGATTGATTTTTTGGGATGATGCCGGCATAGAATGAACGGCTTAACGCTTGAACCCCACCCTGAACTAAACCAATGATGATGGCTAAAATATAAAATTCTGAGACGACAGTTATTTGCGTTGCCCAAAGCGTAGTAAAAAAATAAACCGCAATAGCGATTAATATTCCATTTTTTGCACCAATGACATTCGCCAAATACCCAAAGCCAATGGCCGCAGGAAAACCAACAAATTGTGTGATTAATAGCGCGGTAATGAGATCTGTTGAGTTAAAACCGAGTGACATTCCGTAGTCTACTGCCATTCTTACAATGGTATCGACACCATCAATGTATAACCAATAAGCCAGTAAAAATAAAAGCACCATGCGTAACTTTTTTATTTTATGAAATGTTTTGCTTAATTGTTTGAATCCGGAAAAAACAACTTTTCTTGTTTGTGTATCTCTGTTTTTTATTTTTCGATGAGTAAATTCAGAGACATTTAGAAATAATGGAATTGAAAAAACAAACCACCAAACAGATACAGTCAAAAATGAAAACTTCACTGCCTCTGCACTACTTTTAAAACCAAAACTTTCAGGGTTTAATGTCATATAAACATCAAAAGCAAACAATACACCGCCACCTAAATAACCAAGAGCATAACCAAAACTGGAAACCTTGTTAAAATTAATTTCCTCAGTAACATCTGTTAATAACGAGTCATAAAAAATAATACTGCCGGAAAAACCAACAACCGATAAAGCAAAAAATGTTAAGGCTAAAAGAGCCTCATGTTGCCCAACAAAATAAAGTGCAGCGGACATTAAAATGCCCAACATAGCAAAAATTAATAACAGGCGTTTTTTTAAGTTACCTGCATCTGCTATTGCACCAAGAACAGGTGCAAGAATCACGATAATGGTACTGGCAATAGAATTGGTTAACCCTAATTGAAATGTACTGTTTGATACATCCGTTGTATCGCTCCAGTATTGTTTAAAAAATAAAGGAAAAAAACCGGCCATGATAACCGTTGCGTAGGCTGAGTTAGCCCAATCATAAAGCGCCCACGAAAAAGTTGTTTTATTTATTTTTTCTGGCATTGTTATTCTAACTAACGTCGAAAACGTTCTTGCCTTTGATGACGATTAGTCTTGATTCGTTGTCTTATTTTATCACGGTTAGTACGACGCTCAACCGGTGACATTGACTTCCATTTTTCGCGCCGCTGATTCATCCTCTGACGAAAATTCTGACGCTGCTCCGCAGACATATTTTTCCAGCGTTTGCGTAATTTCTGGCGACGTTCGGGTGGCAATTTTTTAAACCATTGACGTTGCTGACGAATTTTTTGTCTTTCCGATTCAGGTAAAGCACGAAAATTCTGGAACCGTGTACGAATACGTTTACGTTGTTCCGGGCTCATACTTTTCCAGCGATGCAGACGTTTTTTAGCCAGTTTTCTTTCTTCCGCGGACATAGATTGCCAGCGTTTCACACCCTTACGTAAACGTTCTTTTCGATCTTGTGGAATGTTATCCCAGCGATTTTCAAAACGTTTTAATAATTTCTGTTCATTACTATTTAACTGTCCCCAGTTTGTTCCTTCAGGTACAGGACCTTCATCCTGAGCTTGCACATAAAAAGGCAGACTCAAAATTGAACTTAGTAATAAAACTTTTAAAATTCTGTTATTACTCATCAGATTCACTCGTTTCAACTTGTTGACGTGTTATCTTTCCAACTTCAGTTTTATCTTCAATTTCTGCATCGATAAAAGCGACATCATTTTTGTCATACATTGCAAGAAACTCAAACAGTTCCAAATCATTTTCAGCTGACGAAACGTCCTGTTCCTGTTTTGCTAATAAGACAGCAGGCGCCAAACATAAAAATAGTATTAAAAATTTAGCCTGCATACTGTTCTGACTCAACCAGCCATTGGATAAATTCCAAATCTTCCATTAATTCCAGATTATCATTTGAGGTTAACATCTCCATTTCTGTTTCCATGGCTATCACAGTATCGGTTGTTTCATTTTGATTAAAGTTAAAATTAAAATTAAAACTAAGAGAAACAACAACGATTGCAAAGGCGGCCGTTGCTGCTTGCGGAAAAAAGGACCACAATGACCGTGGCTTTGCTTTTTCTAAAGCAGCATTACGCGCTTGTTGCAAACGGCGAGTAATATCAGGACTTAACTCATTAAGACTTTCATCTAAATACGCTTTCGCCTTATTCTCGAATTCTATGTTTTTACTCATAGCCCACCTCGCCAACTTGTTTTCTCAATGCTTGTAATGCCCGTGAATAATGTGTTTTAACGCTACCCGTTGTAATACTCATTGCTTCTGCTGTTTGTTTAACATCCAGTCCTTCCCATGCACGTAACAAAAATGTTTGCTGTTGTCGTACAGGTAGTGTTTTTAATGCATCTTCTAACTGTGCGATGCTATTCTCACCACTTATCTTTCTAACCGGATCATGAACCTTATCGTCTGCAATCATCTGTATAGGATCATCATTTGTATCTTCATCATCAGAAAAAAACCAGTTTTGAAAAACATTGCGTACTTTTTGACGACGATAAAAATCACGAATTTTATTTTGCAAAATACGAAAAAATAAAGGCGGCCATTCGTCCTTCTTTCGATTAGCGTATTTACTTGCTAAAACCAGCATTGTGTCCTGAACAATATCTAATGCATCATCAACATTTGAGGTCGCAATATACGCCATGCGATAAGCGCGTTTTTCAACCTGCTTTAAAAATTGTTCAAGATTATGCGTATCTGCGCTCATTCGTGCTTGCGACACCATCAATGATTTTGTTATTTTAATTATTTTATGAGAAACACCCGTTGAAAACAAACTTCCACCGAGTGCTTCACAATAACATAATTGCATGTTTAACATAATCTTATCGATGTGTTCTCTTTTGAACGCGATCAACCCTGCGGTCCATACGACGCTCGATACGATTTCCTTTACGATCCATTCTGCGTTCAATACGGTCGCCCTTACGGTCCATACGACGTTCAATTCTGTTGCCTTTACGATCAAGACGTTTTGCTAACCCATAACGCCCATTGTCAGCGGCCTGTTGTGCACGGCGATCTAAACGGTCATTAATGTTCTGCCCCCGGCGATCTAAACGATCATTAATATTTTGACCACGACGATCTAAACGCTGATTAACCCGCTCACCTACACGTTCACGTTGTGCAGGTGTTAAAGAAACATCTCTACGGTGTTCAAGACGATTTTGAATTCGATTACCCTTCATATCCAAACGGTGTTCAACACGATTACCTTTATTATCTAAGCGATTTTCAATTCGGTTACCTTTCTTATCCAAACGGTGCTCAATGCGGTTTCCCTTCTTATCAAGACGATTAGCTAAGCGATCATTACCCTTTGCTGCTGCTCTATCTGCTGCTTTGTCTAAACGGTTGTTAATATTCTCGCCACGCTGGTCTAATCGATCATTAATTATTTCACCACGTTGATCTAAACGTTGGTTAATATTTTCGCCTCGTTGATCAAGACGTGAATTGATGCGTTCACCGACATCATCTGCCATCGCGGGCATGGCTGTGGCAAGCAAGATATTCAATGCTGTAATGGTAAATATTGACTGTTTCATGCTACTGCTCCTGTTTTGTGTTTTATTCATTGCGTTTAGTAATAACAACGCGACATGGCAGGATTGGTTGACAAATTATTTAGCAAAACGCATAAAAAAAGGGACTGGGTGTCCCTTTAGGATAAAATTATAACAAAATCAATAAGATATAAGTTATCTGGGAAAATTAAGTATAGGTTGATTTGGGTAAGTAAGCGTACATTCAGTTTCTGAATTCTTTTCCAGAGCACGTTTAAAAGTACGATCGGCATCTAACCATTCTTCTCTTAAGGCATCACTGATCCCGGCTTCTTTTATCGAGACAGACAGTAATTGAGAACGTAACTCAAACAATTCGGAGGTAATAACCATGTGCTGATGAGCAGATTTTGGAGACTTACCACCATATGCCTTGGGGCCGCCCATTAACTGCACCATAAAATCAGTTTGCTGATTTTCCAGGACTTCCTGAGGTTTATCGGTAAAAAACTTCCTTAACCATGGATCTGAGTAGGCTTTATCATAAAATATCTTATGCACTTTGATGAAAGTAGGTTTACCACCCAGGCGGTCATAAAGCGTTTTGTCTATTGCCATTTTTTCTCTTCTTGTTCATTTTCGAAAAATCTACACTTTAATATCGGCATTTACTATCTAAACTTAAAAATAAAGTACGGAAATTTAGCAATAGTGGAAAAAGTGACAATCAGTTATTTTTTATATAAAAATCAAAATATTAAATAAACTAATGCTCTCGCGTTGCCCTAAATTTAACATCTGGCCAGCGTTCGATGGTTAAATCGAGGTTTACACGGGTTGGTGCCAGATAGGTCAAACTTCCTCCGGCATCGAATGCTAAATTATCTGCTGCTTTTTTATTAAAGTCACTCAGCATTTTTTCATCATCACATTCAACCCAACGCGCAGTATTAACATTTACCGCTTCAAAGCCACATTCCACGCTATATTCTTCCTTCAGTCGAAAAGCAACCACATCAAACTGCAGGACACCAACGGCTCCCACAATGACATCATTATTATTCAATGGACGAAATACCTGTGTTGCCCCTTCTTCACTGAGTTGATCCAAACCTTTTTGTAATGCTTTCATTTTCAGTGGATCTTTTAACCGTACCCGTCGGAATAATTCAGGTGCGAAATTTGGAATACCACTAAATTTAAGCGACTCGCCCTGAGTAAATGTATCACCAATCTGAATCGTGCCATGATTGTGCAATCCAATAATATCACCAGGGTAAGCTTCTTCTACACTTTCACGATCTCTTGCCATGAATGTAATGGCATTGGCTACTTTGACATCTTTATTGATACGCACATGTTTCATTTTCATACCCTGTTCATAGGTACCGGAACAAACACGCATAAAGGCAACACGATCACGATGAGACGGATCCATGTTGGCCTGAATTTTAAAAATAAAGCCGCTAAATTTTTCTTCTTCCGGTTTTACTTCTCGCTCATGCGTTGCCCGTGCTTGCGGGCCTGGCGCTGCCGAAGCAAAATAATCGAGTAATTCTTCTATACCAAAGTTGTTGGTTGCAGAACCAAAAAAGACCGGGGTTAATTTACCTTGTAAAAATGCCTCCCGATCAAACTCATGGCTTGCACCTTTTACCAGTTCAATTTCATCACGTAACTCGGCAACGACATTTTCACCCAACACTTCACTGAGTTTTGGATTATCAAGCCCCTGGATTACTTCACCTTCCTGAATCTTGCCGCCATGAGTTGCACTAAAGAGATGAACAGAATCATTGTATAAATGAAAAACACCTTTAAGCCGTTTACCCATTCCGATTGGCCAGGTAATTGGTGCACACTGGATTTTTAAAATATCTTCAACTTCATCAAGTAGTTCAATTGGATCACGACCTTCACGATCTAACTTATTAATAAAAGTAAGAATGGGGGTGTCACGTAAACGGCAAACATCCATTAATTTAATGGTGCGATCTTCTACCCCTTTCGCGCAATCGATAACCATTAATGCAGAATCAACTGCGGTTAGAGTGCGATAGGTATCTTCGGAAAAATCTTCATGTCCGGGCGTATCCAATAGATTAACGATACAATCTTTATAAGGAAACTGCATCACTGCCGAGGTCACTGAAATGCCACGTTCTTTTTCTAATTCCATCCAGTCAGAGGTTGCATGGCGATCCGATTTTTTACCTTTAACTGTACCGGAAGCCTGAATAGCACGTCCGTACAACAACAGTTTTTCAGTTAGGGTAGTTTTACCTGCATCAGGATGTGAAATAATCGCGAAAGTACGACGGCGATTTAATTCTTCTAAAAATGATGGCATTGAATTAATAACTCTGTAATAAAAAAATTTAAAAATTTCACGATTAATTGAAATAATTATTCAATTATCTGTATTTTACATGAAAATACAGATAAGTCGGGAGTAAATTCGCTTATCAAACAACGACTCTAATTTGGCACTTCCAGCCAGGCTGCCCATTCCTGAAATAACTGATGGTTTAATGCAGCTACACCAGCGCGAGGCAAAAGCTGATTAATAAAAAGAGGCTCACCTTCAAGGGTAGACGATGCCCCGCCGGTTTCAGTGAAAACTAAATGGCCTGCCGCATAATCCCAGATATTTTGCTTGCCATGTAAATAGACATCAAATCGACCCGCAGCCAGCCAGCACCAGTCCAGCGCCACACCCCCAAAGCTACGCTGGGATCGAAAGGGATGCTGGCTAACCAGTCTGGTTGCGAGTTCACCAGGCAACCGTTTCAAATCAATACAGGCAACAGCGTCTTTTAACTCGATTGTTTGAGTTTCATTCTTTAGCGGAATAGTTGTTGTACCTTTTGAAAGACAGTATGCCCCATTATTTTTCTCAGCAACGAAACATTCATCACGTTCAGGGTCGTAGACAAGACCAAATACAATTTCTCCCTTATCAATCAGGGCGAGCGAAACAGAATAATAGGGAATGCCAGCTGCAAAATTCGTAGTGCCGTCCAGCGGATCCAGAACCCAGATCGCTTTGTCTTTATTCTGTAAAATTGTATTTTGTTCCTGAGCAGACATCTCTTCGCCCAGAAATAAAATATCAGGATCAAGTTCATATAATTCAGACTCAACCTGCTTCTGTACAATAAGATCAGATTCTGTAATTAATGAACCGTCATTTTTTTTGCTCTCGCTTACTTTTGCGAAGCGGGGCAATAATTCTTCAATCGCAGTATTTCGTACAATTGAAAAAATATCTTCTTTTGTGTAATTTTTGTTCAAAATTTTAGCCATAATACTTATTAACAATATAAATAGTAATTTAGAAAATTAGATCGCAGATTTCTTGACCCAATGGATTTTATTAACTATACCTTAACTATAAAGAATCACTTGCTTTTAATGTTTTTTCAATCAGGTACATGAGGTGTTATATGCATTCTATACAGGTTTATATTGATGACGATCTTGATCAGAAATCACTCAGCGAATTAAAATCGCTCATGCAAGCACTTCCTCATGTCACAAATGTTGAAATGAACATTACCCAACCACATGACATGCTTGTTGAATATGAAGAACACTATAATATTCCAATGTTAGTGATGGATAAATTACATCACAAAGGACTACACCCGGATATTATTTCAGCTTAATTTATCTTAAACTATAGACAAGGAAGTTAAGCAAAGCTTAAATCTAATGCCAGTATCAAAGCATCTTCACGGCCATGCTCTGCCGGGTAATAATTATTGCGTATTCCTAATTCATTAAAGCCACGTTGATGATAAAGTTGTATCGCTGCTTTATTGGACACTCTCACTTCAAGATACATCGTACTCGCATTATCATCGACAGCATGTTGAATCATTTCATTTAACATTTTTTTTCCATAACCTTTGCCTTGCTCAGACTCAGGCACAACAATGGTTAAAAGATGTGCTTCTCCTACAGCAACAGACATAACACTATACGCAACAATTTTTTCATTGAGTTCTAACACCCAACATAAATATCCAATGTTTAAGCAATCATAGAAAATTCCACGCGTCCAGGGAAACGGATAAACCGCTTCTTCTATACTAATGACATCATCAAGATCATCTTCAACCATTAAACGAAACTGACCTTCAGCGAGTGTAATGTCGGGTTCATTAATTACGGCACTCATGCATTTAACTCTTTCATCGCAAATTGTATATCTTGCCATGCTTTACGTTTTTCATTGGGTGCAGCTAAAAGATAAGCAGGATGATACGAAACAAGAATAGGGACATTAATGCCATCAACATAATGTAATTGTCCACGTAACCGATTCATTGTTGATTTACTTTTTAACAGACGCTGCGCGGCGGCATTCCCTAAGGCTAAGATTAACTTAGGCTGTAATAAAGAAATCTGACGTAATAAAAAAGGTTCGCAGGAGTGAGCTTGTTCATCTGATGCTTCTTTACTCTCAGGCAAATTACATTTCACAATATCTGAAATATATACGTCGCTTCTTTGAAAACCCATCGCTTTTAACATTGCCGTTAACAATGCGCCGGATTGTTCATTTGTATCATCCGCAATAATCATCAAATCTGCAGTTTTCTTTCCTGAACCCAAAATAGTTTGCGTGCGAGTTTGTGATAAGTCGCATAACTGGCATTTTGATGCTTGTGCATGCAATTCACGCCAGTCAAGTTTTTCTATATCAGTAGTTTCAACGGGTTCTACAGGTGCTGCTACTGATTCAACTACCGTTATCTCAGGAGGAAACGTTTCTTTAGCTGAAATAGGTTCAACTGCAACCGATGATTCAGGAATAGATGGATTTCTTTCCAGCCAAACATCGATTCCCATTTCTTTCAGGTATGCTTTTTTATTAGACATGGTCATAGCCTGATAAAAATAAAACCTGACTTCTTCTTAATTTCACTAACAACAAGTCAGGTTTTCTATATCGTGCAATTTTAAACATCACCCGCCTGTGGATGTTCGCGTTCTGCAGGATCATGAATTTTATTATACGCATTGATATACGACTTGGCAGAAGCGATAACAATATCAGTATCTGCGCCTTGTCCATTAACAATACGACCACCTTTTTCAAGACGCACCGTTACCTCACCCTGAGCATCGGTACCACTGGTAATATTGTTAACAGAATACAACTGTAATTCTGTTCCGCTATTAACAATCTTTTCAATCGCCTTAAAGGTTGCATCGACAGGTCCGCCCCCTTCCGCTTCGGCCACTTTTTCGTTGCCATCAATATTTAAAGTAATATTCGCTCTGGGTGTTTCGCCCGTTTCAGTACAAACTTTTAATGCCACCAAACGACAGCGTTCATTTTCTGCTGCGGTACTGGTTTCAGTCACTAAGGCTTGTAAATCTTCATCAAAAATCTCATGCTTTTTATCTGCCAAATCTTTAAAACGAGAAAAAGCATCATTCAATTCATCTTCAGATTTAAACTCAACGCCTAACTCCTGTAAACGAGTACGAAAAGCATTTCGTCCGGAGTGTTTACCCAAAACCATACGATTTGCTGACCAGCCCACATCTTCTGCACGCATAATTTCGTAAGTCTCACGATTTTTTAATACCCCATCCTGATGAATACCCGATTCATGTGCAAAGGCGTTAGCACCAACAATGGCTTTATTTGGTTGTACTGCAAAACCGGTAATACTTGATACCAAACGTGAAGCAGGAACAATCTGTGTGGTATCAATATGATCAATCGAACAGGGGAAAATATCCTGGCGTGTGCGTACCGCCATAACAATTTCTTCTAATGATGCATTACCTGCACGCTCACCTAAACCGTTAATCGTACATTCAACCTGACGCGCACCATTCATCACAGCAGACAAGGAGTTCGCGACAGCTAAACCTAAATCGTTATGACAATGTACCGAGAAAATGGCTTTATCCGAATTTGGAATACCTTCTCTTAAGGTTTTAATTAAACCACCGAACTGTTCGGGAACATTATAGCCAACCGTATCAGGAATATTTAAAGTCGTTGCACCGGCATCGATCACAGCTTCTAATATACGACACAAAAATTCCGGTTCTGAGCGGCCTGCGTCTTCAGGTGAAAATTCGACGTTATCGGTAAACTGGCGTGCACGTTTCACTGCACGTACTGCCTGTTCAATAACCTGTTCAGGTTCCATGCGTAATTTCATTTGCATGTGAATCGGTGAGGTTGCAATAAAAGTATGAATTCGGCCGCTATTGGCACTTTTCAATGCTTCACCGGCACGATCAATATCTTTATCCAAAGCACGCGCTAAACCACAGATGGTGCTGTCTTTTATTGCTTGTGCTACAGCTTGCACACCTTCAAAGTCACCTTGACTGGCAATTGGGAAGCCAGCCTCGATCACGTCAACATGCATTTTCTCAAGCATTTTAGCGATACGAACTTTTTCTTCTTTGGTCATTGATGCGCCGGGGCTTTGCTCACCGTCACGCAACGTCGTATCAAAAACGATTAATTTGTCTTGCTTACTATTGGACATCTTTCTTCTCCATTCTGAGCCCAATTATGCCATGGACTACAGATTAATCTAACAGGGGTTTTTTAAATTATTCAGCCAGTAATGAGATATAGGCGCCCTGGCCATGCGCGCTCTGTTATGTCTGCCCTAAGGCAGGAGACGTAATACGAGGAAATTTAAATATAAGTATTCAGATACAGAAAACCCCACGCTATGCTGGGCATAGGTGCTATTCATGGTTTTGCTGTTAATTGAGGTGTTCATATGCACAATATAGCTCGAGTTTTTAATTTTGCCAAGTTCTTTAGTCCGACATTTTTAATTCTGTGACTTAATCAACCTTATTTTGTTGTTTAAGTAATGCACGTTCTGCCCGTCGACGACGTAATTGAATCAATGTTAAAACCGGGCCGGAAAAAGCGTAACCAAAAAAGATGGCAAATAAGACTAACGCCGGTTCTGCCGAAACAAAAACCAAAACAAAAACAAACATCAAAATGGTGACAAAAGGAACTTTACTGCGCCAGTTCACGCCTTTGAAGCTGTGATAACGCACATTGCTCACCATTAACACACCAGCTAAAAAGGTGGTTACCAAGGCAATAATTTGCAGTGTCGGCTCAGGAAGATAAGCTCTAAAAAACTCACCATTCCAAATCAAGCCGGCAACAACAGCTGCCGCTGACGGGCTTGCTAGCCCCTGAAAATAACGTTTATCACTGTGGCTGGCTTGCGTATTAAAACGGGCAAGACGCAATGCTGCACAAGCAACATAGATAAAAGACACTAGCCAGCCCATTTTACCAAAACTCGATAATGCCCATAGATAAACGATCAACGCGGGGGCCAAACCAAACGACACCATGTCAGCCAGGCTATCAAACTCCGCACCAAAATCACTTTCGGTATTGGTCAAACGTGCAACGCGACCATCAATACCATCTAATAACATCGCAACAAAAATCGCGATAGCAGCAATTTCAAACTTACCATTAATTGAAGAAACAATGGCGTAAAAACCGCAAAACAAGGCTGCCGTAGTAAATAAGTTAGGTAATAAATAAATACCGCGATGAGGCTTTTTATGTGTCGTATTTGTCATGGTCATTGTCTATTCTGTAGTAAATTAGAATTGTGGAACAAAGGATACAACAATACTACTCTTTTAAGAAAACTGATTTCGCAATAATTTAAGAATGGTGCTTTAAAGACGCTAAGCGTGTCGTTCCTGCCTCTACATGATCCCCAATATTTGCTTTAATACTGCTTTCTAGCGGTACATAAATATCAACGCAAGAGCCAAAGGGGATGATTCCACATCGATGTCCCTGCCCAATTCGCTGACCAATAACGGCATCGCAACTTAATTGTTTGAAGAATCGACCAGGTCTTAAGACAAGCATAATGTCGTCATCTTCATCCGTTTTTATTTGAATCGCATGAGCCAGTGAACGGTCATCATCATCATCCTCAGGATCTAACCATTGTTGAATGATTTTTCCTTCTGTCACACTTCGAATTGAGAAAATATCAGAGGGAGACATAGAAATACGAAATAAAAAGGCATCTCGTCCCAAAAAAGGATCGGGGTGCGGTTCAGCAATAATAATTACGCCATCAACCGGGCTAACCAAACCTAACGGATCTGAAGGTAAAGTACGATGAGGATCACGATAAAACCAGGCCAGAATGAGTGGTACACACCACAAAATCGCCGCATAAACACTCACATAGTGCTGTAAGCCAGCAACAATAAAGCTGGACAGAGCAATTAAGCCCCAGCCTTCTTTTGCAATAATCGGATGTCTTGAAACGGCCATACTAATTTATCGTTTTTATTTTTGTAAAAATTATTGTTTAAATTTGGACCTGGAATTGGGAGAGTCAAATCAAGACGCGCAAAAGATGCCATCCCTGGCTGCTCGACTGCCGCGTCCATGCGGCAGACGGTCTAGATTTAACTCTCCCAACTCCAAGCCCTAGCATCGAGCTTATAAAATAGTTTTTCTCTATTTTCTAAAACAAAAAAACCGAGCGAAGCTCGGCTTTAATTCAGTAACCACTCTTACGGACACTGAGAAGTTCGAGGGCAAGGCAAACATTCGCGAAAAAGCGGAATGCACACGCAGTGCATGAGCATTTTGAGTGAAGGTTTAACGCCGCCATCGAATTTCTCAGTGGTCGTGATTAATTTTTATCTTTATCTACAAGAGCGTTCGCTGTAATCCAAGGCATCATACTACGCAATTTCGCACCTGTTTGCTCAATTGGATGTTCAGCATTGTTACGACGATGCGCTGTCATTTCAGGGTAGTTACTCATGCCTTCTAAAATAAACTTCTTAGCATATTCACCATTTTGAATACTTTCCAGTGCTTCACGCATTGCATAACGACTTTCTTCATTGATAACTTTGTTGCCTGTTACATACTCACCATACTCTGCATTATTAGAGATTGAGTAATTCATGTTGGCGATACCACCTTCGTACATCAGGTCAACAATCAACTTCAGCTCATGCAAACATTCGAAGTAAGCCATTTCCGGCGCGTAACCTGCTTCCGTTAATGTTTCGAAACCCATTTTAACCAGTTCAACAGCACCACCGCATAAAACAGCCTGCTCACCAAAGAGATCCGTTTCAGTTTCATCTTTGAAAGTTGTTTCAATGATACCAGTACGACCACCACCAACACCTGATGCATAAGAAAGAGCAACATCTTTCGCTTTACCTGAAGCATCTTGATAAATAGCGATTAAATCTGGAATACCGCCGCCTTTAACAAATTCACTACGCACTGTGTGGCCAGGTGCTTTAGGTGCAATCATGATGACGTCTAAATCGGCACGTGGTACAACCTGGTTATAGTGAATCGCGAAACCATGTGCGAATGCTAGGGTTGCACCTTTCTTTATATTCGGTTCAATTTCTTCTTTATATAATACTGATTGAAATTCATCAGGAGTCAGAATCATAACAAGATCTGCGCTTTTAACGGCATCAGCTGTATTCTTAACGGTTAAACCCGCTTTTTCAGCTTTAGCTGCTGAAGATGAACCTTCACGCAAAGCAACAGTTACGTTAACACCAGAATCTTTCAGGTTATTAGCGTGTGCATGACCTTGTGAGCCGTAACCAACGATTGTTACGTTCATACCTTTGATAATTGAAAGGTCGCAATCTTTATCATAAAAAATATTCATAATGGTTTTCCTGCCTTAATTTTAAATCTAAAATTTTCTGTTATAAATTGAGTCGTGTTTATACAAAAATTTGAATCATCTAATAACTAGAGTCGTAAGCACGTTTCGCCACGTGTAATACCTGTCGCGCCTGAACGTACTGTTTCCAAAATATCTGCTGAATTCATTGCTTTAATAAAGCCGTCTAACTTACTACTTTCACCCGTTAGCTCAATGATATATGTGGTGTCAGTAACATCAAGAATTTGGCCGTGAAAAATATCTGCCTGGCGCTTCACTTCTTCACGCTTTTCACTGGTGTCGGCCTGAACCTTAATCAACATAAGTTCACGTTCGATATGCTCACCGTTAGCAGTAATATCTATGAGCTTTACCACATCAATTAATTTATCAAGCTGTTTATTAATTTGTTCAATGATTTCATTTGAACCTGAAGTCACTATCGTCATGCGAGATAATGTTTCATCTTCTGTAGGAGCAACTGTGAGTGACTCAATATTGTAGCCACGCGCAGAAAATAAACCTGCTACACGTGATAGTGCACCAGACTCATTTTCCATTAACAATGAAATTATATGCTGCATCTTAAGCTAACTCTCTTTCGTGCATTTCATGATGGCCTTTACCTGCGGCTATCATGGGATAAACATTTTCTTTTTGATCGGTAATAAAGTCCATAAAGACCAGACGATCTTTCATTGCGAAGGCCTCTTTCAATGCACCTTCAACATCTTCTGGTTTTTCAATACGCATGCCTACATGACCATAGGCTTCTGTGAGTTTTACAAAATCTGGCAATGCTTCAACATAAGACTGCGAGTAACGGCTTTCATAAAAGAATTCCTGCCATTGACGTACCATTCCCATATAACGATTATTCAGATTTACCACTTTAACGGGTGTTGAATATTGAAAAGCAGTGGCTAATTCCTGAATACACATTTGAATACTGGCTTCACCCGTTATACAAGCAACCGTATCATCTGGATTTCCCAACTGTGTACCAATTGCTGCAGGCAAACCAAAACCCATCGTGCCAAGACCACCCGAGTTAATCCAACGGCGGGGTTCATCAAACTTATAAAATTGTGCAGCAAACATTTGGTGCTGGCCAACATCAGAGGTAATAAACGCATCACCACCTGTTATTTCGTAAAGTTTTTCTACAACGAATTGAGGCTTAATGAGCGCACTATTACGATCGTAGCGTAAGCAATCTTTAGACGCCCACTCTTTTATCTGCTTCCACCAGTTTTTCAGTGCTTTCACATCAGGATGACGTTTACTTGCCGTAATCGCTTTACTTAACGCAACTAAAACCTGCTTAACATCACCAATAAGTGGAATATCTACATGTACATTTTTTGAAACTGAAGAAGGATCAATATCAACATGAATAATTTTTGCATTCGGACAGAATTTGTCTATCTCACCCGTTACGCGATCATCAAAACGTGCGCCCACCGCAAACAATACATCACAATCATGCATTGCCATATTGGCTTCATATGTACCATGCATGCCCAACATGCCCACGTTTAATGGATCAGGTTCAGGGAATGCGCCTAAGCCCATTAAAGTTTGTGTAATAGGATAACCAAGCTGTCTTGTAAACGTACGCAATTCTTTTGAAGCATTACTCAAAACAGAACCACCACCTGAATAAATCATGGGGCGTTTTGCAGACAACAAAGCATCAACCGCTTGATCAACCTGTGAAGACTGAACTTCTACTACCGGGTTATATGAACGCAGTGCTATTGATGCCGGATATTCATATGGAATCTTAATATTCGGATCAGTAATATCCTTCGGTATATCAACCACAACAGGTCCAGGTCGCCCTGTAGTTGCAACATGGAACGCTTTCTTTAAAGTAAGCGCTAAATCTTTAACGTCTTTAACTAAGAAATTATGTTTTACGCAGGGGCGTGTAATTCCCACAGAATCCACTTCCTGGAACGCATCACTACCAATAAAGGCACTTGTTACTTGTCCCGTTAATACGACAAGAGGGATCGAATCTAAATAGGCAGTGGCAATACCCGTGACAGCATTCGTTGCGCCCGGGCCTGATGTGACAAGCACAACACCGGGCTTACCCGTTGAACGTGCATAACCATCGGCTGCATGGGTTGCCCCTTGCTCATGCCGAACCAAAATGTGTTTTACCGCATCCTGTCTGAATAAAGCATCGTATATATGTAAAACAGCACCACCGGGGTAGCCAAATATATATTCCACTCCTTCATCTTTCAGGAATTGAGTAACAATGTCGTCACCACTAAGTTCCACGATTTTAAACTCCAATCTTTCAAATACCACAGACAAAAATGCCCGTCATCACGGGCTGTGTTTCCCTCAATAATGAGGAGAAACACGAAACGCCGTATTATACGCAGCCTCGAGGCATATTTGCACCATATAAGCCTTCTTTTATACCGATTTTCCTTAAATTTCACAGGGTTAAGGGGTAGCTTGCTGATGGCAAACTAATCCAAATTAAAGAAAAATACATCACATATCGGTCGCTAAACGCACATTAAGCATAATTAGTTAATTTACAAGTCTTCAACTCCCTGCGATACTTACACAAAGATGACATAACATATTGATATTAAACAACCTAAACGGAATTGCGTTATGAAAGTGCTACTTTTAACAGTGATGATGATTTTTGCCAGCACAGCAACTGCGGGACTCTACAAGTGGGTCGATAGCGAAGGAAATGTGCATTATTCTCAAAAACGACCTCATGATAAGCAATATAAACGTTTAAAAGAACCGGCACCGGCACCTGACAACAGCAAATCTCCCTATTCATCCACCAATAAAACTATTAAAAAAGATGCCGTCACAACAGAAACAGCGAAAAATAAAAAATTACGGGATCTAAATTGTGCGAGAGCGAAGAAACACCTGAACACGTATCAGGTTTATTTAAGAATCCAGGGTAAAGATGGCACGGTAAGAGAGATTGGTGATGAAGAACGAGCCAAAGAAATACAAAAAGCTCAGCAAGGTATCAGTGATTTTTGTAATTAACTTAAGTGTTTAGCAATCTTTTACTCGTATGAAACTCAAATATTTTATTCTACTGGGTATTATCGCTGCGGTTTCTTTTTATATTTATCAGGATGATACCTTTCGCTCTAAAATTTTGGGCAAAGTCCATCAAATTGCACCGGAACTGAACCACTCAACTTTATACAAGTGGCAAAATAGTCAAGGTGAATGGCAGGTTACAGATAAACCGCCCAAAAAAGGCATCGCTTTCACAACCATTAGCAGTCAGGATCAAGTTAATGTGATGCCAGGCTCTGCCAACAAGAAGAAAAAGTAAATAATCATATATCACTGTACCCGCACGGTGCATCCAGATAAAATTCGTTTAATTTTCCAGCTAATGAGACCTATTTCAGTATGCGTGTTTCCAAACTTTTACTTGCCACATTAAAAGAATCTCCCTCTGATGCTGAAGTTATTAGTCACAAACTGATGCTTCGAGCAGGCTTAGTACGCAAACTGGCCTCCGGACTTTATACCTGGTTGCCGATGGGCTTACGTGTTCTGCGAAAAGTAGAAAATATTATTCGTGAAGAACTCAATAACGTAGGATCACAAGAAGTGCTCATGCCAGCCACACAACCTTCTGAATTATGGAAAGAATCAGGACGCTGGGATCAATATGGCCCCGAATTATTACGCATTAAAGATCGCCACGGCAGAGAGTTTTGCTTTGGACCGACCCACGAAGAAGTCATTACCGATATGGTGCGCAACGAATTACGTAGTTATAAACAATTACCTGCAAACTTTTACCAGATTCAAACTAAATTTCGTGATGAAATTCGCCCCCGCTTTGGCATTATGCGTTCACGCGAGTTCTTAATGAAAGATGCTTACTCCTTTCATATTAATGAAGACTCGCTCAATGAAACCTATGAAGAAATGCATGCAACCTATTGCAAAATTTTTGATCGCATTGGTTTAGATTATCGTCCTGTTCAGGCAGACACTGGCTCAATTGGTGGAAGTGCTTCGCATGAATTTCATGTTTTAGCTGACTCCGGTGAAGATGATATTGCCTTTAGTAGTGATAGTAATTACGCCGCCAATATTGAATTTGCCGAGGCTATTGCTCCTTCTACAGAACGCCCTGCAGCCAGACAGGAGATGGAATTAATTGAAACACCTAACGCAAAAACCATTAATGAATTAGTTGAACAGTTTAAAATAAACATTGAAAAAACAGTAAAAACATTAATTGTGCATGCAGCTAAAGAAAGTGAACAACCACTTGTTGCTTTGTTAGTGCGTGGCGATCATGAATTAAATGAAATTAAAGCTGAAAAGTTAACCGGCATTGCATCTCCACTTTGTTTTGCAACTGATGAAGAAATTCGTGACGCAATTGGCGCAGGCCCTGGCTCATTAGGTCCGGTTAATTTAAAAATCCCTTGTCTTGTTGATCACAGCGTTGCTGTTATGAGTGATTTTTCTGCCGGTGCAAATATTGACGGTCAACATTACTTTGGAATCAACTGGGAAAGAGATTGTCCATTAGGTGATGTAGTTGATATTCGAAATGTCGTTGAAGGCGATCCAAGCCCGGATGGTAAAGGGACGTTATCGATTAAACGCGGCATCGAAGTTGGGCATATCTTCCAGTTAGGTAAAAAATACAGTGAAGCACTTAAAGCCACTGTTCTGGATGATAAAGGCAAAGCAACCGTAATGACCATGGGTTGTTACGGTATTGGTGTATCCCGTGTTGTTGCCTCAGCAATTGAACAAAACCACGATGATAAAGGTATTATCTGGCCAGAGGCTATTGCACCATTCCAGGTTGTTATTACACCAATGAACATGCATAAATCTGATACGTTAAAACCCATTGCAGAAAAACTCTATAAAGATTTGAAAGCTGCCGGAATTGAAGTTTTATTTGATGATAGAAAAGAACGTGCGGGTATTATGTTTGCTGATATGGAACTCATTGGTATTCCGCATCGAATCGTACTGGGTGATCGTGGACTGGAAAAAGGCATGGTCGAATATAAAGGTCGTCGTGAAACAGAAAATACAGATGTGGCACTCGAGGGTATCGTTCAACAAATAAAAGAAAAATTAATCTAAATGCAACTAACGTCATTCCAATTTAAAGTGTTTTTTCTGGCAAGCAGCCTGTTTTTTGGAATATCCACTTCTTTCGCTGATGGATTAACGGCAACCCATAAATCTTCGACTAATGAAGAATTACGTCTATTATTACAGCAAGCAGTAAAAGATAGCGAAAGTTTTGATGATCGTTTTGATGCAGAAGTCTGGCTCATTGACATGTCAAACCGTTTAAAAAATAAAATTAAACAGCCCAAAAAACGTTTGAAATTGTTACGCCAAATTCATCACGAAGCCACTCGTGCTGAATTACCTCCTGAACTTGTTCTTGCCGTAATTGATGTAGAAAGTAACTTTGATCGATTTGCCATTTCCAAAGCGGGTGCACAGGGTCTCATGCAAGTCATGCCTTTCTGGCTAAAAGAAATTGGCCAGCCTCGTGACAGTTTATTTAATGTTCGCACCAACCTTCGTATGGGTTCAACTATTTTAAAGTATTACCTAAAAAAAGAAAAAGGTGATCTTACCCGAGCACTAGCCCGATATAATGGAAGCCTTGGAAAGTATAAATACCCGAATAAGGTATTCAAACTTTTAAACAAACGCTGGTATAAACAATAGCTCGAATGCTGCTACCTGGCTTCTCGCTATTCACACAGGTAGTTAAACAAAGTAATTACAAACTTATTATTACCTTCTGGCCTGCTCGTAAAACTTTATCTTTCGAATCAAAAATAACATCAACGGCATAATACCCCGCTTTTGACTGTTCAGGTTCTAATGCAATATTAAATATTTTCCCCTGAAAATCATCTCCGCTTATTTTAACTTTGACACCCTGATGATTAACAAGACTATTCACTTTATCAGCTGTTGCATAAAAACGCGCAATCATCCTTTTAGCTTCTGCAACTATGACCAGGATAGGCGGGTTCATTTGCGATGCAACAACTTGCCCTTTCACCGCTAAAACATTTATCACAATTGCATTAAAGGGTGCCCGAATAGCACTGTATTCCAGATTTAATTTTGCTTTTATTAATGAGGATTGTGCTTGAAAATGTTGTGACTGTGCAGCAGTTAAATTGTTTTTAGCAATCTGTAAATCACGATCTGACAACATAGAACGATCGTACATATCTGCCTGTCGATCCAGTTCGCGTTTAGCTTCCTGGCCTTGCTGATCAGTGTTTTTTAAATTCGCTTGTGCAAACTTCAAATCCGCTTTGAATGAGCGGGGATCAAGCTGTACTAACACCTCACCTTTAGCAACAATATTCCCTGCTTGTGCATAAACTTTTTGTACTAAACCATTTACCTGCGTCGATAATTCAACGCGCTTAGACCAGTCTAACGTTGCCTCAAACTCTTCGGCATTAACAGCAGAGCTTATCAATGAAGTTATGCCAATTAGAAAAACATATAAAAACTTAGACATGTAATTTGATTTCATAACATATATCTCGTTATTTATTCGTTGATAATTTATTTGATTTATTTAACAGGTTGCCACTTAACGCATCAAGTTGTGCCCAGGATAAAGCTATCTCAAAATTTGTTTTCACTACATCCCGTTCTGCTTCAGAAAAACGTACCATGGAATATCCCAAATCTGATTTCACTTCTAATTCATAAAGTGCTCTATTCTGATCCAGTGACAACTCAGTAAAATCCATATTCGCAAGCACTTCATCATATTTAATTTTTAAGGTTTTGACCCCTAAATATAATTCAAGAACTTGTTGTTGTGCGGCTAATTCCTGTTGCGCTAATTGAGCTTCAATTTTATATGCTGCTGCTTTCGCTTTTGCGACAGCAGCATCTACCTGACCGCCACTCCATAAAGGAACATCCAAAGTTACATTTGCCTCCCAGTCATTAGCAGTATTACTTTCCATGGTGTACTTAAATGCCTGAAAACCACCTGTTAACACAGGATTATCACTGGCATGCGCATAATTAATATCTTTTTTTGCTGCAATCAATTCCGCGCGTAATGCCGTTAACACCGGATTATTTTCTTTTACCTTTTTCTGTAAAAATTCTATTTCAGGAAGTTTACGAGAAAGCACATCCAGTTCTGGTCTTGCAACAGTTGCCGGTAAGCTATTTGGTTTGTTTAAAGCCTGCGCTAATAATGAGCGTGTCACACGTTGCTGGTTTTGACTTTGTGTACGCAACCGACGAATTCGTTGGTATGCTGCATTTTTCTCTGCTACTTCCAGTTCTGTTCGCTGACCTAATTTTGCTCTTATTTGAGTTCGATCAAACTCAATATAGGCAACGGCCATTTCTTCGTTGTAGCGATAAAACTGTAAATCAGCAAGAACAACATCAAAATAACGCGTCATCACATTAATATGCTGACGCTGGCGTACATTAAGATATTGTAAATTTTGGCTTTCCACTTGCTGAGAAGCAGCATCAACCTGAGCAGAGCTACGACCAAAGTCATATAATGTTTTATTTACATCCAGGACTAATCGTTGTTCTTCTGTTGACTGGTTCATTGCGATAGCTGAAGGCCTAATCCATTTAGATTCTGCTCGTAAATTAACCCTTAAATCATTGTTCGATAACTTTTCCAGTAAGTCAGAACGCGCATTCTTTAAGTCTGCATCAACATAGCGTAAATCAGGATGCTGTTGATCGATTAAACTTAAAGCAAGGTCAAGCGTCAGAGGCTCAGGTAGAGAATCTGCTTTTATTTTTGATTCTGCTGCAAAAACTGATGTTAGCGAAGACATCAACAACATAATTGCTGTAGAAATTGAGAAAGTATTTAAGCGCATTATTTATTTTTCTTTTCGGCACGCTTTTGTCTTTTAAATTTACTAAAACGTATTTTTTTCTTATATAAACCATTGGCAATATATTCACCTAGCCACATAAACTCCTCAACACCCGATGTTTTTCCTGTGTGCCGATAAATCATTTTTCCATCGAGATTATAATATGCGATAACAGGGGTCGCTCTTATTCGATTTTTCTTTGCGAAATCTTTTTGTTTTACGGTTTTTCCCTTCAAATTAACTATTTCAATATCGCCTTCAATATCGATGACGAAATTCAAAAAATGTTGCCTATAAAAATCCTGAACTTTTGGCTGGTTTAAAACATTTTTTTTCATGTAATGACAAAAAGGACATTCATCCATTTCGAAAAATATGAGTATCCCTTTTTTACCACTATCTTTTGCTTTTTGTAATTCTTCAGGAAAATCACCCCATGTTTCATTAAAAAAATATTTATACGGATCACGCACATTAACGCTAGCCGCCCAGCTCATTGAGACAAAAGAGCAAAGTAAAAGGAAAATGGCTGTTATTTGTATTTTATTTCTCATATTTAAAAAAGGCTTACAACTAAATAAAGGTTATAGGAATATAACAAAATTTTGCGACTCTCGCAGTTAAGATCTCTGAATAAGCAACTTTATGACAATAAATAAGATGATTTATTCGCCTCTAATTTGTAAAAAATATGCAATCTCGGCACCAACCAGCACAATTAACCAGGTCAAATAAATCCAGATTAGTAATAATGGAATAGATGCTAATGCACCATATAAAAGTTCATACAATGGAAAATAACTGACATATAAAGCAAAACCACTTTTTGCTATTTCAAATAAAATGACTGCCACTGTAGCACCGGAAAAAGCATGTGACCATTTAATTTCACAATCAGGCACTAACTTATAAAGCATCGTAAACGCTGTCCATAAAATAACAAAGGGAAGTAAGACAAATAAGCCGCTATTAAAGACTTCGCCTGAAATTTTTTCAATCAGGGGTAACGAGGCAAGGTAGGTACTAATAAAAAAGCTGAATGAAATAGCCAGTGGCCCAAAAATAAGCAGTGCTAAATAAACAAGAATTCGTCGCACTAAATAACGAGGTTTATGAATTTTCCAAATACTATTTAGCGCTTTATCAATAGTATATATCACAGTCACAACTGAAAGCAGCAACATAGACAAACTCAATAAATTTAAACTGCTGGCCTGAACAGCACTATTAAATAAATATTGTTTAACCTGATCAGCAGTAGTGGGCGAAAGACTTTGAAAAACAAATTCCTGGACTTTAAGTTGCCAGATAGAATCGATAAATACTGTTGTATAAATTTTATATACTATTACGGTTAGCGGAATAAGTGCCAGCAAAGTGGCATATGCGAGAGATGCTGCTATCTGGGGACATCGATCTTCTATACAGTGTTTAAATATACTTTTAAATGCGTACTTTATCGTCATTCCGGCTCTCATTATTATTCGCCAAAATTTAAAAGGTAAACTCAATAGAAATAAAAAGGGCTCCTAAAAGGAGCCCATAAAATCGAACTTATTTATAATTATTATTGTGCTAAATACGCTTTATCTGAAGCTTCAGTTGTACCGATTGACCAACTGCCACGTGTTTTCGCATGGTTAATTGCAGCTGCACTATCAGCATCACTTGGATCTGACTCAATATCTAAAACCTGACCAGGATAAATTAAATCAGCATCTTTAATTTTATCGCTGTTCGCTTTGTAAATTAATGGCCATTTGTATGGATTTCCATAAGATGAACCTGAAATCCCCCAAAGATGATCGCCTTTATTTACTTCATAAGAAGAAGCCGACTCAGGTGCTGCTGGAGCAACTGCTTCTTCTGGTGCTGGTGCTGTTGTAGGTTCAGGCGCTGCAGCCGGTTCTTCAGCTTTTTCTGCTGGTCCTGCACAGCCTACCGCTAGAGTAAACGTACCCAATAACCCTATCAGCTTTAATGTTTTGTTCAGTTTCATTATTTTAAACTCCAGAAGAATTAATTTTCTTTAATATTCAATACTTTATAACATATAAAAGTGTTATTTAATTAGTTATATGCAAATTAGCACTGGCTTACGTCTACGTCAAGAAACTACTCACAAGTTTGTGATTTAGTTGCTCTTTTATATTTCGCAGTAATTTACTCAGTTTTATTGCTTGTTGCTAATTGCCGTGCTTTCAATGCCAGATGTTTAGATTCTAGTGCTAATAACCGTGCTTTTTCATATTCTCCAGCATCAAGTTCACGCATAGCAGAGCGAAGCCGTTGCACAGCCTCAGACAGCACATTAGCGGCTAACCTCTCAGCGTCCGCCTCTTTAGCTGCTTGTATAGATTGACGAGCATTGCTCATTTCCTGCACCGGCGCAGTTGTTGCACAAGCACTCAGCAATAAAACTGTCAAAATAATATTTACACTATAAAATAGCCGTTTATGTAAGCGTTTATATGACATGGAATCAGGTAATATAGCCCTTTATGTGGTGATAGAATAAGCCTGTGCTTTTGAAGGTACAAAACATTATATACCGATAAAAACAAAGCTAACACCCGCATTATACACTGTCAAGATACACTAATTTAACTTTTGATAACTGAGTATAAAAAATGATGTCGACAAAAATTTATCACAATCCACGCTGCTCAAAGTCACGCCAAACCCTTGAGTTATTAAATGATAAAGGAGTTGAAACCGAGGTGATTGAATATTTGCAAACACCACCTGACGCAGAAGCGCTTGAAAAAATTCTAAAGGGGCTGAATATGGAACCCCGTGAGCTCATGCGTAAAGGTCAGGATGAATACAAGGCATTGGGTTTAGACAATGAAAATTTGTCACGTGATAAGCTAATAAAAGCTATGATTGAAAACCCTATTCTAATAGAGCGCCCTATCGTGATTACTGATAAAGGTATTGCGATTGGTCGCCCCATTGAAAACGTCAAAAAAATATTAGGCTAATGACTGAGATACTTGTACTTTATTATAGTCGGCATGGTGCAACGGCTAACATGGCGCAACACATTGCTTTAGGTATTGAAGAAGGTGGTTGCAGTGCACGTGTACGCACAGTGCCAAATATTTCAAGCGTAACCGAAGCGACTGAAAGTGATATCCCTGAATCGGGTGCACCCTACGCCACGCTGGATGACATGCAACAATGCATAGCATTAGCGCTTGGCAGCCCGACACGTTTTGGAAATATGGCAGCAGAATTAAAATATTTTTTTGATAGTAGCAGTCCACTGTGGTTATCTGGTGAAATGGTGAACAAACCTGCCGCTGTATTTACATCAACCTCAAGTTTACATGGTGGTCAGGAAAGTACCTTGCTGTCGATGATGTTACCTTTGTTACATCATGGTATGCAGTTAATCGGTATTCCCTATACCGAAACAACGCTATTAAAAACTCAAACAGGTGGCACACCTTATGGTGCGAGTCATACTTCAGGACTTGAAGGTCATTTACCCTTAAGTGATGATGAAAAAACATTGTGTAAAGCGCTGGGAAAACGTTTGGCTCTCACCGCCCTGGCTCAGGCAAACGCAAACTTAATCAGAACAACATAGAATATTATTATGCTACTTAATTTTTCACCAAAATCAATGACACCCAAACGATCACTTTATTTAACATTAAGTGGCTACTTTGCTCTTTTGTTATTATTAATTGTTTGGCATGGGTTTCTGTTTCCTGCTGACAAACAACCATGGTTAATACTGGCGTTTATTATTACCCCGCTATTATTTCCATTAAAAGGGTTGTTAGACGAAAAACCGTATACCTATGCATGGACAAGTTTTGTGATCTTGCTTTATTTTATGCACGGTGTTGTTGAAGCCTGGGCAAATGATGAACAACGCATTTATGCCATCATTGAAATATATCTCAGTGTACAAATTTATATTGGTGCAATTTATTATGCGCGCTTACAAGGACGCGCATTAAAGAACAAGGAAAATAATTAACCTGTTTACAGGTAATTTTTAATGAAAGGAATGGTCAATTTTCTTTTTTCAACCATCGACGCTTTATCCAGCTTTTCAAACAAAGCAAACAAACTATTCATATCACGCGGACTACGTTTTAATAAATACATTACAACATCATCGGCTAAATCTAATCCGCGATTTTTTGCCCGTTGCTGTAAGGCTGATTGCTTTTCAGCGTCACTTAAAGCGCTAAGTTGAAATATCGGTCCCCAGGACAATCTGGATTTTAGATCAGCGAGTTTAATATTTAATGAAGCAAGAGGTTCCGTTGAAGAAACCAGCATCGTTGACCCTTTTTCTCTTACCCTATTATACAAATTAAATAACGCGCGTTCCCAAACTTCATCCCCCATCACGGCTTGAATATCATCTAACGCAATCAATGACATTTCTTCTAAGCCCTCTAACATCTCAGGCATTAAACCCGGTTCATTTAAAGGTAAGTAGGCAACAGGCAGTGCATTTTTTCCGGCCTGAAGACAAGCGGCCTGTAACAGATGACTCTTACCCGCTCCATTATCACCAAATAAAAAAGCATAGGGCTCTTTTTGTGATTGTAAAGCATGAACAACTGAATCATTAGCACCTGAGAAATAATTCTCAAAGGTTGCGTCATCACGAAGTTGAATATTTAGAGTGAGTTGTTGAGTCATTGCGTTTTAAAACGATAAAAATTTATTCGTAAAGTTCACTTTGCTTATACCGCTCATGCGCATGGCGTACTACGACAGCAATAACCGCAGCGACAGGTAAAGCCAGTAACACACCGACAAAGCCAAATAACTGGCCACCTGCCAGGACTGCAAAAATGACAGCAACAGGATGCAAACCTATTTTATCACCAACTAACAAGGGCGTTAGCAACATGCCTTCTAACATTTGTCCGGTAAGAAAAACGATCGCAACATAAAACAGTACTGTTATATCCTGAAATTGCATAAGTGCTGCTATACCCGCGACAAAGATGCCTACAATAAACCCAAGATAAGGCACGAAACTCACCAGGCCAGATAAACCACCAATCAATAATGCAGTATCTAGCCCGACAATCATTAAGCCAACGGTATATACAAGCGACAGAACAAACATCACCAGCATTTGCCCGCGAAAAAATGCACCCAATACTTCATCTGATTCTTTTGCAATCGTACTTATTATTTTCTCATTTTTACGCGGAATAAGTACATGAATTTTTTCAATTAATGTATCCCAGTCACGTAATAAATAAAAAGTCACCACCAGCATTAATAAAAAATTGGCTATCCAGCCTGCTAATACCATGCCCGAATACGAAATCGAAGCAATTACATTTGCTGCCACACCACCGGCTGTTTTCCAGTAAGATGATAATGATTTTTTAAGCGTGTTTAAATCAAACGATCCCACATCAATACCAAATCGGTCATTTAAAACGGGGACTAAATAATTTTGGGCTCGATCAATATAAAGTGGCAATTTTTCTGCCAGCACAACGATTTGTTTTTCGATTAACGGCAAAATAATAATGATGAGTAACAAAGCTAAGAGCGATAAAACAAAAAATACAATACTCACTGCAATTGAGCGAGAGACTTTCTTCTCTAATTGATCAACAAGTGGATCTGCAATATAGGCCAGGATTGCAGCCGATATAAAGGGCATAAGTATCGGTGCCAGTAAATATATTAAAATTGAAACAATAACAAATACAGATAACCAGATGACTTTATTAGATTCAATCATACTTATTCAACCTCATTGCCTTTTAAAATATTCCAGGCACGCCGACCCCATTCATTAATGTAGGCATAGCCACTCATTAGTGTTGTTGCAACAACCAGCCAAAAAATACCATCAACAATCAATGTATTTAAATTCACAACCTGTGAAAACATAATAATAAGTACAAGTATTATCTGAAAAACCGTATTAAGTTTACTAATGAATAATGGTTTCAATTTTGCATTGCCAATAAATTTTTTATAGAGCAACGTTCCTGCAACGATAATAATGTCACGGAAAATGACTAAACCCACCAGCCACCATGCGAGTAAATGATGCCAGCCTAATAAAAGATAAGCCGTTAACATCATAAGCTTGTCACCCATGGGGTCAAGAATAACGCCAAGTTCTGTTTGCCATTTATAACGCCTGGCAAGAAAACCATCTAAACCATCGGAAAGACCACCAACGAGAAAAAGAATGAGTGCCGTTAAATAATTTTGATTCCACAAAAAATACGCAATCGGCACAACTAAAATGATGCGCATCAAACTTATAATATTTGGGATGTCTTTTTTATTCACGGTACCAGTTTATATATGAGATCTGTTTTAATTTTTTTCGTTTTATCAGTGTTCGTTTCGTTATTTCCACTAATAACAACGGGTTGACTTATATCCGTCACCAATGCGTGTCCAAGCGAAATAGCCTGAGCAACCCCTAAACGTCCGTTACGACTATTAATACGAAAAATCACATCGTTTGTATTAACCTGAAATGTTTGAACATCGGTTATAACATTCAGACTTTGCAAATATTTTACAACTTTATTATAGGTCTTTAAATTCGGAATGTTTTTTATTTGTAAAACAATAGTATCACTTTCTTCTGCGCTATTTACCTGTGTAAAACGGGCAGATAACACCTCACCTGTTTTAGACAACCCTTCTTTTACTGCTGCACGTAACGTTTCACTATTGGCTGCTTCCCAGTCATGACGTTCACCTGCCGAATATAAACTCCAGCGTGTATTCCACGTTTTTGCAAAACTTAAATAAATTCGCCCGACCAGAACAGCTTCTGTTTGATAACGTTGTGATGCTTCTAAAATAGTATCTTCAAAATTACCCCAGACATCCGTCACCTGCACTTTAGACTGATCAGCTAAATCAAGCAGAGGTAATCGAAAAGGTAATCCTTTTTTGCTAGCGTTCTGCTCAATATGAGTGCGGCTAATATGGGGGCTACTGTTGCCAATCAAAATTCGTTGTTTTTGATCATCCACCACTAACCAAACCAATGTCGCAGGACGGTTTTTACCCCAAACAGGAAAACCTTGTGCTCGCAGTAATTTTTTAATCATTTTTTCCGTAAAGCGCAACCAAAGCTTCTGGGTGTAAGGTTTTGCACCATCAACAGGATTGGCAGGAATCACTTCATCAGAACTAAATTTTCGGTAGCGAAATTGTTGTACCAACCGAGTAGGACGTGGCACCAGTAGCTCATCTTCAGCCAGGGCACTGGCTGCATTTTGTCCTGAAATACGCACCAAAACTTCTTTTAAAGCTTCGCGCACAATATAGGCACGTTCTTCACGTCCCTGACCTTCCACCGGCACTTCTGCTTCATACAAATGCTGTACAATATCCGCGTTAACGTTACTTAAAGGTAAAATTGACGTTATTAGCAAAATAATTGCTACAAATACAATATTCTTTATGCCGTTTATTCTTATTTTCATTCCATGCCTTTGTCTGAATTGTTAAACTACCGCTCTATTATAAACAGTATTGATTCTTAATTCAGGACTTGGTCCTGAGGGTAAAAAATAATATGGCTACAAAAGAACCAACTGAGAACCCATCACTGAGCTACCGCGACGCGGGTGTCGATATCGACGCGGGTAATAACCTCATTGAGCATATCAAACCGCTTGCTGCTGCCACTAAACGCCCCGGCGTCATGGCTGGCTTAGGCGGATTTGGTGCATTGTTTGAACTTCCGCTCGATCGTTTCAAGGAACCGGTTCTCGTTTCCGGTACTGATGGCGTCGGTACCAAGCTCAAGCTTGCGATGGACCTCAATAAACACGATACCATTGGTATTGATTTAGTGGCCATGTGCGTCAATGACCTCATTGTTCAGGGTGCTGAGCCGCTGTTTTTCCTCGATTATTATGCCACAGGTAAACTCGATGTGGCTGCAGCGACTGACGTTGTTGCCGGTATTGCTGAAGGCTGTAAGCAGTCTAATGCTGCACTGGTTGGTGGTGAAACGGCTGAAATGCCGGGCATGTATCAGGGCGGAGACTACGATTTAGCCGGTTTTTGTGTTGGCGTGGTCGAAAAAAGTCGCATTATTGATGGCTCTAAAGTCAAACAAGGTGATGTTCTTCTTGGTTTACCTTCAAGTGGCCCGCATTCAAATGGTTATTCTCTTATTCGTAAAGTGATTGACGTTGCAAACGCCGATTTAAATGAAAGCTTTGATGGTGCCACACTGGGTGAACGCTTACTTGAACCCACCACTATCTATATCAAGCCCCTTTTAGCCTTATTAGAAGAAATAGACGTACACGCCATGTCGCATATTACCGGTGGTGGCTTACTGGAGAATATTCCTCGCGTCATGTCAGATGATGCCTGTGCGGTAATCAACAAAAACAGCTGGAAACGCCCCGCTGTCTTCGACTGGTTACAGGAAAAAGGCAATATTGAAGACACTGAGATGTACCGTACCTTTAATAATGGTCTTGGCATGGTGCTTATTCTGGATGAAAGTGTGGCAGATAAGGCTGTTGATATCTTGAAACAAAACCAAATTCAGGCTGTTCGTATTGGGCATATTGAAGCAAAAGAAAACGATATTGCGGTTCGTATTCAGTAATGAATTCGGATGTCGACTCGCCTTGTCGTCTGGTTGTCCTGATTTCAGGTAATGGCAGCAATCTACAAGCGATTATTGATGAAATAACCAATCACAATCTGCCCGCTCAGATTGTGGCTGTTATCAGTAATAAAGCCGAAGCGTATGGTTTAGCGCGTGCGAAAAAAGCCAATATAGAACAGCGCACCTTATCTCACCGGGATTATGATGATCGTCAGCAGTATGATCTTGCCCTTAAAAACCTTATTGATAGCTACCAACCCGATTTAATCATTCTTGCTGGTTTCATGCGCATACTTAGCAATGAATTTGTTGAACATTATTCTCATAAAATGATGAACATTCACCCTTCTTTGTTGCCAAAATACAAAGGCCTCAACACTCACCAACGTGCGATTGATGCCGGTGATAACGAGCATGGTTGCAGCGTGCATTTTGTTACACCAGAACTCGATGATGGGCCGGTGATATTACAGGCACGAGTTGAAATTAAAGATGATGACACGGCTGACACCCTTGCCGCTCGTGTGCATGAACAGGAACACAAAATTTATCCACAAGCAATTCGACTATTTGCAGAGAATAAAATTAAAACATCATAATATGCGCTATTTTATTACATTATTTTTATATTTAACTCTGCAAAGCATTACACTTTCTGCTCCACTTAAAGACTTTACAGCCAGCTATGATCTTTACCATAATAATTTTTATGTTGGTCAATCAACAAGAAAATTAGTCACCGAAAATAAATTTCTGACCTTTACCTCAATATCGAAAACGGCCGGACTTGCCGCCTTATTTTTTGATGTAACGCTCACAGAAACCAGCAAATTACGCTTGAAAAATAACCAATTGCAATTTTTTTCTTACCATTACGAGGAAAAAAAGAGTGACGGAACGGAAGGTTATGAATTACGACTTGATAAAAACAATACGTTTTATAATTCACATACAAAAAAGACCTATCCCGTAACAAAAAATTTACATGATACGCTCGGCTTTACCGTTGCAATTATGCATGACATGCAAAAAGGAAAACGAGAAATAAAATACACTATTGCGGAAAAAGACAATCTCAAAACATATACTCTGAAATTTATAAAAAAAGAAAATTTAATGACCGATAATGGTGTCATTAGTACCCTGAAAATGGAACATTACAACCCGCAAAGCAAACACCGTTTTACCTTCTGGTGCGCCGATAATATGGATTTTTTACCCATAAGAATTCGCAATATAAATCATAAGGGTGACGAAAATCTGTTTAATTTAACCAAAATTAATCAAAAAAAGATTTATTTAGCGTTAGATGAAGAAGATACTGACTAAATAGCCGCTCAAACACCCGCAAATAGGGATATTCCCTAAAGTTCCACCTAAATCACCCGATAATATAAGGAATAACACTTTATATTCAGAAGGTACGCTTGTGTCTGTTATCAGGCTTAAAACATTATCCATTCACATAATATTTTTTAGCACGCTTTTATTTACTCAATATAGTTATGCAATAAAAAAAGACGTGCATATTGGTGTGCTGGCAGTGTGGGGAGAAAAGCTCAGCGTTGAAATGTGGCAACCAACAATGGATTATCTGAATAAAGCCGTTCCTGAATATCACTTTGTACTCAAACCATTAAAGCTTAAACAGACAATCGATATTGTAAAACAAAAAGAGATAGAATTTATAATCACCAACCCCGGTAACTATATTGAGTTAGAAGCTGATTTTGGAGTCAGTCGGCTTGCTACGTTAAAAACAAAAAATCAAAATAAAAAGTCGAATCAGTTTGGGGCCGTTATATTTACTCGCCAGGATCGAGATGATATTCAGTCTTTACAGGATATTAAAAATAAATCCTTTATGGGAGTAAGCAAAAAAGCTTTTGGTGGTTTTCAAATTGCCTGGATGGAATTTAAAAATAATAAGATTAATCCATTTAAAGATTTTTCATCCTTAGAATTTAGCGGGCTACCACAGGATAAAATCGTTTATGCCGTTCTTAATGGTCAGGTTGATGCGGGAACCGTACGCACAACCACGCTTGAACGTATGGCTGCCGAAGGTTTAATTGATCTTAAACAATTTAAAATTCTCAATCGCAAATCAGATCATCATTTTCCTTTCATACATTCATCACAGCTTTACCCTGAATGGCCGATAGCAAAATTAAAACATACGCCAGATAACATTGCAGAAGCAGTCAGTATTGCTCTACTTAAACT
>Ga0316208_1000555_pt1 | contig 43828 bp, 36 predicted proteins | sample 3monopyrite_MG_FD_204944 | JGI IMG/M metagenome (GOLD analysis project Ga0316208, IMG submission 204944) | Microbial mat bacterial communities from mineral coupon in-situ incubated in ocean water Damariscotta River, Maine, United States -... | ecosystem: Environmental > Aquatic > Marine >...
CCGGCGCACTGCGCCGGCCCTCTCGCTGATCTGGAAAACTCGAACGCGGTACCGCACTTCACAGCTGCCGGGCACTGACTCGGTAGAGGCCTGACGCGTGGGGGGCTAGAGGCTACCCTGGTCCGCTCGATCCCCCCTCCAGAGGCCCCCTCATGTTCGGAACCCTGCGCCGCCTGCTCCTGCTCTTGGCGATCGTCACCCTGCCCGCCGTCGGCATCGCGGACGAAGAGATCGTCAAGGAGTTCAAGAAGTACTTCCGGAAGTTCAAGGACACGCCCTCGCGCGTCGAGGCGATCCTGTCGCTCGAAGGCACCGAGACGGTCTCGGTCGTCGACGTGCTGATCCCGGTCCTGAACGACAAGGAAGCCGAAGTCCGCGAGGCGGCGATCGGTGTGTTGGGCCGCTTCAAGGAACCGGTACCCATCGCGGCGATCTTCGTCGAGCTCGAAGAGTCGAAGAAGGACACCGAGCGACTCGGCTTGCTGCAAGCGATCGCGATCGGTTCGTACAAGGGGCCGAGTGAGTCGCTGATCGCGTGCCTCGATGACAAGTCATGGGACGTCCGGCGTCGCGCGATCCAAGCGCTCGCATCGCGACAAGAGCAGGCGTCGATTCCGAAGTTCGTCGAGTTGACGCGCGACAAGGAGTCGGCCGTGCGTTGCGCGGCGCTCGAAGGGCTCACTGCACTGAACTCGCGCGAAGTCCTCGATCCGGCGCTGGTTTGCCTGAGCGACTCCGTCTGGCAAGTGCGCTCGAGCGCGATCCATGCGCTGACCGTCGTGCGTGACGCGAAGTCGATCGAGCCGCTGATGGCGCAGATGGCGCTCGAGGAGGGCCGTCTGCAGGCCGACGTCGGCGAAGCGCTCTCGGAGATCACCGGCAAGAACTTCGGACAGAGCCTCGTCAACTGGCAGACCTGGTGGGAGCGCACGAAGGACCGTTTCGTGATCCCGACCGACGAAGAACTGGCCAAGGCGCGCGCCGCGCGTGCCGAAGCACGCGAACGCTACAAGCCTTCCGGCCAGACGAGCTTCCACGGCATCGAGACGCCGAGTCGCTCGATCCTCTTCATCATCGACGTCTCGGGCTCGATGGAAGCCGAAGTCGTCGAACGCGAACGCTTCGAGGACGGCGAGTACCCGTCGTACAGGCGCATCGACATCGTCAAGACGGAACTGGCGCGCACGGTCGAAGGACTCGAGTCCTACGTGAACTACAACATCCTCTCCTTCGCGACCGACATCTCGAAGTGGAAGAAGAAGCTCGTCCCGGCGAACGTGCTGAACAAGAAGAGCGCGATGGATTGGGCCAAGGGCCTCGAAGCGATCGGCGGCTCGTCGAAAGAAGGCCTCGCCGGCGTCGGACTGACCGGCAGCGCGAACCTCGAGAAGGGCAAGACGAACACTTACGGCGCGTTGATGGCGGGACTCGACATCGCCGCACCGGGGGAGAAGGACAAGGGCTACGAAGTCGAAGTCGACACGATCTTCTTCCTGTCCGACGGCCGGCCGACGCACGGCGACCTCGTCGACGTCGACGACATCCTCAAGAAGGTCAACGAAGCGAACGAGCTGCGCAAAGTCGTGATCCACACGATCGCGATCGGCGAGTTCCAGAAGAGCTTCATGGAGCGCCTCGCCAAGGAGAACGGCGGCGTCTTCGTCGACCTCGGCCGCTGATCCCCAGCCGCGCCTCCGAGGCTTTTCGAGGGCCCCTCGGCGCTTCTTTCCCGCAACGGCCTCCCCGCCCTTGACGGCAGGGAGGCCGCGCTCTATCTTCCTCGCCTCAATCCATCGGGGTGTGGCTCAGCTTGGTAGAGCGCTGCGTTCGGGACGCAGAGGTCGGAGGTTCAAATCCTCTCACCCCGACCACCCCTAAGTCCGGCAAGGTACCGGTATAAAGGGATTCCAGGGCTGGTGAAGATGACGGCCCGACACCGTCGCGAGCGTGGAGAGCCTCCACGCACGCCAATGGAGCGCCGCGCTCCGAAGGAACTTCACCATGAGCCGATCGGCTCCCAAGCGCCCCCGCCCGAGCATTGATCTCGGCTTCGGTCCCGCCCCCAAGTCCACCAAGGCGAAGCCGGTGCGCGTCCCCGTTGAAGGGGACTTCCTGCGGCTCCACCGCTCCAGCGAGCAGGGCTACGTGCTGATCCAGGAAGCTGGAGGCGACCGCCGCCGACAGGTCTACGTCGGGCCGTTCTACACACCGGACAAGCGGAACGTCTCTCCGGACGCGATCCAAGCAGCCCGTAGGCTTCTCAGAGAGGCTCAGGCGGGAGTCCTGCGGCCCGAGAAGGCAACCGGGCGTGCCGTGGCTCGGGCGATCCGAGCTGGGCGCTCAGGCGGCGTAAGAGTCGAAGAGCTGACGGAGCGGTACAAGCAGCACGTTGGTCGCAAGTACGCTCAGCGGCAGACGCAGCTTCCTCACTACAAGACCGCGCTGAAGCGCCTCGAAGAGCACGCTGGCGACCTCTCCGTTGAGGACTTCGGTCCCGTGGACTTGACGGCCCTTCGAGACGCGATGGCAAGCGAGCGAGACGAGGGGCACCCGAGTCGCTCTCGCTACGTCCGCAGGTCGGTGAATGAAACCGTGGCGAGGATCTTGAGGTGCTTCAAGTGGGGCGTCTCGGTCGAGCTTGTCCCTGTGAACATCTACACCGCGCTTCAAGCGGTCGAACCCATCGAAGCCGATGAGGTCAAGGGACTGCGAGAGTCGCGTGAGGTCTCGGCGGCTCCTCTGGATGATGTGAGAGCCGTGCTGCCCTTCCTCAGCCGTCAGTTGGCGGCGGTGGTCATGCTACAAGTCTTCGCTGCGGCGCGGCCCAGCGAGATCCTCGGGCTCCGCCCAATGGACATCGATCGCAGCGGCGAAGGCTGGACGGCTGTCATCGCGCAGCACAAGAACGCTTGGCGTGGCAAGAAGCACAAGCGGGTGCTCGACTTCTCTCAAGAGGCCCAGCGCGTCCTGGAGCCGTTCTTGCACAACCGCTTGCCTTCCGCGCCGCTGTTCTCACCCGCTGAGGCCGAACGAGAGCGCCTCGCAGAGCGACACGCCGAGAGGAACGTCGATCCTCGGTTCGGCAACCGACCGGGCTACAGCGAGCGCGTGCGAGCGGGGAGGGAGCCGGAGAAGGCTCCCGGCGAGACGTACACCGCCGACTCGTACCGGCGAGCGGTTGAGAGGGCGTGCGCGAAGGCTGGCGTCCCGCGCTTCACGCCGTACCAGCTTCGACACACCGGGCTCACGATCATGGAGGCGGAGACGGACGAGAGGCACGCTGGGGCGGCGGCAGGGCACAAGGACGGGAACGTCACCAAGCGCTATCACGAGTCGCTCCAGGAGCGGAAGCTCGCTAGAGCGGGAGTGGTCGCGGTTGGCCGCGTGGCTGCAAAGGCCTTCGGGCTGGAGTCGGCGTGATGATGTTCGAGCGAATCAGTGACCTTCGCGTGGTCAGGGGCTTCGGTGTGTGCGTGCTGTTCGAAGAGAACGGCGGTGGCGTCGTGCGGAGCGCGGACGGCTTCGACGTTCGGCTGACAGAGCGCGAGGCGGCGATCCTGGAGGCTCTCATCGAGGTCGCGCCCGTGCGGCTACCGGGAGACAACGGATGGATGCCAGAGGACGGGCAGCCCGTGAAGAAGGCTACGGTCCTCGGAGCAAGCCAGGGCGGCACTCGAGCGTACGAGTCGCTGTGCGGCAAGCTGCCGGGACTTATCGACAGCAAGCCAGGGCGAGCTGTCGGGGGCGTGAGATTGAATTCATTCGTGCTCGGCTACCGTGAGGACGGTTCGCTTGTAGTACCGGGGCCGTGGCGCGAACGCGCAGAGAACGGAGACGAGGCAGCAGCGGCGACGATCGAGAACCTGAATCGGTGGGCGCAGGAGTGCGAAGAGATCGCGGAGCTGCGGGAGGAGCGGCGAAGGTTGGAGCTTCGGATCGAGGACGAGGCCTTGGGTCTCTGAACGCTGAGGAGGCGCTTGGAGCGCTCGAAGGGCCGAGGTGACTGCCGGGTCGTCTCGGCCCTTCGCGTGGCTCTGTAGGATCTCTCTCAGGCGTCAGTCGAGCTTTGCTTGCTCTTCGCGTTCCGCGAGAGGGGGCCGTCCGGGCGCTTCAGGGCGTGAGGGAGTGGCACTCCGCCCTCGAAATACTCCCATGCCGCGTTCTCGACGTGCCGATTCAACGCCTTGATGTGAGCGTAGAAGTGCACGAGTTCGGGCCGCGCGCCTCCGTGCTGAACGTAAGCCTCTACGTGGCAGTACATCTCCCACGCCGTCTCGAACAGCTCGTCAAGCGTGTCCCGCATGACAGGGTGCAGTCGAACGCGGTGAGCGTGGAGGCGCGACTGGAGTCCTTCAAGGGCCTGACCTAACCGATCAAGAGCGTCGGCCAGATGCGGCTTGTCTAGCCAGGGAGCGCGGCAAGCGTCGGCGGCTTCGAGCAGCTTCGCAATCAAGGGAGCGAGATCGTCGAGCGCGTGGCGAACGTCGTCTTCGCGGCGTTCGCGGCGGCGAGAAGAAGAGTCCAGCCCGTCCTTGATGACGTGCAGGATTGCAGCAGAGAAGAATCCGACGACGCCGCCGACGATCAGGAGCAGGTAGTCTGATCCGGGCATGGCTGGGAATGAAACTTGGTCTCGGTGGTGGCGAGCGAGAGGGGCTCAAGGGAAGTCATGATGTTGGAGTCTACGCGGGTCCTCGGTAACTCATTCATCCCGAATCGGCGCGTTGGCACGGGTTTGGATACCAACCGCGCCCGTGCGCGTGCGCGTATAAGGGGTGAAGGTCCGGCGAAGCACTCGGTCCAGAGCTGGAGAGCTGCGGCGGGATCTTCGAGTTTTTCGAGGTCGTGCGGATCGTCGAGGGCACGCGAGCGCAGCTCGCTGCCGCGCAGCCGAACCTCGATGTGCGCGACACTTCCGGCGCGGGTGCCGATCTTCGAGCGGAAGCGGACGTACGCGCAGCCGTTCAGCGGTTGCTCGATCGATCCGAGGTAGCGGCACGCGCAGCCGTCCGGCTGATACCAGTCTCGCTCGGGCAGCTCGCGCAAGCGGACGGTCTCAAGCATCGCGTCGAGTTGGTCTTCGCGATCGTCGTCCTGGTCGAGCCGGAAGTCGCGGGCGATCTCGACCAGCGTGAGGCGTGCGTCGAAGGCTTCGAGCACGTCGGCAAGCGGCCCGGTGTCGCGGGCGACGGACGATCCGCCGAGCGTCACGGCGAAGCCCTGGTCCAGCTTCACGACTTTCGCGAGCGAGAGCCCGAGCGGGGCAAGCTCCCGACGGAGACGCTTCGACCGACCGCGACGGCAGACGATGCCGACACCGTCGATGTAGGCCGGTGGAGCCGTGCTAGAATCTCGGAGCATTGATCTCGCGCTCGATCGGTAGCTCTGACAGGAGCCGATCGGGCGTGTTTTTCGTCCATCGGAAGGCGGCTTGCGTGTAGGCGTCCACGCAAGCAAGGAATCGGCGAAGTGCGGAATCGGCCATTACGGGGGCGCGAGGACCGATATTGGGAGTTCAGCGAACGACTGACCTCTGCGTCCGATACAAGGCGGTCATTGTTCTCGGAGCCGTGCGGGCCGATCGGCCCTGAATCAGCGCTTCGGGCTGAGCGCGTCGAGGATGGCGCGGGCGTAGAGCCCGGATGCCTTGATCGGACAGTCGCCAGCTCGGCGGCGTGCGTTGGCCCACTCGTTCGCGGTCCAGAGCCCGAAGCCGTCCGGGTCGTAGTTGCCCGTGCCTTCGCGCTGGTCTCTCCACGCGGCCCACGCGGCGCGGTTCGCGGCGTCTCGAGCCTCGTCAGCTTCGGGGCCGGTCTTCGGGTCGCGGGCGGCGTACTGCGCGAGCAATGCGCGGGCGGCTTGTTCGTCGGGAGTCATCAGGCTCCCCAATCGTCGGCAGCGGCGTCATAGCAGCGGCCCAGGTGTTCAAGCTCTGCGGTCAGTTGGTCTTGGCGGGCGTCAGGGTGATTGAGCCAGACATCGTGTGCGCTCTGCCCGGCGTCCTCCAGGTCGTCAACATCGACCGTGCCATTGGCGTAGAGGTGCGAGAGCAACGCGAACGGACAAGACACGCGTTTGTCGCGCATGACAGCGAGGATCAACGTCAGGGCTTGGCGGTTCGCCGGGTCGGCGTGCTGGAGAGATTCGGGTGTCAGCATGATCAAAGGAAGGTGGGAGCTGCGGGGGCGTCGATGCCAGCGGCGGTGACAATCCAGTCATGAGCGGGCGAGACGCCACGGACGGCGAGAATCAGTCTGGTGAGCTGTTGCGCGTCATCGGGAGCGAGCTTGCCGTCAGCGACTTGTGCAACGATGTGAGCGGCGGCTTTGATTGCGGTCTCCTCGTCCACGATCTCGGGCAACCCGGGAACGCTGATCGGATCAGCGGGCGCGATGCGCGGTCGGCCTTGCACCCGATCGAAAATGAAAGCTCTCGCGTGACGGTTGCCCTTGCGTGCGTCCTTGACTGCGCGGTTGATGATCTCGCGCAAGTCGTCATCGGTGACAGCGGACGACATCAAGCGCTTGTAGCGGCAGCTCTTCCTGCCGTGTCCCTTCGCGGCGGCGTTGCCGGGCTTGAAGCGCCCCTTCTGGTCGCGCTGTTCCGCCGTTTCATTGCCGTCGGTAACGGCTTCGGGGAGGTCTCGCTGTCTGCGCTTGCGCTGTGTCATTCGAGAATCATTCAGGGATGAGAGGTGGCCGGAACGGACCCGAGGAGGACAACCGTTCCGGCCTGTGGTCTGCGCCCGTCAGTGACGTGACGTTTCGGAGCCTCCAGGCGCGGACCAGTGCTAGAACCAGGCCGTGCCTGTGTCATTGCCGAGCGGTTCCACGATCCTCTGCGCCTTCTCGAAGACGCTGACCGGGAAGGCGAGGTGCGTGCGGATCTCTCGCAGTGCGGAGCGGACCTGTTGCTCGATGCGCTGTCCGGCGAGGTCGAGCGCGTGCTGTTTGCCGATGGCACTCGGGGAGTGCGCGTACCAGTACGTTTCGCGCAGTGCGGCGATCGGTTCGCGTTTGTCATTGCCATCGCGGAGCAACCGGCCCAGCACGTCGGCGCGGAGAGTGCTCGGAAGAGTCTCAAGCGCGTAGAGCGTGACGCTGTCCTTGTTCGCGGCGGCGTCGGCGAGGTAAGCGGTCAGGTCGCCTTGATTGCTGCGGAGGTCGAGCATCGTCTGGCGTGCTCGATCGACCTGGAGGACGAGGTCCAGGGCGTGCGCGGACAGGGCGTCGTTCCCTGCGATGGCGTGCTCCAGCGGGATCGGCTTGGTCAGGTCGATGGCAGAGTCAGCGGTCCTCTGTTGCCGCAAGGCCGAGACGGCAGAGGCGGCGGCGTTGAGGATCGGCTCGGCGGCTTTGCTTCCTGCTTGTGCCTTCTCCTCGTGCACGCCTTGTGCAGTCAGCTTCTTGCCGAGCTGGTCGGCGATCGTGGCACCTTTCGCGGCGGCTTCTCGCCCAACGTCGGCGGTGAGCGATGACAGCGTGGAGAGCTTCAAGCGGACGGGGTCGGCCACGTCGGCGATCTCGATGCTCGGGCGTTCAAGCAGGGCGGTGAGGGTCGGTGTCTCGGTCATGTCTAGTTGTCTTTGGGGGTGCGGCGGTTGGCTTCGGCGCATTCCTCACCGAAGCGGATCAGGTCTTCACGCGAGAAGTAGAGGGCTCCCCCGAAGTCGAGAGCGCGGAGGTACACGCGCTCACCGTTCTTGCAGCGGCGTCCTTGCCGGGCGTCACGCCAAAGGGTGCTCGGGTGCACTCCCACCGCGACGGCTGCCTCGCCTCTCGTCATCCGGTCTCCGACGAGCGGGGGCTTGTCGGCGGGCGAGAGGGATCGGCGGCGTCGGTTGCTGGTAGATGTCATGCGGGGCTCCTGTGATGCGTGGTGCGGCGTTCTTGCACGGCATCTTGGCCCGTCTCAACAGCGAGAACGTCCCCGCTCTCAGGGGGACGTTTCTTGCGTGGAGTCGTACACGCGAGCACCCGCAAACGTGTAGAATCCACGCAACGGGGTGCGACGGATCGCGCCTCACGACACTGAAAACGCAGGGCCATCACCGCCAATCCGATTCGGGACGCAGAGGTCGGAGGTTCAAATCCTCTCACCCCGACCAGGTCAGTTCGGCCGTGGGTCCAGTCGGATCCGGGCCGGAACGCTGCTGGAGGGCCTGAGCTCTCGAAAGCGGCTCCAAAGGGGGTGACTCACCCCCTGCCCTGCTCTACAGTGGTCTTTCCCTGAAGGCTTCTTCTGAAGTGCCGGGGCTTCCCGGGTCGATGAGAGACATGAGCTGACCGCGAGAGCGGCCGGCTCGATCGACCGGGACGGCGTCCAGAGCGGACGCCAGGACAGCGCGGAGACTGCTTCCGCCCCCTCGCTCGACGACTTGGGATCGCCTTCGGGCTTCCCGCCGCGCGCTCCGCTTCCTTCTGAAGCGCACCGCGCCACCGTTCCATCACCGGCTCGACGCCGGTGCTCATCCGGCTTCCGGAATCCCTCCGGAACCGACCGCCGAGGTCGTTCGCACCTCGGCTTCCCCCGACGCCATCCGGAGGAACCGCTTGGCATCCGAAGACTCGAAGAAGACCGAGACCGCATCCCTGCCTTTCGGCGCCATGGAGCGCCCGAAGGACTCCGCTACCGGTACGTCGGACAAGCCCAGTCGGCGTCGACGTCGCGGCGGCGGCGGCAAGCAGGCCGGCGGTGAAGGTTCGAACGAACCTCGCCGGCAGGATGCTGGGCCGCGCAAGGCAGCCGGCGACGACGGTCAAGCGCGACAAGACAACAACGCGCAACAAGGTGGAAACGCGCAACGCGAAGGCGGCGCGAACCATCAAGACGGTGAACCGCGCAAGCCGCGTCGCCGTCGCGGCGGGCGCCGCCGCAAGAAGAACCGCGCTGAGAACCAAGAGGGCGAAGGTCAAGACCGCCAGCAGCGCCCTCAGCAACAACAGCAACAACGCTCGTCGCGTCGTGGTGGCGGCGGCGGTGGCCAGGGTGACCGCAAGCAGAGTGATCGCCAGCAAGGCGACGGCGACACGAAGACCAAGCTCGTCGGCGAAGGCATGTACATCTCCGAGAAGGGGGGGTACGGCACGCTCCGCAGTCGCGAGAACAACTACGTCTCGACGAAGCAGGACATCTACGTTTCGCAGCGCCTGATCCAGAAGTTCCGACTCTCCGACGGCGCGATCGTCAGTGGTCCGCTGGGCAAGGGCAAGAAGCACAAGTTCCAGCTGAACGACGTCGTGACGGTCGACGGCAAGGAACCGCGCGAAGTCGGCAAGCTGGCAGACTTCAAGAGCCTCACGACGATCGACCCGGACTTCCACTACGCGCTCGGCGATGCCACCGGCAACGTCACGATGCGTGTCTTGGACATGATCGCGCCGATCGGTCGCGGTCAGCGCGCGTTGATCGTTGCGCCGCCGCGTACCGGCAAGACGACGATCATGCGCGAGTTCGCGCAAGGCATCGAAGAGACCTATCCCGACGTGCACCTCATCGTGCTGCTCGTGGACGAGCGTCCCGAAGAAGCCACCGACTGGCAGCGCAGCGTCAAGGGTGACGTCTTCGTCTCGACTTCGGATGAGATGCCGAAGCGCCACGTTCAGCTCGCGGAAGCGGTCTGGAAGCGCTGTCAGCGCCTCGTCGAGCTGGGTGAGGAAGTCGTGCTGTTGCTCGACTCGATCACGCGACTCGCGCGGGCTTACAACAACCACTCGGCCGGTTCCGGCCGCACCATGTCCGGTGGCCTCGACTCGCGCGCGATGGAACGTCCGCGTCAGATCTTCGGCAGCGCCCGGAACACGGAGACGGCAGGCAGCTTGACGATCATCGGCACGACGCTGGTCGACACCGGCAGCCGCATGGATCAGCTGATCTTCGAGGAGTTCAAGGGCACGGGTAACTCCGAGATCGTCCTGAACCGCAAGCTGGCTGACCGGCGCATCTTTCCGGCGATCGACATCGAGCGTTCGGGTACCCGCAAGGAAGAGAAGCTGCTCGGACGCACGAAGCTGCGCCGCATCAACACGATGCGTCGCGTGCTCTTGAAGATGAACTTCATGGAGGCCGCGGAGCTTCTGATCACGAAGCTCGAGGACGTCGAGAAAAACGACGACTTCCTGCAACGCTTCGATGTCGACCCCGAAGCCTGATCCCGACGCCGCGCCGAGCGGGGGGCTCCGGACGAAGCGCTGCGCGGCGCTCGTCCTGTTGTTCTTGCTGCCGCTCGCCTTGCGTGCGTTGCCGATCGAACACGGCTTCCCGCGCAACTATGTACCGGACTCGCACATCGTGCGATCCGCGCTCGGCATGGCGCAGGACAGGCACCCGGTGCCTTACGCCGGCAAGTACTCGTCCTACCCTTACTTGGTCCCGTACATGTTGCTGCCGCTCTACGGCACGCAATACGTCGGGGGCAAGATCAGCGGACGCTGGGACAGCACATCCGACTACGCCGACTATGTGCGCGAACACCCTGAGTCGCCGCACCGCATCGCGCGCTGGCTCGTCGCGATCATTGGAGCGCTGACGCCGCTCGTCGTCTTCCGCGCCGCGCGCGCGGCCGGCTTGCAGCGCGGCGCATGGGTCGCGGCGTGGCTCGTCGGCACCAGCCTCTTGCATCTGCACTTCTCCGTGCAAGAGCGGCCCTGGGTGCCGATGCTGTTCTTCATGGCGCTCGCGCTGTGGGCGGCAGCGCTCTACGTGAACAGCGGCAAGACGCGCCAACTCGTCTGGTCCGGCGTCGCCGGCGGCCTCTCCTTCGCGTGCCACCAAGGCGGACTTCCGATGCTCGGCATCGCCGGACTTGCGTGGGCGATCGGCCCGCCGGGCTGGCGCAGCGGCAAGGACCTCACGCGTCGACTCGGCGTCGGCGTTGCAGCTGTGGCGGCCTTCGTCGTCGTTGCGGTGCTGCTCGGCCATCCGTATCTCTTGCTGTACGGCAACCAGACGGCCGACGCCGCGATGGAGAGCGAGACCGCGCTGCGTGTCGGCGGCCAAGGCATCAACTTGGGCTTCCGCCTCGCGTCCTTCCCGCACCTCGCGAAGGCGCTCTTCGGCTACGACCCGTTGCTGGTCCTGCTCGGCGTAGCCGGCTTGTTCCTGATGCGCGGCCGTCGTGCACTGTGGCCCGCGGGCATCTTCTGTGCGTTCTGGGGTCTCTTCTTCATGACGCAGTACAACGATCACGTGCGCTACGTCATGCCGCTGACCGTGCTGCTCGCGATTCCCGCCGGGCTCGCCGCGGAACGCTTGCTGGACCGCACGCCGCGAGCGGGGTGGGTCATGCAGCTAGCAGCTTTCCTGCTCGCGGTCCCGCTCGTGCAAGCGCTGCGCTTCGACTACGTGCTGTCGCAACCCGACACGCGCGCCGACGCGGAACGGCTCGTCGCGGAGCACTTGCCCGCAGGCGCACTGCTGGCGCTCGACCGCTACGCGCCGCCGATCGAACCGAGCATCGCGAGCCTCGAACGCACGGCTGAGCTGCGCGCAGCCGCGGGCGGCACGCTCTATGGCCGCGAACAACACCGCTTGGAACAACTGCTCGCCGGCGAAGCCGCAGACCCCGGCGTCGATCGCATCGCCGTCGAGGACTACCTCGAGATCGACGAACGCGACGACGAGATCGAGATCCGCGAAGCGCTGCAGGCGCTCTACGGCAACGATCCGACGCAACTACTCGCCGAGCTCGGCGCGACGCACTTGCTGTTCGTCAACCGCATCGCGGATCACGGAACGCGCCACATGGTCCCCGAGTGGATCGCCGGCCGCAGACCGATCTTCGTCGTCAACCCCAGAGGAGACAACGCGACGGTGAACGAAGCGCGCTTGCCGATGGAGATGGAGTTCGCGTTCACCGCGATCTGGCGCATGCAGCGCCCCGGACCCTGGATCGCGCTGTACGACTTGCGCTGACTTCGCACCGATTCGTTGCAGGCCAGGGCGTCCAAGACGAGAGCTTGACCCGCGGGGGGGGGGGCTAGCCTTATTCCATGCCGCGATCCGGCGGCATGCTCGTCCTAGTCTGGCGTCGCGAGGTCGCTCGCGACGAAGGAGAAACTCGCATGAAGAAGCTCACCTTAGTTGCCGCCGCGCTGTCGGCTGCGCTCCTGATCCCGTCGACGCTCGCCGCCCTGTCCGGCCCCGCGCCCGCCTCGCAACCCCTGTCCATCCTGATGGGCGAGAAGAAGCTCGAAGGGGGGACCACGAAGTTGGGGGAGATCGAGCCCGCGGTCATCCCCACTTCGGGGCCCAACGCGACGGGCTCCGTGTGCAACGAGATCCCCGGGGGCAACGCCCTCGAGGACCTCGATTTCTTCATCCGTAACGGCTCTGCCGGCTCGGTCTCCGTGGGCGGCGGCACTGCCGTCCCCTTCGACACGGAGAGTGGTAGCGCGCACGTCAAGATCACGATGACCGGCAACGTGTGCAAAGACTACACGCTCCACGGCTTGTCCGGGGACGGTTCGGGGAAGCTGCTGGTCGTGAACGTGACCCCCTCGGACGTGAAGTCTGTCGCGGGGAACGCGATCGAGTCCAACATCCTGCCGGCGTTCCGATTCGACCGGATGTCGGATCTCGCCCGCAACGGCGTGGAACTCCACCATGGCGCGCTGCTCGCGCTCGTCCACAACGATGACGGGGAGAAGATCCTGACATCGATCTCTGGAAGTCTGTCCTTCCCTGGATCGGTCTCGGCCGACTTGCAGGACATCCACGTCTTCGAGTCGGACGGTGACCTACTGGGCGGTGCCTCGGTCGCCATTTCGGGCGCGGAGTTCTTGATCACCGATTTCGGCGGAGTCGTGGTGGAGGACTTCGTGCAAGTGCTGATCGTCCTCGATGACGAACTGGGCGGCGAGCTGGCTCGAGCCCAACTGCAAGGAACGTTTGCGCCCTGATGCCGGCGCTGATCTCTGAAACGAGCGCCCGGTTGGCTGAAACCGACCGGGCGCTCGTGCAATTCAGAGTGCGACCGGCGGGTTCAGAAGGTACCGGTTACTTTGATGCTGTAGCTCTCTTGCGGCGGGTCGGTGAGTCCCAAGAGCAGGTCGTACGAGACTCCCGGGACCAGCTCCTTGAATCCCGTGATGGTGAACTGATTCCCGTTCACCTGGATCGAAGTATCCGCCGGCGTGAACGGACCGTGTGCGTGGTAGAGGTTCACGCTGGACAGACTGATGCCGCTCTCGGAGGTGAGGAGTTCGCCGCTCAAGGCGTCCATGCTGTTGCCGTTGCGATCGACATTGCGGATTCGCATCGAAACGTGGGCGTGAGCAGGAGCTTCGAGAGTACTCGTCAGCGAGTCGGCACTGAGACTCAGGGCTGCCATTGCGAGCAGGTCCGCGTGGACGCTGCCACTCTTGGTCGAAGGCGTGATGTAGAACTCGACGTCGTTGCCGTCGACGCTAGTCAGATCGACCTCGAATTGGAGGTCCTCCCCGTGCTTCACACTTCCGACTCCATTCTGCCCGGTGAAGTCGACGTTTGCGGTGGTTCCATCGCCGCTCGGGAGGCTTGTGCCGGTCGCACCACTTGAGCCGCCCCCTTGATTGGGTCGGGAAACTGTGGCCCCACCACCGACGGGTGCATCGTCGTCCTCGTCAGCACGGCGAATCTCGATCGTGACATCATCGATATTCTGACCGGATTGGTTCACGAGCTTGCCGACGAGCGCCGGTCCGGTTCCACCGGTCGGAATCGCTGCAGTCGAGATGGGCTTCTTGACCGTCGAGCCCTTCAACTCGATCGTGCCCATCGCGACGGGGTCGGGTGCCGGTCCGGTGATGCAAAGGGCAGCGAGGACGGCGGGAACAGCGAGTTGCAAGAGCGCAGGCGTTTTGAGGATCATCTTTCTCGTTCAGTGATTGGCCGGGCGTTCCGGCTCCAACGACTGGCTGGGGCTGGGATGCCCGAGCGACTTAGGAAGTTCAGGGAAAAGCCTAGTCGATGCGGGGGGGGGGTCAAGTCGAGGCTCGTGGCCGTCGGGGGTACAACCCGGGCACCCTGGTGACACTCGTGTCCGGGCACATGGGTGACACCTCAGCCGAGCAAGGAGCGCGCCGAGCGCTCGTGTGGAGTGGGGGCGGAGGTGTCTGCCCGGTTCGATACCTCAACACTGCGACAGTCGAAAACCGGGGATCGCCCCGCCCTCGACCTACAGCTCGCCGGCCGCGCGCTTGCGCAGGAAGTACGCGAGCGGCAAGGCCGTGAAGGCGTCCGCGATCGATCCGCTATCGAGCAGCGCTTCGGCTTCGGCGAGCGGCACCTTGGCGAGCCGCAAGCGTTCGCACGGATCGAGGTCCGGTTCGCGATCCGGCTCGCAATCGAGCGCGACGAATGCGTGCGCATAGTGCGCGCTGATTCCGCCGGTCGGGTGGAAACCAGGCAACGGCACGAGGCGTCCGGCGCGATAGCCGGTCTCTTCGAGCAGTTCGCGGCGCGCGGCGTCCGCGGGCTCTTCGCCGTCATGGATGCGACCGGCGGGTGTTTCCCAACCGGTCGCGCTCGCAGGGTGGCGGTAGTGCGCGAGCATCAGGATCTCGCCTTCCTTCGTCAGCGGCACGATCGCGACCGCGTTGGCGATCTCGAAGACGTGGTACTCCTGCAACTCGCCGTTCTCGAGCCGCAGTTGGTCGCGACGCAAGCCGCACCAATACGAGTCGTAGATGCGTTCCGACGAATCGACGACGTACGGCTCGAAGGGGGCGGGAAGTCGCGCGCCCTCGGGGTACCGAGGGCGCGCCGGATCGTTCGGGTCGGTCACGCGGGTCCTAGGACTCGTTCGCGGGCCACAGCTCGCGCCAGTCGCGAACTTGTTTCTCGCGGCCGGCGAGGCGTTCGAGCAGGGCGGGGGAGACGCGCAGGTCTTCGAGTGCGGTCTCGGAGAGCACCTGGCCGCAGGCTTGGATGATCGCGTCCGCGTCGATCGACTGGTAGCCGAAGATCTGGTCGGGGCGGCCGCACTTCGAGAAGCGGCGCACGGCGAGCGTGCGTTGCTTGACGCCGACGACTGAACCGATGTTGTCGACGAGTCCCGCTTCACCGTCGCAGACCGCGACGATCGGAACGCGACGACCGGCGACGCTGATCAAGCCGGCTTCGCTCTCGCCTGCACCGGCGACGGCACACAGGTGTCCGTGAACGCCGAGGCCTTCGCGCAAGTGGCGGTAGTCGGTCTGTTCGCCGAGGATGCCGAGCAACAGCTCGGGCGAAGAGATCACGATCACGTCGGCGAAGATGCCGCGCTGCATCAGTTCTTCCGAAGCGGTGATCGCTTCGGTGCCGACGGAACCCATCGCGAAGATCTTGACGACGTTCTCTCCCGGCTCGTAACCGGCGTAGCCCGACCAATCGATCAAGCGGTACGCGCCTTCCATGCAGTCCGTGCGGAGCCCGGTCAGTAAGTCGCTGTCGGAGCGCAGCGGCAGCGTCGATTCATCGACCGCGCCCTCGATGTCCTCACCGGCGAGGCAGAGCTGTGCGTTGATGCTGTTCGCTTGCTTCGAGGCGGCTTGGCGTCGCAAGTGCGTCATCAGCAGCTTCTGCTCGACGCCGCGCGTCACGGCACGCACCAGCACGCCGCGGCGACCCTGGTTGTCGTGTTCCATCTGTCGACGGATGGCGTCGGACAGGATCCAGTCGACCTCGATCGCGAAGAGCGGTTCCCAGGTGATCAGGTTCGGAATCTGGATGTCGGACTTCCACGAGTGCTGTGCACCCTCCGCCGACAACGTGACACCTGAAGGCGTGCCGAGGATCACGAACTCAGAGTCCCAGTAGAGATTGTAGTAGAGCTGGTCGAGCGCGCGCTTGATGAAGAAGTCGTAGACCGTCATCACCGGGAAGAACGGCAAGCCGACGTAGTGCGCCATCATGCCGAAGGCGCCCACCGCGCTCATGCAGTTCGCTTCAGCGATCTCGAAGCGGATGTGTCGCGTCCATGCTTGGTCGGTCGCGACGAGCTCGGGGTGCTTGACCTTGAGGTCGAGCTCGCCGGAGAGTCCTTCGCTGTCGGGCCCGTAGATGCGGTTGTCCATCGCCGGCGAGATGTTCGTCGTGGTTCCGACGTCCGGCGAGAGCGTCAGCAGGAATTCGGCGGCGCTCTTCCAGCGCTTCTCGGTCTCCGAGAGTTCTTTCAGGTCGAAGTTCTCCGCCGCGGCTTGATCCGGTCGTGTGCCGATGCGCACGAGTTTTGCCGCGAGCTGTCCCCACATCCACTGCGTGTGGGCCATCGGGAACAGCGACATGTCGACGCCGATCGACTCGGGCAGTCCGCCGTCGGCTTCGATGGCGGCATCGGTCGCGGCGCGGTTGCGGGCCCTCGAACGAAGGTGTTCTTCGAGGCACTCTCTGTATTCCTTGCCGCGTTGCGCGAGGAACTTCGCTTCGTCGGTGTCTGCGGCGAAGTGCTCGAAGGGGTCTTCGAGCGACAGGTCGCGCGCGGCGAGCACCGATTCGACTTCCGCCTTGCCGGGCAGGATGCCGTGGTTCGCCGGATCGGCTTCGCACTCGAGCCCGCGGCCCTTGATCGTGTGGGCGATGACGAGCGTCGGAACATCCGGGTTCGTGCGGCAGTGCTCGTAAGTCTCGAGCAGCTTCTCGACGCTGTGGCCGCCGAGGTCGCGGAAGGCGTGCAACACTTCTTCGTCGGTCAGTGACTCGAGGAGCTTGCCGACGGCGGGGAACTCCTGCTTGGCGTGGCGGCGGATCTCGCCGGCGTCGCCCTTGAGCAGCAGCATCTGGTACTCGTAGTCGCTGAGTTCTTGTTCGAACAGCCGGCGCAAGGCTTCGCCGCCTTCGCGCGCGAAGAGTTCTTCGCGGTACGCACCGTGGCGCAAGTGGATGACTTCCCACCCGTTCGCTTCGGCGGTGAGCTCGATGCGGTCACAGTCGCGCCCGACCACGCCCTTCGAGTTCGGGATGCGCGTGCCGTCGAGGTTCTGACGGTTGTAGTCGATGATCCACGTGACGTTGCCGAGCTGGCGTTCGGCGGCGTCGGGCAGCGCCTCGAGCAACGAACCCTCGCGGAACTCCGAGTCACCGATCAACGACCAGAAGTGAGCCTTCGGCGGAACGTCCCAGCCGTGGTCGCGCGCGTAACGGTGCGCGAGCGCGAGGTAGATCGAGACGACCGGCGGGATGCCCACCGAACCCGACGGCAGGATGTGGAAGGAGTCCGGGTCGGCTTCCGCGTGATACGACTGAAAGACGTACGGCGTCTCGGCGTCCTTGAACTTGCGCAGCGCGTACATCGCGCCCTTGGCTTCATCGTCCGACAGCCAGCGGCCATCGGTCGAGTCGCGAAACACGCGCAGCAAGTGGTGGAAGGCGTGGTCGAGCGGCGCCGCGTGGGGCTTCGCGCAGTAGAAGTCGTGAGCGTTGCGAGCGACGAGGTGCAGCACGCCGAGGATCTGCAGCGAGCTCGCGCACGAGGCGGGGTGACCGCCGACTTTCGGGTCGCCGCGGTGCTTGTCCTTGCGGGAGTTCGCGGCGTAGATCATCGCGATGGTCTGCGCGAAGGCGCGATCGCAGATGCTCTGGATCAAGTCGACGGGGACGGTTTGCTGAGCGCTCATAGAGACCGATAGAGGCTGGGGATCCGGGGGGGCGCGGGCGGCGTGGCCCACGTTGCGCCGCATAGTATGGCGCCTCTGCGAGACTCCTGGAACCCGCGATGGCGTGTTCCAGTCAGCAGCGGCCATCCGTCGGGCTTCTCGAGCGTCTCAGACGGCGCTGCGCGACGCCGAGCGCCAGAGCGCGCGGTGCGCTTCGAGCATCCCCGAGAAGTCGTAGCGTTCTCGAACGCGGGCGCGGTTCGCAGCGCCGCAGGCCGATCGGCGCCCCGTATCTTGCGCCAGCTCGGCGAGACCTGCGACCAGCTCATCGACGATCTCGGGCCCGAGCGCGCGGCAGAGCGGCGACTGGATCTCGGGCAGCATGCGCCGCACATCCCCGACAGCGGTCGCGACGACCGGCAAGCCGCAAGCCATCGCTTCGAGCAGCGCGACCGGCATCTGTTCGGAGTCGGAGACGAGCGCGAAGGCGTCCATCGCCGCGTAGTAGGGGCGAGGATCGTCTCGGTGTCCGACGAAGTGCACGCGACCGGAGAGCGAGCCGGACGCGGCTTGTTGCTCGAGGCGCTCGCGTTCTTCGCCGGAGCCGAGCATCAACACGTGGACGTCGAGTTCTGGAACGAGCTTCGCGCAGGCATCGAGCAAGCGATCGGCGCGCTTGATCGGTCGCAGGTGACCGACGAAGCCGACGACGAACGCTGCATCGGAGATGCCGAGTCCCTTGCGCAGCGCCGCGTTTCCGTCGCGCTGTGGGAAGTCGGCGCAGCGGATCCCGTTGGGGATCAACGCCAAGCGTTCCGCGGGCAGATGCCAGCGCTCGCGCGCGATCTCTTCGAGCCCGCTCGACGGCACGATCACGCGCTGAGTGCGCGGCAGGAATGCGCGACGCAGCCACTCGCGGCGGCGCTTGTAGCCGTGCGCTTCGTCGGCGTTGAAGCCGTCTTCGTGGTGCAGCACGCGCACACCGGCGAGGCGTGCGGCGATCACGGCATCGAGTGCACCGAAGTTGTAGCTGAGGACCGCGTCGGGGCGCAGCCCGCGCAGCAAGCCGTACAGTCGCTTGACCGTCGCCGGCGTTCCGGCGCGCGGCAGCGGATCGATTATGCGCGCGTCGAGCTCGGGCGCGAGCAGCTTCGCCGCATCATCGCGTCCGTCGATGGAGAGGATCGAGTGCTGAAACTCGGTCCCGGCGGCGTTCGCCAGGTTGACGAAGCGCAGCTCGGGCCCGGCGGGCACGAAGGTGGAGAAGACGTGCAGGAGGTGCGGGACCTCCGCGGTCACTCCGGCGACTCCTCGGTGCGCGGGGCGTAGATCCGGACGCAGGCATCGAGGAAGGCTTCGCGCTCTTCGACGGGTTTCCAGTCAAGCATTTCGCGCGCCAGGTTCGAGCTGAAGCGCGGACTGAGCGCGCGCGCCTTGAGGTCGCGGTAGCTCGGAAACTCGACCTTCCGACCGCCGACGCGCTTGACCATCCACTTGCCGACTTCCATCAGCTGTGAGAGCTCGAGCGAGCGCGGGTGGAAGTGCAAGTCGCGACCGGTCGCGGTGCGCAGTTCGTCGACCACTTGCTTGGCGGACAGGCCGGGGTTCGTGCAGAGGTTCAAGGCCTTGCCGTCGAGTTCGGGACCGACGTGCAGTGCAGCACGGACCAAGGCTTCGGCGACGTCGTCGACCCAGACGAGCGGCAGCGCGTGATCGCCGGGACCCCAGCCGACGCAGTGGTTGTCGCGGGCCCAGAGGCCGATCCCCGAGTGTTGCATCGGCGTACCGGCACCCATCACGACGCCGGGGCGCAGCACGACGAGTTCCATCGCTTGCGTGCCCGCGTAGTCGAACAACGCGCGTTCCGCTGCGGCTTTGCCGCGGGCGTAGACCGCGCGCACGTCCGGCTTCGGATCGGTGGCGGGGCTGTCGGAGATCTCGTACTCGCCGTCGGGGCCGGTGTAGAGCGCGGCGACGGAGGACACGTAGCAGAGGCGCTTGACGCCGGCAGTCGAGGCGAGCTTGGCGAAGTCTACGCTGCTCTCGACCATCGAGCGCTGCACGGTCTCCCAATCGTCACCGCCGCCGGTCGCGAGGTGAATCACGGTCTGCGCGCCGGTGACTGCGGCACGCAGCGCAGCGTGGTCGCCGAGCGAACCGTCGAGCAAGCGCAGGCGCCCGTCGAGCGCGGCGTCCGTGATGACCTTCGGCAGCGAGTGTCGTCGTCGCACGATGCACGTCGTCGGTACATCGCGCTCCAGCAGGCGCTCGATCACGCGCTTGCCGATGAATCCGGTGCCGCCGAGCACGACGACCTCGCCCGGGCGCACGTCGCGCGGAGCAGGCAGCTCGAGCGGCTTGGCGCCTTCGGGCGAAGCGGCCGCCGCAACGGCATCGCACCAATCCATGACTTCGGCAGCGCGGGCGGCATCGGTCGGCGGGGGAGCGTGTTGCGCGATGGCTTCGTGGAAGGCGGTCGTCGACGAGCGCATGCCCACGAAGTAGGCGTCGCGACGCTCGCGGAAGCCGAGCGTGAACGCGAGGTATCCCCACAGCACGCGGCGCGACTCGCTGAGCAATTCCTTGGCGCGTCGGCGCACGACCGTGTACGAGTTGTAGAACTCGAGCCACGGCGTCTTGCGATCGCCGCAGAGCGTGTCGTTCTGGAAGTCGGCTTCGAGGTCACCGTCGGTGCCGATCACGCGAATCGTGTTGCGGCTGAAGTCCTGACCGAAGGCGAGGTAGACCTCGGCGGTGCCGCGTTCGCCGCGCGCTGCCACCATCCAGCGGTCGTGGAACTCTTGTCCGGGCAGCAGCTCGCGCGTCGAGAGGATCGTGGTCTGCGCGTCGACCAAGCGACCGATCAGCGCGTGCACTTGGCTGAACGGATGCGGACCTTGTTCATAGATGATGTTGCGCGGCGCGCGGAACATCCAGTGCGCGTACTGTTCCGCATCGAGCTGCATCAATGGCACGTTCCAGCAGACTTGTACGTGTTCGACGCGGCCGATCTCGCCGGCATGCACGCGTTCGAGCAGTCGCTGGAAGGCCGGCTGGCAGACGTGGTTGTGGTTGACGCCGAAGGGTAGACCGCGTTCCGCCGCGAGTGCACCAAGGCTGCGTACATCGGCGGCCGAGAGTGCAGCGGGTTTCTCGATGAACACGCCGATGCCGAGCTCGAGCAAGCGTCTCGCGATGTCGACGTGCGTCGCCGGCGGCGTCAGGACGTGAGCGACGTCGATGCGCAGCGCGGGCAGCTCTTCGATCGAGGCGACGGCGTCCGGCACGCCCTTTGCCGCCGCGACGGACTTCGCGAGCTCGAGCAGGGGGTCGCAGATCGCGACCACCTCAGCGGCTTCGAGCTCGGCGAGGATGTCGAGGTGGAAGTCGGCGATGAAGCCGGCCCCGACCAAGGCGACGCGCGTCGGCTGGTGGGCGGGAACGGTGGGGCTCGAGTGTGCCGTCAAGACGGGGGCGGCGCTCTCGCGAGCGGCCTGTGCGGTGGGGGTCACGTGAGGTGCAGGGAGTCGGGGATCGGACATCCTAGTGAGCGCGTCCGGGAGGGGCGAGGACCCCTCCGGGCCCCTTATCCATCGGTCCGCGAGGCATCCGGGGTGAACCTCGCGACCGGGAAGCGCCCTCTTGCATGCTTGTGAGGATCGGGGGGAACCGGCAGCAGGGGCGCCGGCGGCCCGCTCTCCGCCGAAGAATCGGGAGAAGGGCTCAGGGTCCTGGGGGGCTCGGTCGAATAGAAGGTCATCTCCTCCTTCTTGGGGCCCGCTTCGTCACCTCGTGTGGCGGAGTCGGGCCCTTTTCAATCGGTCCTGCCCCGGGCGCCGCCGCGCAGGAGCGGATCGACCCCTCGCGGGCTTGGATAGGGGAGCGCGGCGCGCTAGGATCGGCCTTTTCCCAAGCGCCCAAGAGAGTCTCTGCGAGCCCTTCCGGATCGCCGACCCCCTGCGGCGATTCCGTCGCACTCACGCGCTGCCGCAGCCCTGCACAGCGCCCGAAGTGCACCCCGCGCGGCCCCTGAAGGACACCGGTCCATGAGCCTCGAGCTGAGAGAAGGTCTCACCTTCGACGATGTGCTGCTCGTTCCGCAGCACTCCGATCTCGTGCCTACCGAGGTCGATCTCGCCACGCGCTTCTCGCGCAACGTGTCGTTGAACCTCCCGCTGGCTTCGGCTGCGATGGACACCGTCACGGAGTGGGGACTCGCCGTCGCGCTCGCACGCGAAGGCGGAATCGGCGTGATCCACCGTAACTTCTCGGTGGAAGGCCAGATCCAAGAGGTGGACAAGGTCAAGCGCTCCGCCAACGGCGTGATCCTCGATCCGGTGACGTTGCCGCCGACCGCGACGGTCGGTGAAGCACGCTCGCTGATGCAGACGCATCACATCTCCGGTGTGCCGATTCTCGAAGGCGAAATCGTCGTCGGCATCCTTACCTCACGCGACTGTCGCTTCCAGACGGGCGACTCGACGCCGGTCGGGGAGATCATGACGAGTGAGAAGCTCGTCACCGCGCCGCCCGGAACGGGCCTCGAGCAAGCTCGCGAGCTGCTCTATCGGCACAAGGTCGAGAAGCTGATCATCGTCGACGATGCGCGCCGCTTGCGCGGTTTGATCACGATGAAAGACATCAAGATGCTCGAGCTGTTCCCGAAGGCGGCGACCGATGATCGCGGACGCTTGCGCGTCGGGGCCGCGATCGGCGTCAAGGACTTCGAGCGGGCCGAAGGCCTCGTGGAAGCCGGCGTCGACGTCCTCGTTGTCGATACCGCCCACGGGCACAGCACAAACGTGATGGACACCGTCCGCGAGTTGAAGAAGCGGCTCGACGTCGACGTGGTGGCCGGCAATGTTGCGACCGCGGCAGCGGCCAAGGCGCTGGTCGATGCCGGCGTCGACGGCGTGAAGGTCGGCATCGGCCCGGGTTCCATCTGCACGACTCGCATCGTCGCCGGCGTGGGTGTCCCGCAGCTGACGGCCGTGATGGACGTCGTCGAGGCGGTCAAGTCGTCCGGCGTGCCGGTCATTGCGGACGGCGGCATTCGCTACTCCGGCGACATCGCGAAAGCCATCGCGGCCGGCGCGTCGTGCGTGATGCTCGGAAGCCTCTTCGCCGGCCTCGAAGAGAGTCCCGGCGAGACCTTCCTCTTCAAAGGGCGCTCGTTCAAAGCCGTGCGCGGGATGGGTTCGCTCGGCGCGATGCAGAAGGGTTCCAAGGAACGCTACCGCCAGGGCAACGTGCAAGAGGTGCACAAGCTCGTGCCGGAAGGCATCGAAGGCATGGTCCCGTACAAGGGCCGACTCTCTCACTTCGTCCACCAACTCGTGGGCGGCGTCAGGTCAGGCATGGGCTACACCGGTGCGCGCGACATCTCCAGCTTCTGGGAACGCGCCGTCTTCTGCCGCATCACCGCGGCGGGGATCAAGGAGAGCCACCCGCACGACGTCAGCATCACGAAGGAATCTCCCAACTACTTTCACTCCGAATGAGTCAGGCCCCCCGCGGTGTCCTCGTCGTCGACCTGGGCACTCAATACACGCAGCTCATCGCTCGCCGCCTCCGTGAGGCCGGCACGTGGTGCGAGATCACGATCCCGGAGCGCGCGCTCGAGACGGCGCAGCGCATGGATCTCGGAGGAGTGATCCTCTCGGGTGGTCCGAACTCCGTCTACGACGAAGGTTCGCCGCGTCCGCCGCGCGAGCTGCTCGAGCTCGACGTTCCAGTGCTCGGCATCTGCTACGGCATGCAGTGGATGTGCCAGGAACTCGGCGGCAGGGTCGTCGCGTCCGACGATCGCGAGTACGGCCGCACCTCGATCCGCATCCTCGAGTCCGAAGGGCTCTTCGACGGCATCGGCGGGCACACGGTCGTCTGGATGAGTCACGGCGACTCGGTCGTGGCGGTGCCGGAAGGCTTCGAGACCTACGCCAGCTCCGACAGCTGCGACTTCGCCGCGGTCGCCGATCCGAAACGCAAGTTGTGGGGCGTGCAGTACCACCCGGAAGTGACGCACTCCGTCCGCGGACGCGAGATGATCGACAACTTCCTCGTGAAGGTCTGCGAGCTGCCCTGCGACTGGAAGCCGGACTCGATCGTCGATCGCGAAGTCGCGCAGGTGCTCGAGATCGTCGGCGATACCGGCGAAGTCGTGCTCGGCCTCTCGGGCGGCGTCGATTCGTCCGTCGCGGCGCTGATCATCCACAAGGCGATCGGTACGCGTCAGCACTGCATCTTCGTCGACAACGGTTTGCTGCGTAAGGGCGAGCGCGAAGCGGTCGAGTCGGAGTTCCGCGAACACCTCGGCATGGACCTCACGACGGTCGACGCGGCGGATCGCTTCCTCTCGAAGCTCGCCGGCGTGACGGACCCTGAACAGAAGCGCAAGGTGATCGGCCACGAGTTCGTCGAGATCTTCCGCGAGGAAGCGACGCGCTTTCAGAACTCGAAGTTCCTCGGCCAAGGCACGCTGTACCCCGACGTGATCGAATCGGTCGCGGCGCACGGCGGCAGCACGGCCGTGATCAAGAGTCACCACAACGTCGGCGGTCTGCCGGACGACCTCGACATGGCGCTCGTCGAACCGCTGCGCGAGCTGTTCAAGGACGAGGTGCGCGCGATCGGTCGCTTCATGGGACTCGACGAACGCATCGTCGGTCGCCAACCGTTCCCCGGCCCGGGCCTCGCGGTGCGCATCGTCGGTGAGGTCACGCCCGAACGCGTGCGCCTGCTCCAAGAAGCCGACCACATCGTCACGACCGAGATCGAAGCCGCCGGCGAGCACAAAGACCTCTGGCAGTACTTCGCGGTGCTGCTGCCGGTCAAGTCGGTCGGCGTGATGGGGGATGCTCGAACCTACGAGAACGCCTGCGCCCTGCGCGTGGTCGAGTCCACGGACGGCATGACCGCCGACTGGGGAAACCTCTCCCACGAGCTGCTCGCCCGCATCTCGAATCGGATCATCAACGAGGTCCGCGGCATCAACCGCGTGGTGCTCGACATCAGCTCCAAGCCGCCTGCCACGATCGAGTGGGAGTGATCCCGGCCTCGACATCCCTCGAACACCGAGGTCCGCGCCCGCGGACCGACCTCAGACCCTCCTGGCGGCGAGATCCCCGAAACGGGACCGAATGCCGCGCGTAGGAGGGCGAGACAGCCACCTCGGCCCCGACCGGCTGGACCCTTCGGTCTCGAATTCCGCGGCGGGTCGCTATCATTCGGCGCAGAACACCGCCACCCAACCCACCAAGAAGACCCCAGCTCACGACGACGATGATTCGCCAACGCACCAAGTTCGCCGCCTCCGCACTCGCCCTGCCCCTCCTCGTGGCCTTCGGAGCGCGCGGCGAGAAACTCGCCTTCGCCCCCGAGGACGGAACGAGCCTCGACAAGGAACTCTCGATGGAGGTCAGCCTCTACGTCGAGGACCTCAGCATGATCGTCGACGGCCAAGACATGGGCGGCATGATGATGGGAGAGCTCGATGAAGCTCTCTCGTTCAACGTCCTGATCGGCGTGACGGACGAGTTCGTCAAGTCGGCCAACGGCAAGCCCCTCGAGCTGCTGCGCACGTACAACGAACTCTCCGCTGAAGGCGGCACCGAGTCCGAGCGCGAGTCGGCCGACGGCTTCGACGAGCTTGAAGACTCCACGGTCAGCTTCAAGTGGAACGAGGAAGAAGGCGAGTACGTCAAGAGCTTCCACGAGTCCGAGGGCGAAGAAGAGCTCCTCGAGAATCTCGAGGTCGACATGGAACTGCTCGCGCTGCTCCCCGACGGTGAAGTCTCCGAAGGCGACACCTGGGAGATGGACGGCTCCAAGGCGCTCAGCCTCTTCGCTCCCGGCGGCTTCCCGTCCGGCGGCGGCGAAGGCGACGACGAGGTGATGGAGATCATCAGCCAGGAACTCGAGTCGCAGTTCGACGAAGCCTTCGAGGACTTTTCGATCGAGTGCACCTACAAGGGCATGCAGGAAGACGGCGAGAACTCCTACGGCGAGATCGCCTTCGAGTTCGAGGGGGAGGGCGCGATCGACCTCTCCGAGCTGCTCATGCAGATGATCGACCTGCAGGCCGAAGGCGCCGAGATCGAGATCGACGCGGACATCACCGCCGGCCTCGACCTGACCTTCAAGGGTTTGGGCACGCTCCTCTGGGATCCGAAGACCGGTCATCTGCACACCTACGAGATGTCCTGCGAGATGACCTTGCTCGCCGACGTCATGGCCGCAATCGACGTGATGGGCCAGTCGCAAGAGTTCGAAGCCAGCGCGGAACTCTCCGGCAGCGGCGCCTGGACGATGACGACCGGTTCGGGCGAGTAGTTAGGGCGCGAATCCCGGAATACCGTGCCGCGAATGTCGGACAAACGTACGCGGCACGGTATTCCGGGATTCGCGAGGCGCTACGAGCGTCGCAGCAGTGCTTTGCTGATCAGCGGACCGACCAGTCCGCCGACGAGCAGCACCGCGACGACGACGGCGCCGAAGCGCAGGAAGCCGGCGAAGCCGCGGGGCAGCACGCTCTGGAAGAAAAACAGCGCGCCGGCCCCGAAGAGCGCCATGCCGATCACCAGGATCCAGCCCTCGCGGAACAGTAGCCGCACGTCGCGATGCGCCGTGCGGTTGTTGTCATCCAGCGCCCAGCCGCGGGGCAGGGCTTCGCGCAGCTCGCGCGGTGAGGGCGGCCTGGTCCCGGGACCGACGGCGGAGACGTCGATCAGGTCCTCGATCGGAACGTGTTCGGTCGGCACCGGACTCAGCTCTCGAGGATCAAGCGCCTCAGAATCTCGCGCACCATCTGCGGGTTGGCTTTGCCGCCCGACGCCTGCATGACGGGGCCGATCAGCGCACCGAGAGCCTTCTCTTTGCCGTCCTTCACGTCCGCGATGATCGCGTCCTTGCCGTCGAGCGCGGCGCGGCACCACTCTTCGAGCCGGCCCGTGTCTTCGACTTGTTCGAGGCCCAGGCGTTCGACGACTGATTTGGCGGCGTCGCCCGTCTCGAGCATCGCGCGCATCACCTTGCGGCCCGCCGCAGAGTGAATCGTGCCTTCCGCGATCAGCGCGATCAGCTCGGCGAGGTCGTTCGGCTTCAGCGGCAATTCGTCGATGGTGGTCGCCGCGAAGTCCGCGTCACCCAGCGCGCGCAGGACTTCGTTGGAGATCCAGTTGGCGGCTTCTTTCGGGCGTCCCGAGATGCGCGCAGCGGCTTCGAAGAAGTCCGCGACGGCGCGATCACCAGTCAGCACTTCGGCGTCGTACTGCGAGAGTCCGAGCTCGCGCACGTAACGCGAACGACGCGCGGCGGGCAGCTCCGGCAGCATGTTGCGCTGCTGTTCGAGGAAGGACTCCGAGACCGTCAGCGGCGGCAGATCGGGTTCCGTGAAGTAGCGGTAGTCGTCCGCTGCTTCCTTCGAGCGCATCGAACGCGTGACGAGCTTGTCCGCGTCCCAGAGGCGCGTCTCTTGCACGGGGAAGCGCGACTCATCACCCGATTCATAGTCGACGATCTGCCGCAGGACCTCGTGTTCCAGCGCCGCGGCCACGTTGCGAAACGAATTCAGGTTCTTGACCTCGACCTTGGTCCGCCAACCCTCGCCGGCGGGATGCACCGAGACGTTCACGTCGCAGCGCAGCTCACCCTTCTCCATGTTCGCGTTGCTCGCGCCGGCGTAGATCAGGATCTCCTTGAGGGCCGTCAGGTACTCGAACGCGTCTTCCGGCGTGGTGACGTCCGCTTCGGTCACCGACTCGATCAACGGTGTTCCCGCGCGATTCAAGTCGACTAGCGTCGTCGTTCCGCGGTCGTGGATCGCCTTGCCGGCGTCTTCCTCGAGGTGGATGCGGTGCAAGCGGATGCGCTTGCCGCTCGGCAGGTCGATGCCGCCGCCGGTGCAGTACGGCCGGTCGAACTGCGAGATCTGGTAGTTCTTCGGGATGTCGCAGTAGAAGTAGTTCTTGCGGTCGAACTTCGACCACGGCGCGACGTCGGCTCCGATGGCGAGCGCGGCGCGCACACCCAGTGCGAGCGCGTCCTCGTTGAGCACGGGGAGGCTTCCGGGTTGTCCGGTGCAGACCGGGCAAGTGCGGCTGTTCGGCGGATTGCCGAAGCTGGTCTCGCACCCGCAGAACAGCTTGGTCCGCGTGCGCAGCTGCGCGTGAACTTCGAGTCCGCAGACGACTTGCCAGCGCGTGCCCGTCTTGCTCGAGACCCAGATGTCTCCGTCACGTTCGATCGTGGCGCTCATGCTCCGGCTCCTTGCAGCATGGGCGGCAGCGCCCGGTGGTGGTCGGTGGCGAGCTCGAAGGCCTGCGCGGCACGCAACACGCGCGCGTCTTCGCGAGCGGGCGCGACGAGCTGCAAACCGACCGGCAGTCCTTCGCTGGTGCCGCAGGGCACGCTGATCGCCGGCAGTCCCGCGAGGCTCGCGGGAACCGTCAAGAGGTCGGTCTGATACATCGCGATCGGATCCGCCGTCTTCTCGCCCAAGCGGAACGCCGTGCATGGACTCGTCGGACCGACGACCAGGTCGACGTCTTCGAAGGCTTGTTGGTAGTCGCCGAGGATCTTCGTGCGAGCACGCTGCGCGCGGCCGTACCACTCGTCTTGGTAGCCGGCGGAGAGCACGTAGGTCCCGAGCAAGACGCGCCGCTTGACCTCTTCGCCGAAGCCGGCTTCGCGCGTCGCGGCGAACATCTCTTGCAGCGTGCCGTGGGCTCCGGCGCGCTGGCCGAAGCTGACGCCGTCGTAGCGCGCCAGGTTGCTCGACGCTTCGGCCGTCGCGACGACGTAGTAGGTCGGGATCGCGAGTTCGGCGTGGGGGAGCTCGATCGGCACCAGCTCGCAACCGATGCGCTCGAGTTCCTTCAGCGCGGCTTCGACGCACTTGCGTACGCCGGCATCGAGTTCCGGCGGGAAGCACTGCTTCGGAACGCCGATGCGGAAGCCGGCGAGGCGGCTGGGATCGGCCGGTTGAACGGCTTCGTAGGGCGGCAGCGGCAAGCAGGTCGAGTCGCGGTCGCAAGCGCCCGAGATGACTTCGAGCGTGCGCGCCACATCGCGCACGGTGCGCGCGAAAGGGCTGACCGCGTCGAGGCTGGATCCGAAGGCGATCAAGCCGTAGCGCGACACGCGTCCGTAGGTCGGCTTCAAGCCGAGGAGGCCGCACAGCGCCGCGGGTTGCCGCACCGAGCCGCCGGTGTCCGATCCGAGCGCGACGGGGACCATGCCGGCGGCGACGGCGACCGCGCTGCCGCCCGAAGAGCCGCCGGGCGTGCGGGTCTCGTCCCACGGGTTGTGCGCCTCGCCGTGCGCGGAGTTCTCGGTGGAGGATCCCATCGCGAACTCGTCCATGTTCGTCGAGCCGACGATCACGGCATCCGCGTCGATCAAGCGCCGGACGACCGTCGCGTCGTACGGCGGCCGGTAGTTCGCGAGCAGCTTGCTGGAGCAGTCGGCGACCGCGCCTTTCCAGCAGAGGTTCGCCTTGATCGCGACCGGTACGCCGAAGAGCGGCCCGAGCGGTTCGCCGGCGTCGCGCTTGGCGTCGAGTTCAGCGGCGCGGACGTGGGCCCGTTCGTCTTCGACGCGCGTGAACGCGCCGAGTCGGTCGTTGTGTTCCGCGATGCGCGCGAGGCACTCCTCGACGACGGCTTTCACGCTGCCTTCACCGGCGGCGAGAGAGTCGCGCAAGGCGACCGCATCCGGCTGACCTCCGAATGAGACGCTCACGAGTCACCCCCGATGGTCTTGGGCACGCTGTAGAAGTCCTCGATGCGCTCGGGCGCGTTCGCGAGCGCTTCGTCTTGCGACAAGCTCTCGCGCGGTTCGTCGGCGCGGAACACATCGCGCAGGCCGAAGGCGCCGGTCGTCGGTTCGACGCCCTCGAGGTCGACCTCGGAGAGCGTTCGGAAGTGTTCGAGAATGCGCGCAAACTGCGGGGCGAGGTGGGCGGCTTCGTCAGCGGTGATCGATAGCCTTGCGAGCTCTGCGGTGCGGCGCACCAGCTCCTCGTCGGATGATGCCATGAGGTCTCCAGGGGGATCGCGAGCGAGGATTCTACGGCGTGCCGAGGGCGGAAGGAACGCGCCTGCCGCGGGAGGTGGCGGGTCCGAGGCGAGGATGTCGGATTCACTTGGGGTCGCCGCTCTTGCCCCGCTTCGAGCGGCGGTCTAGGGTGAGCCGCGATGCTCACGCCCGCACTGCTCTCCGCCCCTGAAGGCGGCTTCGCGAATCCGGACTGGTCGGCGATCGGTCTCGTGCTGGCGATCGTCGGATCGTTTCTGCTCGCGAACTCGATCCTGTTTAGGCACCCGCGTCAGCTGGTGCGCGAGCGCCTCGGCATCAAGCGCGAAGGCCTGCGCACGATCCGCGAGTACATCTTCCACCGCGTGCAGGTGAACCTGGGCTTCGGATTCTTGCTCGCAGGCTTCGGCCTGCAGCTCTACGGCCACTCCTTCCCGCTCCCGGCGGACGCCGAACCGAACTTCCCGATCGTCTGGATCGGATTGGTCGTCGTACTCGCCGTCGTGCTGCTCTCGGTCAGCTGGTGGTGGTCGCTGTTCGCGTTCCGCCAGTACATGCGCGAGCACTTCCGGACGCACCCCGTCGACTTCGAAGCGAACTTGAAGCTCGCACGCGAAGTGGGGGAACTCTTCGGCTTGGCGTCGCTCGAAGACGACACGGTGCAAGCCTATCTCGTGCGCCTGCGCCGCGAGATCGGCGGGACGCAGCCGCCGCTGCGCGAAGAGTCCTCGTCCGAGCAGCTCGACGCCGACGACCTCGAAGAGGGTCTGGCGTAACTCCGCACGTCGCCTGAGAGTGACGCCGTTTTCGGCGCGAACCGATCGGGCCGTAGGATGGTCTTCCCCATGTGGAAGCTGAACTGATCGACGCGCTGCTCGACGCGCTGTATCCGCCGCGCTGCAGCTTGTGCGGCGCCGCCAACTGCGCGGAGCATCGCCTCGACGAACATGATCCGCATCCGCGCTGCGGTCGCTGCGCGGCGTGCCTGCCGCAAGTCCTGCCGGATGGCGCGGTCTGTTCCGCGTGTCGCCTGAAGCCCCCCGGATTCCGCGGTGCGGTGTGCCTCGGTGACTACGGCGATCCCGCGCTGCGCGCCTGGGTGCTCGCGCTGAAGCACGGCGGAAGACGCGATCTGGCGGACCCGCTTGGACGCGCGCTGGGTCGGCGTCTGCTCGAGCGCGGCGTCGAAACCGGAACGCCCGTAGTGCCGGTCCCGCTCGCTTGGTTGCGACGGCACGAGCGCGGGCACGATCAAGCGCTCGGCTTGGCGCGCGGCGTGGCTGCCGTGCTGGAGTCGGAACTCCTTCGCGCTCTGCGCCGGCGGCGCTGGACCGCGCCGCAAGGTTCGCCGACCGCGCCGTCGCGTCGTGCGAACGTGAATGGCGCCTTCGCAACTCGTCGCTCGGTAGCGCGCTTGCGCGGCCGCGAGGTGTTGATCATCGACGATGTCGCGACCAGCGGAGCGACGCTCGCGGAGTGCATCCGCGAGCTGCGCCGTGCGGGCGTGAGTCAGGTGCGTCCGGCTTTCGTCGCACGCGCGGCGCGACGTCCGGAGAGCTGATCGCGACCTCGAAGGAGTGCGACTAGAGCACCGCGTCGCCGGCAGTCTCGGTCATCGCGCGGTACATCTCGGACAACTGCCGCGCCATGGGGCCCGGCGCGCCGTCGCCGATCGTGCGCCCGTCGATGCGCGTCACCGACGCGAGCTCGCCCATCGTGCCGGAACAGAAGACTTCGTCGGCGCGGTAGAAGTCGTAGAGCGTCAAGGCGCATTCCTCGAACGGAATCTCATGATCCTCGCAGAGCTCGAGCACCGTGGCGCGCGTCACGCCTTCGGGGCACGCGACCGCCCGCGGCGTCTGCACGACGCCGCGGTGCACGCAGAAGAGGTGCGTCGCGTTCGTCTCGGCCACGAAGCCTTGCGCATCGAGCATCAGCGCGTCGTCCGCACCCGACGCGTTCGCCTCGATCTTCGCCATGATCGACGGCAAGAGGTTGTTGTGGTGGATGCGCGGATCGAGGCTGTCGGGCGTGAAGCGCCGCACCGAGCTCGTGATCAGCGTGAGCCCGCGTCGGTCGTAGACGGGCGGCTTGTGCTCGGCGAGGACGATCAGAGTCGGACCCGCTTGGTTCAGCCGCGGATCCATGCCCGACGTGATCTTGGTGCCGCGGCTGAGCGTCAGCCGAATGTGCACGCCGTCCGTCATGCCGTTCGCGACCAAGGTCCTCTTGATCTCGGCGATCATCTCGTCGATCGGCGGCACGCTCTGGAAGGCGAGCGCGAGCGCGGAGTGCCGCAGCCGTTCGAGGTGTTCGCGCAGACGGAAGATCGTGCCGCGGTAGAGCCGCAGTCCTTCCCAGACGCCGTCGCCACCTTGCACGAGCGAGTCGAACGGACTGACGCCGGCCTTGTCGCGATGGATCAGCCGGCCGCCGATGTTCACGAGGAGATCGGCGTTGCGTTCGTCAAAGGTCTGCAGCATGAGCGTGGATGCGGTGGGGGGCGAGTCGAGCGTGAAGCGCTTCACACTCGACGGCGAGTGACTCCAAGTGCGTCTGCAAGTCGACACGTTGCGTGCGCGGCGGACCGAAGCCCGTGGTCTGTTCGACCGCGGCGTACCAGTGCGCAGCCCAGACACCGTCAGTCTCGCGAGGGCCGGCGGGCCACTCCAGCATCGCTTCATCGAACTCGAGGCCGACTCGTTCGCAGAGCCGGCTGAGCACAGCGCGCGGATCGGCGAGCAGCTCTTGTGAGTCGATCACGGGGGGCGTGACACCCGTCTCGAGTCGTGCGCGCTCGAACAACTCCACTTGTTGGGGCAGTCCGGTGTCGGCGAGGCCTGGATCGGGCCACTTCGCGTGCAGCGAGGCCAGCACCGCGCGCGGTTCGCGGATCAGGAAGACGTGGGTCAGCTCGGCGAGCCAGTCGCGCTCGATCTGCGGCAGCAAGTGGTGGGCCATGTGCTTCTGGTAGAAGCACCGCACTCCCGGTTCCAACGAACCTCGGAGGCGATCCGCGACCCGCCGCCAGTCGGTTTCGCCGGCCGCGATCACTTCCTCGCGCATCGGATGGTCGAGCCCGGTCTCCGCCAGGTAGTGCGCGTAGAGCGGTTCATCGACGACGACGGTGCCCGCGCGGTTCTCGAAGGACCGCATCAGCGCCGTCGAGAGATTGCGCGGGCCGGACCAGACAGCGAGGCGCAGCGGCGGCGCGGGATGGTGAGGCGGCATGGATGCGCAGCGTATCATCCGGAGACCGTCGTCTCTGCGCCGTGCGGGGGGGGGCGGGGCCAATCCAGACGGAAGCCGTTCGGTTCTGAAACCCTCGGTTGCCCTCCGCGTACACTGGGCGACCGACTCCGGAGTCCCCCAGCTAACTCATGAAGCGTTCCCTGCTGATCGTCCTCGGCCTCGCCGTGTGCGCCCTTCTCGTCGCCGGCCTTTGGTTCGCGAGCCAAGGCAACTCCGCTTCCGCCGCCGACGATGTCGTGCTGCTCGGGCCGGGCACGGACGACACCGTCGATGACGACGACCGCGGTGCGCTCGACGCGCCGCGACTCGAACCGCGGAACTCGCTCGCCGATGTGGGCACGCGCGACGAAGTCGAAGTCGAAGCAGACGACGGCCCGGAGGAAGTCGACCCGCGCAGCGCTGTACCGGCCGATGTGATCTGGATCGAAGGGCGCGTCGTCGAACCCGACGGCCTGCCGGCCGGCGACCAGCTCTACGTCTCGGCGAAGGGCAAGTCCTTCGACCGCAAGACGCGGCGCAGGTCGCACGAAGTGAAGGTCAAGCCGGACGGGACCTTTCGCGTGGCGCTCGCCGACGGCACACGCCTCGGCTGGTTGAACGTGCGCTCGCGCTTCGCCTACCTGGAAGAGAGCTACAAGGTCAAGCCGCGCAGCCTGGACGAGGAGATCGTGCTCGAACCGGTTCTGGGCGGCGTGTTGCGCGGTGAGATCGTTGCGCCGCCGCAGCTGGCGTGGGCCGACGATCCGCTGCAAGGCGGGCGCGCCGAGCTGATGATCTGGGGCAGCGGTCGGAACACGACGCAGTACGAGGATCTGAACGGCAAGCAGAGCTTCGAGTTCCTCGCGATGCCTCCGGGCGGCATTGACCCCAACTCGCTCAGCGTGCGCAGTGACTACCTGCAGCGCGGAACTCCCGATGGCGAAGTCGAGATCAAGCCCGGCGAAGTCACCACCGTCTCGATCGAGATGGAAGCCGGCGCGCGCATCTACGGCAAGCTCGTTGACGACAAGGGCAAGCCCGTTCCGGACCCCAAGGTCGAGCTCGCCGTGACGATCGACGGCAACGAGTGGGGAGCCTGGATGGACCGCCAGAAGCTGACCGCCGAAGACTTCGACGTCGAAGGCAACTTCGCCTTCTTCGGCGTGCGGCCCGGCAAGATCACCTTGACGGCTTCCGCGACGGGTTACCGCGAGTCGAAGATGGAACTCGGCGAGCTGAGCGACGGCGACCAGCGCAAGGGAATCACCTTGGTCGTCGATCAAGGTCGCTCGATCTCCGGCAAGGTGCGCTGGCCCGACGGTCGCCCCGCGGTCGGCGCGCTGATCAAGCTCGAACAAGAGTCTGACTCCGACGCGCGGGCCATGTGGGAAGCGATCCCCTCGGTCAAGACCGACGACGACGGTGCGTTCGAGATCACAGGACTGACGGTCGATGGCACCTGCCGCGTCGTCGCCTCGCTCCGGCCCGCCGGCGAGCTGCGCGGCGAGAAAGACGACGCCAAGTCCGAAAAGGGCTCGCGAGCTCGCCGCAAGCCGCGGCCGCATGCCTGGCGTGCGCGCGTCGACGGCGTGCATCCCGGCAGAGACGACCTGATCCTGACGCTCGACTCGGGAGCCTCGATCACCGGCCGAGTCGTGAATGACATCGGCGAAGCTGTCACGCGCTTCCACGTCACGGCGACGCCGATGGACCGCGAGATGTCGCGCATCGACTGGGAGACGCGCACCGGCACGACCGTTCTCGCCGGCGACGGCAGCTTCAAGCTCGAGGGCATCCAGGAGGGCAAGTGGAACCTCTTCGCCGCTGCCGACGGACACGTGCGCTCGGAAGAACAGCCGTTCGAGATCCCGCACGACGGCGGCGAGATGGTCGTCGTCTGTCCGCGGGCTGCCGAAGTCATCGGCGTCGTGCGCAACCCTTCCGGTGAACTGATCACCGGAGCGACGGTTCAGGCGAAGCTCATCGTGCGCGGTCTCGACGGCGAGATCAGCGAGACGAAGTGGTCGGGCAACGACAAGACCAACTCGAAGGGAGAGTTCAAGCTCGAGAACTTGCAATACGGCTCGATCGAGTTGACCGCCTCGGCGGACGGCTTCGCATCGAACGGGCCGCTCGAAATCCAGCTCGCAGCCGGACAAGTGCTTGAGGATGTTGCGCTGCGCTTGCGTGTGGGCGCTCGCCTGCGCGTCGAGCTGCATCCTGCCGTCGGCGATGTCGACGGTCGCGAAGTCACTGTGAACGAGATCAACGGTGACTACTGGGAGCAACACGAGACCGATTCCGGCGGTGTGGTCGTGGTCGACGGCTTGAACTCCGGTGAGTACTCCGTGACGCTCCAAGCCTCCGACGACATCTCGAACGGTCCGTGGGAACTGCGCAGCGCGAACGAGATCACCGAGACGGTCACGCTGAACTCATCGGGAACGGGGCGCGTCGTCATCGGCACGCCGCCCGCGAACCCGGTGCTCGTGACAGGACGCGTGACCCGCGGCGGAGCGGCGATGGCGGACGCGATCGTCTCCTGTCAGCCGATCGGTGGGCAAGACGCGAGGAATCGCGCCGTGCAGACCGGCCCCGACGGCGCGTACGAAGTCAGTCTCGACGTCGCCGGCAAGTACAGTATCTCGGTCAGCGACAGCCGGGGCCAGGGCTCGATCGACTTCCAGCGCGACGTCCCGGAAGGCGAAGCAGTGCGCTTCGACTTCGATCTGCCGACCATGTCGGTCTCGGGCTTGATTACCGGCCCGGACGGCACCGCTGTTTCCGGTGTTCGCGTCACACTTCTACGCGTGTACGCTGAAGGGGATCCTGACGGTACGGTCTATCGCACGAGCAGCGAAGAGACGGATGGCGAGGGTCGTTACACCTTCAACACGCTGCAGGCAGGGACGTACAACTTGCGCGCCGGCGCCGAGAACAGCTGGCGCAGGCGGCGCAGTCGCGCGCGCTTCGCGCAAGGCGTGATTCCCGGCATCAAGGTCGAAGAAGGCAAGTCCCTGACCGGGATGGACCTCCAGCTCGAGAAGCCCGGAACGATCGTCGGCATCGTCTACGGTCCCAATGGTTCGCCCATCGAGAACGCCTGGGTGCAAGCGACAGACGAGTCCGGCGTGGAACTCGAAGGTGGTGCGGTAGGCACGACCGACGAGAATGGTCGCTTTCGCCTGACGGGGGTTCCGCCCGGCACGGTCCAGCTGAATGCGCGCGAGAGCCAGTACAGCAGCGAGGCCACGCCGGTGAAGGTCTACGCCGATCAGGAAACCGAGACCGAACTGCGCTTGCGCAACTCGTAAGCATAGTACGACGGATTCCTCTCGCCAGTTGAGCGATCCGGGTGCGCAGGCACGCGATCCGGGGCTATCCTCTGCCCACTATGAGCAGCCTGTTGATTCAGCCCTTCGGCGGTCTGGCGGGGGATATGTTCCTCGCCGCACTCCTCGACCTCGAAGACTCGCGCTTCACGCTCGAGCACCTGCGCTCGTTCTGCGAAGAACTCCTGCCGGGTGAGTTTCGACTCGATCTCGAACGCACCTCGCGTCGCTCGATCGGTGCAACGCGCTTGATCGTCGAGACGCCGGAGACGAATCATCCGCCGCACCGGCACCTCTCGGATCTCTTGGCGCTGGCCCACGGTGCGCGCCTCAGCGAGCGCGGTGTTCAGCGCGTCGAGTCCGCGCTCCGTGCCATCGGCGAAGCTGAAGCTCGCGTCCACGGCGTGCCCGTCGAACAAGTGCACTTCCACGAGGTCGGCGCGGTCGACACGATCATCGATGTCTGCGGCGCGGCCTTCGCACTGGACTGCCTGGGCGTCGATGAGATCTTCGCCACCGCACCCTTCGTCGGCGGCGGCACCGTCGACTGCGCGCACGGCACGATGCCCGTGCCGGTACCGGCGGTCGTCGAGATCATGGGCACCCGCGCGATGTTGCGTGGATCGGACGGCGGGGAACGACTGACGCCCACGGGGGCCGCGATCCTCGCGAGCTGGACCTCCGAAGCACCCGCCGAACAGTTCTTCAGCGCGTCGGCCACGGGCTACGGCGCCGGCGCCAAGGACCCGCAAGTCGGCAGGCCGAACCTGACTTCGGTCGCGTTGGGCGAGGCCGCCGGTGCGGACCGGACGGAACCTTTGATCGAGCTCGCGGTCAATCTCGACGACGCGACGGGCGAAGAGCTCGGCCTGCTCCTCGAAGGCCTGCGCGAAGCCGGCGCGCTCGACGTTTGGTGCACCCCGATCCAGATGAAGAAGGGGCGACCCGGTCAGCTGATCGGCATGTTGGCCCCCGCGTCGTGCGAGCGCGCGTTGGCGCGCGTCGTCTTCGGACGCTCACCGAGCCTCGGCTTGCGTTCGTTTCCGGTGCAACGCATCGAATGCGGTCGCGAGTTCTTCTCCGTCGAAGTCGCCGGTCGCACCGTTCGCATCAAGTGTCGCGTGCGGCCCGCGGATTGCCCCGAAGGAGCCGGATTCGACCTCTCGCCCGAGTACGAGGATCTCGCTGCGATCGCGCGCGAAACCGGACAGAGCTTGCGCGAGCTGGAAGCCCTAGCGCTGCGTGCGGCGCGCGATCAGCGTTCCGCGTAGCAGCTCACGACGCGGTCCATGCGCGCCGCGAACGAACACTCGAGCTCTATGCGAGCTCGAGCGTTCTTCGCCAACTGCGCGCGCAGCTCCGGATCGCTGCTGAGGCGTGCGAGTCCGTGTTCGAGTTCGTCGACCGATCCGGGATCGCAGAGCAACGCGTCCACGCCGTCGCGCGCGAACTCCTGCATGCCCCCCGAGCGCGTCGCGAGCACGGGGACTTCCATCGCCAGCGCTTCGAGGACGACGTTCGGCAGGCCTTCGCGCAGGCTCGAGAGGCAGAAGATGTCGAAGGACTCGAAGAGCTCGACCGTGTCGGATCTGAAGCCGAGCAGTTCGATGCGATCTGCGCAGGGCGAAGCCGCGATGCGTTCGATGAGCCGATCGCGCAGGTCGCCTTCACCGGCGATCGCGAGCCCGAGGTCGTGGCCTTTCGCCACCAGGCGCTCGACCGCTTCGATCAACAGCTCGAAGCCCTTCTCTTCGGACAGGCGCCCGACGGCGCCGATCGTCAGACGTCCGTTCGCGGGCCGCACGGTGCGTCGCCGGAAAGTGTCGGTGTCGATCGCGTTCTCGATCAACGCGAGTCGTTCGCGGCGCACACCGAGCCCGAGGCAGCGGCGTTCGAGGTCGGCGGAGACCGCGAGCACCTGCGCGTAGCGCTTCAAGCACCAGCGATCGATCGCGTAGTAGATCGGCGTGCGCGAGGTGTGCTTCACCCAACCATGTACCGTCGTGACGAGCTGCATGCGGTGCACTCGCGCGATAAGCACGCCGTAGAGGTTCGACTTGTAGTCGTGCCCGTGCCAGACCGTGACGCCGCGCTGCTTGCAGAGCTTCGCGAGCTTGCGCAACGCGCGGGGATCGATCGGCAAGCTCTCGGGGATGCCGATCAACTCCGCGCCCGCGACGCGCGCGCGTTCTTCGATCACGCTGAAGCCCGGATCGCCGGGCGGGTGCAGGTAGACGACGACGGAGTCCCAACCGAGCCGCTCGAGTTGGCGCGGCGAGTTGAGGATCGTCTTCTCGGGACCGCCGCCGGTTCCGGTGACGATGCGCACGTGCAGGACGCAGCCCTTGTTCGTCACGCGCGTACTCCCGTGTGCTTGGCCACGAAGTCTTCGAAGCGGTGCGCTTTCGCGTCCCAGCACTCCTTGTCGAGTGCCTTGCGCGCCGCAGTCTGTTCCGCGGGCAACTGGGCACGCGCACGCGTCTCGGCGAGTTCTGCGAAGCGCTCTGCATCGGAAGTGATGTCGAGCGCCGCGGACCACTCGCGGTTCGCGGGCAAGTCGGAGCAGACGACGGGCAAGCCGGTCGCCAAGTATTCCTTCAGCTTGAGCGGTTGCATGGCGCGCGTCACCGGAAGGTCGGCGTAGGGCATGACGAGCACATCGGACAGCGCCGCGCGTCCCGGCAGCGCGTCGTAGGGCAGCGGTCCTTCGAAGGTGATCGCCGGATGCTCGGCGAGTCGTGGATCGGGATTGTCGATGGGGCCGACGAAGGCGACGTCGCAGCGCTCGGCCAGCGCGAGGCAGAGTGCGGTGTCCAGTCGACGATCGATGACGCCCCAGAACAGCGTGCTCGGTCGCGTCGGTGCGACTGGCGGCGTACGGCGCACCACGCTCGACCAGTGCCCGAGCTCGATGCCGTGCGTCAGCAAGTCCGCGTCGTGCCCGAACTCGGCCATGCGATTCACCAAGTGCTCGCTGACCGTGAGGACGCCGGTGACGTGGCGCAGGAACTCGACTTCGAGCTGTGCGAGCGCCGGGCCGTCGAGACCGGGCCACTGCGAGAGGTCGTCGACGCAGTAGTACAGCCAAGTCAGGTCGGGCCGCGTCGCTGCGAGGTCCGCGGGAATCGGCGCGGTTGCGAAGACTGCTGTCGGAGGATGCGCGGGCTCGAGCACGTCGCGCAGTCCACGCGCGAGCAGCGCCGCGTTCGCGCGACGTTCCAGTCTCAAGCCGAAGCCCGGCCAGTGAATCGGTGAGTGCACGGTCAATCCGGTGGGCGGCGGCATCTCCGCTGCGGGGTGTGCAGCGTCTTTCCCGAACCACTCGCGCAGCTTGCCCGCGGCGCGCGCGAGGTCGCGGGCGGAGAGGCTCGGACGGCGCGTGCCGATCGTGTTGACCCAGTCGATGCGCCAGCGCGGAACGAGACAGCGCGCGATGTGTTGCGCGCTCGACGGGTGCCGGCCGAAGTCGTCGGAGAAGACGACGAGGCGCGGAGGAAGCTCGAGCGAACTCGTGGCTCGGTTCGCCGCATCGCCGGTCATCGTCCGCCTCCGGCGCGGTAGTCGGCGATGCCGCGATCGAGGCGCGCGAGTCCTTCGCGCAAGCTCTCGGCCGGCAGTCCGCATCCGACGCGCAAGTGACCCCGTGCACCGAAGAACTCGCCGGGGACGACGTCGACTCCGTGCTTCGCTTGCAAGTACTGCACGAGCGCGCGCGTGTCATCGACGCCGATGACGCGGGGGAAGGCGATCAAGCCGTGACGCGGCACGTAGCTCTCGATCGCGGCAGAGTCGTGCAACCAACGATTCCAGATGGGACGGCTCTCTTGTTCGATGCGGCGCAGCGGTTGGAGCAGTCGCGGAAGTTCGTTCAGCGCGCGAACGCCGGCGCGCAAGCAAGGCGTCGCGGGATCGACGGTGAGCAGGAACAGCGAGTCGAGCACTGCGTCGGCTTGATCCGCGAGCCCTTCGCCGAGCAGAATCCAGCCGATGCGCAGCGCGCCGAGGCCGTAGCCCTTCGTCAAGCTGCCGATCGACACCGCGTTCGGTGCGAGCGCGAAAGCGTGCACGCGTTCGTCGGGCGGCAAGAACTCCTGGTAGACCTCGTCGGAGATCAACACGCCGCCGGCGCGCGCGGCTTCCGCAGCGAGTTCGGCGATGTCGTCCGCGGACTGCGCGAGTCCGGACGGGTTGTGCGGGTTCGAGATGAAGAGGTGGCCGGGTGCCGATCCTTCGAGCGCAGCGCGCACGCGAGCGGGGGAGAGTCGCCAGTCGTCCGCGGCGTGACGCGCGACGCCGACCGACTCGGCGCCGAAGCGCGGGGCGAGGGCTCGGAGCGGTTCGTAGCAGGGGAGCTCGTGGGCGACGCGTGAGCCGGGCGTGAACCAGCGCGTGGCGCAGACGGCCATCGCGGTGCTGGTTCCGGCGGTCACGATCACGCGATCCGCGCTGGTCGCGAACAGCTCGGCGAGGCGCGCGCGGAGGGCCGGCAGCGCTTCCGCCTGCTGGGGCGCGAGGTCCCAGGCGAGTCCGTCCAGGAAGGACGGATCGGGAGCCGGCATGCCGGACTGCGAGAGGCAGTAGGGCGAGCGGAACGACTCCCGTTGAGCCCAGAACATGTAGGGGAAGTGCAGAGGATCGGACATCGTGGGGGGCGGGCCGTCGAGCCGCGATTGTGTCGGTCCGGGCAGTGGAATGCACCCCCGAGAGTTCATAGGATCGCGACGGAAGCAGCCGGAGTCCCGCGTGGATCGCCGGACTTGCTTCGAAGCCATCGAGCACCGCGCGCCGCCGGCGTGGGGAGCACCGGCGCCGCGCGCGCCGATCACACCGAGCGTCCCCGGCGCTCGACACAGTACCGAGTGCCGCCGGCGCTCAACACAGTACCGAGTGCCGCCGGCGCTCAACACAGTGGCGCAGCTTGCGCCTTCGAGAGGGATTCGACCATGACTCGGGAAGTCCGTTTCCAACGCACCTCCGCCGCGCTCCTCGGGCTGTTCGTCACGGCCCTTGCAGGCAGTGCTTCCGCGAGCAGCCCAACGGCGCTCAACACCCCGGCAGGACCGACGGCTGCGCCCACGTCCTCCCTTGCACAGGACGCTCTGCGCTACGTGCAATCGGGCAGCAAGGGCTCGAAGATCCGCAACGTCCCTGACCCCGCGGGCTTGCTCGTCACGGACCTCCCCAGCGGCACGCCGCTCGCCGTGTACGACGAGAAGACGGGTTACCTGCACGTCTCCGCCCCCGGCGGTTATCGCATCTGGGTCTACGGCAGCCTGCTCGCCGAGAGCGGACGCCCCGGTTGGCTCGAGCTGACCGGAAACCAAGTGAACATGCGTCCGGAACCGCGCACGCAGAACTCCTTCCCGATCGGTCAGCTGCACAAAGGCGATCGCGTGCGCATCATCCGGCGCGCCGACGCTTCGCTGCCGATGTCGGAAGATTGGGTCGAAGTCTGGTCGCCGTCCACGGCGAAGGCTTGGGTGGCCAAGTCCGAGACCAGCGCGTTGCCGGTCGGTGCCGACGGCGCGACGCTCTTCGGTATGGCCGCGACGGCTGCGGCGCAAGGCCGCGGCACGACGCAGCCCGCTGTGAAGTCGCCCGTCACCACTTCCGGCGGTGGTCAGGCTGCTGCGGGAACCGCGACCGCAAGCAAGGGCGAACTCTTCGCCGCGCTCGCGACCGCGCAGGGCCTGATGCGCGAGGCGATCGCTTCGGACGCGCCGAACTTCGCGAACGTGCGCGCGGCGTACGCCGAGGTCTACCTGCTGAACCCGGACCCGAACACGCGTCGAATCGTCGAGCGCGATCTCGACCAGATCAAGCTGCACGAAGAGCTGCTCGCGGAACGCGCGAAGCTGAACGAGCAGCGCAAGGCGCTCGATGCGGAACGCGAGCGTCAAGACCGCGTTCGTCGCGAAGCCGAGCTGCGCAAGGATCCCTTGTGGGGCCGCTTCGAGAGCCGCGGTTGGCTGACCAGCGAGTCCGTGAAGGGCGGCGGCAAGCGCTACATCGTGTCCTACGCCGGCGACCGCAAGCAGGTCATCGAGTGCTCTTCCGGTCGCTACAACCTCGAGCTCTTCGTCGGCTACGAGATCGGCGTCGAAGGCCTGCTCTCCGGCCGCAACGCCGCCACCGAACTGCCGACGGTCGACGCCCGCTCGATCGAGGTCATCTCGGGCCGCTACCGCCGCTAGAGTGAAGTACCGTGCCAGGTTCAGTTTTTCGATCTAGGCACCCGCGGTCACCGCGGGTGCCTAGATCGAAAAACTGAACCTGGCACGGTACTTCACTCCAAGGCCGCTACTCGATGAAGCTGTTCCAGTCCATCATGCAGTTCTTTCGTCGCCTGTTCGCGCTCGACGGCGGCGACTTTCTGTGCGATCGCTGCAAGTACAACCACCCGACGACGTGCAACCGGCCCGAGCGTCCGAACGCTCGGACTTGCCCGGACTACAAGCGCAAGTGAAGCGCGGTATCAGTCGGCCGGTGTGAGGCGGCGCGAACTGCGCTCGACGATGTCGGCGCGCAGTTGGGGGAGTTCGCCGGACGGGATCGCTTCGCGGATGCGCTGCATCAAGCGGTGGAAGAAGCGCAAGTTGTGCAGGGTGAGGAGCATGCCGCCCAGCATCTCCTGCGTCACGCTGAGGTGTCGTAAGGTGCCGCGTGAGAACTGCGTGCAGCACGGGCAATCGCAGGCGGGATCGAGCGGGCGCGTGTCTTCGGCGTAGCCCAGGTTGCGCAGGTTGCGGATGCCTTCCGAGGTGAACGCCATGTGATTGCGCGCGTGGCGTGTCGGGGTGACGCAATCGAACAAGTCGATGCCGCGCTCGATCGCGTCGAAGAAGTCGCGCGGCGTTCCGACGCCCATCAAGTAGCGCGGGCGGTCTTCGGGCAGGCGCGGCGCGGCGGCCGAGATGGCGACGTGCATCGCATCGCGGTCTTCGCCGACGCTGACGCCGCCGATCGCATAGCCGATCAAGTCGTGCTCGCAGACGGCGTCGACCGAAGCGGCGCGCAAGTCCTCGAAGGCGCCGCCTTGGACGATGCCGAACAGCGCTTGTCCGCGATCTTCGCCGCCGGCCTCGCGATGATGGCGCACGCCGCGCGCGAGCCAGCGGTGCGTGCGGTCGGTCGCCTCCGTGACGAGCTTGCGATCCGTCGGATCGGACGGGCAGTGGTCGAAAGCCATCTGCACGTCGGCGCCGAGCGCTTGTTGGATCTCGACGGCGCGCTCCGGCGAGAGGTCGATCATCGAGCCGTCAACGATCGACTTGAAGCGCACGCCTTGCTCGGTGACGCGACTGATGTCGCCCATCGAAAACACCTGATAACCCCCGGAATCGGTCAGGATCGGGCCATTCCAGCCCATCATCGCGTGCAGGCCGCCGAGCTTGCGCACGACTTCTTCGCCGGGGCGCAAGTGCAGGTGGTAGGTGTTCGCGAGCAGCATCTGGCTGCCGATCTCGCGCAGGTCGCGGGGCAACGCGCCCTTGACCGTGGCGCGCGTGCCGACCGGCATGAACGCCGGCGTGGAGACCGGGCCGTGCGGCGTCTCGAAGGTCGCGCGTCGCGCGGCCGTGACGGGACAGCGCGCGTTGATGGTGAAGGCGAAGCCGTTGCGGTTCATGCTCGGGGGGGGGGGGGGGGGGGGGGGGGGGGGGGGCACCCCAAAAAAAA
>Ga0316208_1000556_pt1 | contig 43800 bp, 35 predicted proteins | sample 3monopyrite_MG_FD_204944 | JGI IMG/M metagenome (GOLD analysis project Ga0316208, IMG submission 204944) | Microbial mat bacterial communities from mineral coupon in-situ incubated in ocean water Damariscotta River, Maine, United States -... | ecosystem: Environmental > Aquatic > Marine >...
CCAAACTGGAGATCTCGGCCGAGCCCCCTTGACGATGCAAAGGGCCGAAATCCCGCTGGCAGGGCCATGTGGAAGCATCGGGTCCGGCCCCGGAAGCCCCGGAGGCGGCCTAAGTGATCACGTATGGTTTTGGCACCTTCACTCAAGTGACAGCGTAGCGACTGGCCGTCTGTCAGACCTGTACGTGCACACCTGTCCCCGGCGTTGGTCCATAGGGGACGAGTGGACTACGAGCCTGTCAGAGTTACCGGCCATGCCCATTTCCCGATTGTATGACTCCTCAGCCTACCACTCGTCCACCGAAGCGGTGGTGGACCAGGCCATTGATGACTTCATCATTCACTAGGAAGGTGGCTGTCCTACTTTGTGCCCACATCGTGAGTGGATGTGCAGGGGGCTCGGTCCCGGTTGTACCCGTCGATACGGATGGCGACTCTGATAGTGGACCCGTTCAGCTGTGGACGTGTGCCGACCTCGAGAGCTGCTTCTCCGTCACTGCGGTCAGGCTCGACACGAGTCAGGGAGCACTCGGAGGGCACGATATTGGTGTGACCTCGGGTACCTCGCGGCGACTGGTTCTCTCCGCGCCCAACCAACCTGACTACATGCCGGAGACAGGTAGCCTGTCCTTGATTGCGCTCTTCGAGGTCGACCCCGCCGTCGAAGACATCGAGGTACCCACCGCGTACGTCCAGATCCTGGCGTATCCCATTCCGAGGCCCGATGGAACCTATCCACCATACGTGACTCGAATGGGCTCATCGTTGGTTCTGCCGGGGGACGTCACGGGGGATGGTGAGCCGGACCTGGTGACCTTGAGCGATGTCTTGGTCGACGCCGTGCCTGGGGTTCGGGTGTTCCCGGGACCGTTCGGTCCACCGATGCTCAACGCCCCATACAGCAGCCCCCCTTACTACGCAGATAGTCCGAGTGTCCCAGTCGGCGATGCAGGCACCTCTCTCGATGGCGCACGCTGTGGGGATTTGAACAGCGATGGCGTCGATGACCTCGTGCTCGATGATGGCATCGTTCTCGGGCCGATCGTGGCGGACCTAGGAGCACTGGCTCGTGACTACGACCTTGGTGGACGCGTCTTCGAGATCGACGACCGCGCCGCGCCGGGCTGTATCTGGGTTGGGGCCGGTGAGGTGAAGCTCCTGTCCGCTGTTACCTCCGATGGACCTGTGACGGCGACATTGTACACTACGGCCGGCATGGCGACCGCCGCACACTTCACAGAATTCGCTGGCAACCTCGTCAGCGCTCTTGCACTCACAGAGAGCGGCGCTCACCGTGTCGAGGTTCGCACCACACCGACAGCCGACCCGTTGGTCGTCCCTCTAACGGGTGAAGCCACCGCCGTGCTCTGGATCGACCTTGATGAGGATGGAACTCCAGAACTCATGGTTGGAACGGCGGACGCACTCACCGTCTACGACGCTGCTGGTGCGCCACGTGGCGTGTGGTCCACGCCTCGAGCCGGACGACGACCCGTCGGATATCGGCTGATGGCGGCCGATGTGGTGGGCGACCAGGGGAAGGAACTCGTCGTCGCCAATCCCTGGGGCGGATACGTCGAAACTGGGGAAGTGTATGTGTTCGCTCTTCCCCTAACACCGCCTGGACTCTGATAGGAAATCCGGCCGCCCGGCGCGGGTGGCGATTGAGGCAGGTGCTGCAGAGGCCACGGCAGACTGCATCGTCGAGGTGCGCACACTTCCGTGTCCTGCGGAGGTCTCGGCACGGGTCCCTCCTGCTCGGGATGAGGAGAGAGCCCAGCCCGAGCGCCCCGACTCCATCGAGCGGGAGTTGATCGACTGTGCGGGGCCGATGGCGCGCGTTTGGCTCGACTGTGAGTCCGCGCCCTGCATCGCTGCCATCGGTGCGCCTGCAGATCAAGCATCCATCGACCGCCTGCTGCTTCCGGATAGAGGCGGCATGATGCGGCATCGAACCGTACTCGGTCCAGGGGAGGTGGTGTACCAGATCGGGACACGCAGCCTCGGATCGGGCGGTGGCAGCGTAGATGGTTACGCCCGGGAGGAGCGCTTGTTGGGGGATCTTGCCGAGCACGCCCGATCGGGGGCGCTGTAGCCATGAGGATCTGTCAGACCCGCGCCGCCATCCGCCTGCGCAGGGCACCGACCCTCTCGATCTGGGCCGGAACAGGGCACTGCATCTACGGAGAAGTGGCGGTTTGCGGGGAAACCACCACACAGGTACCGTCGCAAATGCACGCTGAGCTCGGAGGGGCGTAGTCTGCGGGATCGCAGACGATATCAGGGGTGGCGTCGACATCTTCTGTATGCCAGCATTTCGCCGTGTCGTAGCAGCTATTGTACCACTCGACGCACTCTGCATCGGAAGTGCACGGGGTGCGACCCTCGCTCACCATGACCGCCTCGGGGGCCGTCGCCGTGTCGCATCCGGTCGAGCTCATGAGGAAGACGATAGCGGCCCTGTGGATTCGCATGGTCGGTCTCCAGTACGACGATTGTAGCTGCCGGCGCGCCCCCTGGCCCACCCGACCCCTATTCCGGCGGTACATTCATGCAGTTATTCGTCTTCCAGTCCGACGGACACGGGTTGAAGTCCACCGCGGACTGAGTGCACCAGGTCTGGGCCTGGGCCTGTGAGCAAGAAGGCTGAATCGTGGCGTCGTCGAAGAACAGATCGATCTGGGCGAGCCAGCAGTTCTGCTCGCTGGCCACCGGGGTGCCGCTGCACACGGTCGGCTGGCCGGGGGGCTGCACGTAGTACTGGGCGCAGCAGGCGTCGCGGACCGTGGTAGGGTCGGCGTCGGGCTGGCTGGAGTAGGTGGTGACCCAGCAGGCTGCGACCAGATCCTGGGCCTCGTATTGGCGCATATCGGGGATCTGGGTGGGGTCGTCGGTGCAGGTACCGGTGACCCCGGCGGCGATCATATGATTGGTGCCCATATAGGGGGTGGGTTTTGCGCCGTCGGAGATACTCACCAGGCCGGTCTGCATCACCGCCATCGGCACGATCTGGTTGGGATCGGGCTGGAGCTGCTCCTTGTAGGCGACCCGGAACCAGGCGGGAGCCTGGGGATCGTAGAGCGGGGAGCCCCCGACCAGCAGGGGCAGGGTGTAGGTGTTGGAGACGGTGGAGGGCGGCTGGGTGAGCAGCTCGATCATATTGGGGATGTAGGTGGCCTGCTGCGCGTCATTGTCGAAGTAGCTGCTGGCCAACATGATCGGGAAGTAGTCGTTGTTGTACTCGCTCTCCCCCGACCCAGGCGCGGCGATGGGGTTCACATCGAGTACGGTCTTGTAGTACGAGGCGTCGGTGGACTCCATGCCGACGGCGGTGAGCAGGCGAACCCAGCGCTCGAGGGTCATATTGTCGAGATAGTCCACCTCCTGGAGGGCGACCCAGGGGGGGTAGTGCATCAGGAGCAGGGACTTCTGGTTGGCCATCCCCATCCCCAGGGGGAGGTAGGGGTTCCACTTGCTCTGCCCATCGCTGGCATTGGTGTTGACGGGGTAGCCCGCCATGGGGTTCCAGCAGCCCTCGACGGACTGGCAGAGCGCCGCTCCCCGCAGGGCGAGTCCGCCGTGGCCAGAGTCGAGAAAGATCCCGTGGATATTGGCGAAGCTCTTGGCCGCTTCGACATCGTCGGTGGTGATCTGCACGACATAGCCGAAGAGATTGGTGAGGACGCTGACCTCGGTGAAGGGGATCTGATCCTGGGTGAGGGAGGAGCGGGTGAAGTGGGCGATGATGTCGGTATAGGTGGAGATGCCGTACTTCTGCTTGGCCGCCTCGCTGACGTACTCGAGCGGGGGGTAGAGCTGGTTCTGGTAAGCGAGGTCCCCGGGCAGGGCATAGCTGACGAGGTTGCCCTCGACCTCGACCGCATTGGCGGTAGCCTGGACGGCAGGGGGAGGGACGAGACCCGGCGAGACCGCGACCACAGTCGGGGTCTTGGTCGCGCAGGCGAGAAGGAGCAGGATAGCGCTCATGGGGACTCCTGGAGGGTGCGTAGCCACGCGTCGAGGATGAACAGCGCCCAGAACTGGAGCGCCACAGCGGGCTGGCTGGGCAGGCGACGTCGCATGGCCTCGATGCCGTCGGGGTTGAACAGGCCGTGGGGATCTTCGCGGAGCTGATCGAGGCGCGCTTCGAAGAACAGCCGGCCGGAGTTGACGAGCCACCCATCGGGGGGAGAGGGCATGCCCCGGCGCGGGCGATTCACCAGCGGGGCGGGCAGGACCCCATCGAGCATGGCTCGAAGCGGCCACCGGGTGTGGAGGCTGCCCCCGACCCGGCGAACCTTGACGCTGCCGGGAAGCGCTGCGGCGTAGGTGACGATCTCCTGATCGAGCAGGGGAAAGCGGGCATCGAGGCCGGCGGCGGTGGCCATGCGATCCGCACGGGCCAGGGCGCCCTCCCCGAGCCAGGAGCGCAGATAGCCATGCAGCGCGGTGTTGACGGGGTCGGTGTCGAGGTTGGCCTGGAAGAGGCCGAGCACGTCCTGCCGAACCGAGGGCCGCACCCAGGAGGAGTCGGCCAACAGCGCCCGCCGGTCGGCCTCGGAGAACAGGTTGGCCCCGCCGATGCCCAGCTCGAGGGCGAGCCGATCGGGGTCGGCGTTGAAGGCCTCGCCGCGCTTACCGAGGAGCTTGCCGAGGAGCTTGCGACCGGATCGAGGCAGCATCCGAGCGGCCTTGATGCTGCGCAGCTGCTGCTGGAAGCGGTCGAGCATCCGCCCGCCGAAGAGCTCCGGGCCGCCGTCGCCAGACAGCACGATGCGCACGCGCTCCCGGGCCTTGTGGGCGAGCAGGCCCTGGAGGATGGCGGTGGGGTTTCCGATGGGGTGGCCGAGGGCCCGAACGGTGGGCTCGAAGGCGGCGGCGACATCCGCAGAGCCGACGGTGAGCTCGTGATGCTCGAGGCCGAGCAGGCGCGCGACCCGGCCGGCGAAGGGCAGCTCGGGGTAGGGGTCGTCGGCGAAGGAGAGGGTGAAGGTGGGCACATGCAGATGCAGGCGTCGGGAAGCGGCGGCGATGGCGGTGCTGCCCAGACCCCCCGACAGGTAGAGGCCGACCTCGGTGTCCTTGGGGATGCGCCGCCGAACGGCCCGCTGCACGGACTCCTGCACCCGGTCGATGATCTCGGCATCGCTGGGGCGGGCGGTACCCTTGGGGGCGTAGCGAATGGTCCACCAGCGCCGGGTGACCAGGCTCTTGTCGTCGACGCTGAGCCAGTGGCCGGGCTCGACCTGGCGCACGCTGCGGATGAAGGTCCGCGGAGCGTGAACGACCTGGAAGGAGAGGTACTCGGCGAGGCGGTTGCGGTCGGGTTCGCGCTCGACCCAGGGCAGATGCAGCAGGGCTTTGAGGGTGCTGGCGAAGCCAAACTGGCCGTGATGGCGCGTCCAGAACAGCGGCCGGATGCCGAAGCGATCGCGGAACAGGTGGAGCTTGCGCTCGCGACACTGCCAGACGGCCACGGCGAAGTCCCCCTCGACATGCTCGACAAAGCGCTTGCCCCAGCGATTCCACGCGGTGAGCAGGGTGTGGGAGTCGGTCGGCGAGGGGGCGGCGGGGCCGACGATATGCTCCGGCAGGCTGTGGTCGTAGATCCACCCGTCGAGCAGGATCACCACATCCTCGGTGACCACGGGCTGGACCTCGACCCCCTCGGACTGGCGCCGCGCGTGGTGCACGAAGGCGGCGGGACCTTTGGAGAAACGCCCATGCCCATCGGGGCCCCGGGCGGCTACATCCCGGCCCATTCGGTCGACGAGCTCGACCGAGGGCGCCTCTCCGGTGAAGTGTATGAGCCCTGCGAGACCACCCATCTACTTGCGCCTCCCGCCTCCGCGCCGTCGCTTGCCGGGCGGAGGGCCTTTTCGGGGCCGCGAGGGTCGGGAGGAGCCGCCACCGGAGCCGCCGCCACCGCCCGAGGTGGGCGCGATCTGGCCCGCAGCGGCCTGGCCCTTGGGCAAGGTGACCCCCCGGGGCTCGATGGAGAGCGGCGATCCGGCGGCCATCATATTCCGGATGCCGACGCCGAGGATGAACACGAGCAGGGGAATGGAGATGGCCTGGGGACCGGTGGTGGGCACTGTGCGCACCCCGCCGCCCTGTGGGGAGACGGTGAACTCCATGGTCCACGGTTCTTTGTCGGTGCGGGGCAAACCGTCGGGCAGGGGCTTGGGCGGAAGGGCCAGCGGATCGATGGAGAGGTTGAGCCCCTCGACCGCGATGGCGGGCCAGTCGACCTCGAAGCGCTCTCCCTCGTCCGGGGCGATCAGCACGCTGTACACGGCCTGCTCGGGATCGGAACTGCGCACGCTGACGGCCTGGCCACCCCAGGAGCTGAAGAAGCTGGCGAGGAAGAGGAATAGGCCCACACAGAGCGGGAGCCAGCCGACGATGAACAGCAGCAGGGAACGAATGGCGGGTCTCACGAAGTCTCCACGTCCCGTAGCTACCACGATTCCGTTAGGCTGGCGTATGGTCGCTCCCGGGCGCGTAGGCCACATGCTCATCTGGCTCCTGGTCGTGCTCGCCGCGTGCTCCCCCGCACGCCGCAGGGTACGAGGCGAGATCGTGCGCCGTGTGCACTTCGAGGGCAACGGTGGCCTGGGCTCGGGACATAACGACTACCAGCTCCGAAAAGCCCTCGAGCAGGAGGCCACAGCGCCGGGGCTGCTGATCTTCCCGCTGAAGTACCTGGTCGATCCCAAGCTGCTCAGCGAACAGATGCTGGTTCGGGATGCCTACCGGCTCGAGGTCTGGTACGCGCACCGGGGCTGGTTCGATGCGCGCTTCGCGGGCTGGTCCACACGCCGGGTCCGTCGCGCCGGGCGACGCCGAGCGGGGGTGCTCGATGTGCACGGAGTGATCGAGCCGGGCCCCCCGAGCCTGGTCCGATCCTATGCGATCACCGGCGCAACCGGGGCGCCCTCGGCCATCGCGCGCACCGTGCTCCGCACCGGCTATCTCAAGGAGAAGCGCCAGTACGCCCTGGACCTGGCGGAGCTGGACCGGGCCGAGCTCGAGACCCGGCTGCAGCGTCGAGGCTATGCCTACGCCAAGGTGGAGCTGCAGACCGATGTCTACCCGGACCAGCGCGCGGTCGATGTGGAGCTGAAGATGAAGCCCGGCATCATGGCGGTGAACGGGCCGATCGCGGTCGAGGGCAACGAGAATATCGACGCGCGCTTCATCCTCCAGAACCTGCGGCTCACCGAGGGGAATCCGTATCGGCTCGACGATATCGTCAAGGCCCAGAACCGCCTGTTCGCCATGGGCACCTTCTCGATCGTGAATGTGACCCCGGATCTATCGGACCCCAGCTTGCGCGCGGTGCCGATCAAGGTCCGGGTCAGCGAGAGCAAGTTCCGATCGCTGCGGCTCGGGGTCGGCCTGGCTGTGGGGATCAAGCGCTTCGAGCCCAATTTGTTCGCGAAGTTCAAGCACACCAACCTGTTCAATCAGCTCATCGGGGTCGAGCTGATGGGACGCGTCGGGGCGGTGGCGAATGTGGGCGCCATCCCGCTGGCCCCGACCTGGGAGACCCGGGCCTCGGTGATCTACCCTCGGATCTTCGGGCATAAGGTGGCCCAGCAGCTCGAGGTGAAGATCGAGCAGGGTGTGCAGCAGGGCTTGTACCGGTTCTTCAATCCACAGGCGGACTTCCGGACCATCTGGAAGCCCAGCGATGTGCTGGTCCTCACCATGGGGCCCCATGTGGAGCAGTTCAAATATCTGGACCTCGATCTCCGCAGGAAGAGCGTCAGCACTGGCGACTTCGGGACGCGCTCGACGGGCTCCCTCGACCCCCTGGGCGAGTTCACCGATGGCGCGGTGGCCACGGCCCGGCGGCTGTTCGGGGACGACTTCAAGAACCCCTACCAGATCACCTCGGTCGACTTCGGGATGACCCTGGACTGGCGGGACGATCCGCTCTCTTCGCGCCGGGGCAGCTTCCTCTCCACCACGGTCCGCGCCGCCTTCCCGCTGCGGACGGGGGACTTCTCATTCGTCGCGCTCACCGGGGACTGGCGGCTCTTCCGGCCCATCCGCATCGGCGGAGATGTGCCGCTCACCTTGGCCACGCGGGTCCATGGCAAGGCGATCTTCGCCATCGGCGACAACCCCTCACTTCCCTACCCAGAGCTGTTCTTCCCCGGGGGCGCCGCCTCGATGCGGGGATTTCCGTCCCGGGCGATGGGGCCGTACTCGATCTTCGTCACCGACCGCGACCAGCGCTCGGAGCGCCGCTTCTTCATCCCCCAGGGGGGCACGCTGGGCGTGGTGCTCAGCGAGGAGCTTCGCTACTACGGCGCCTACGATCTGACCTACGCGGTATTCGTCGATCTGGCGACCCTGGCCAACCCCGGTCGGCCGCTCGGGGAGGACAACCCCAACCTGCTGGAGCAGCTCAAAGCCGGGAGCCGCATCGCTGGCGGGGTGGGTATCCGCTACGCCTCGCCCCTCGGCCCCTTCCGGATCGATGTGGCGCTTCGGCCCCGCTACAGCGAGGACTTTCAGGGCTACGACGCCGAGAGCATCGGCGCCTGCTCTACCGATGACGACCGGCGCCGAATCGACGTGATTCATTCGCTGTTCAACAAGTGCGCTGGCGGTCCGGCGCTGATGGTGTTCGGCGCCTTCGGCGAGGCCATCTGATGCGCTGGCGCAGGTGGATCGCAGGGGCGGGAATGGTCGGCCTCGGAGTGGTGGGCCTGGCCCTGCTCTCCACGCTCGGGTTCGGGGTCTTCCTGGGCACCGCTCCGGGCAACCGGTGGCTGGAAGCACGGGTCGAGAACGCCGTAAATCTCTCGATGGACACGGGCTCGTTCGAGATCGATGGCCTCAGCACCAACCTGTGGTCCCGAGCCCGCATCCAGGGTCTCCGGATCGCGGATGAGGGGGGCAGACCGCTGCTCTCCCTCGGTCCTACCCAGGCGCGCTTCAACCTCTCTTCTCTGCTCACCGGTCCGCTGACGGTCCACCACCTCGACGCCATCGATCTCCAGGTGGTGCTCGATGCGGGACCGACCGGTCGGATGGCCCTGGCGGAGCTCTTCGGTCCCCCCTCCGAGAGCACCGATCCCTTCGAGCTTCCCATCGATCTGGACATCCGGGAGCTGGAGATCGAGGGAGCTCGGCTGCGCAGGGGGGCGTCGGTCGATCTGCGCGGGGCCACGCTGATGGGGGCGGTCCGCTCCGATGGCCCGCGCTTCGATGTGTCCGATCTGGCCCTGTGCGCCCATATACTCGCTCCGGGGCCCACCTCTGCCTGTGTGGAGGGTCCGCTGATCTGGGAGGCGGGGGTGGCGAGCCTCACCGAGCTGGAACTTCGGGCTCCGGGCACGGCGATCGACGTGTCGGGGAGCGCGGGCCTGGAGGCCCTGGAGCTGGAGCTGAAGCTGGAGTCGGTCGATCTGGAGGCCCTCGATCCGGTGGCCAGCCATGTGGGCATCACCGGCACCTATGGGGGGGCTCTGACGGTGGCTGGACCCGTCGAAGAGCTCGCGATCACGGGCTCATTGCAGGGTCTGGGCTCGAGTCGGGGGACGCTCGGCGTGGACGCGCGGGCCTCCTTCGGGGAAGAGATCAGCTGGGGCGGGGAGCTGCGGGCCGAGGGGGTCCATGTGGAAGACGCCTACCCCGGAACCGGCCGCCCGGTGGTCCTGGATGGGGTGGTCACTCTGGATGGGACGGGGGTGCGCTTCCCCGACGAGCTGCTCCTGGATGTGGGTTTTGTAGGCACGGCAGATGTGGAAGAGGGGACCTATATTCTCGATGACTCCGACTTCTCGGGCCGCATCGAGGGTGGGGTGCTCACCCTCGAGCGGGGGGCCTTCGTGGGGATCGCGGGGGCGCTGGATGCGACCGGGACCATCGATCTGGTCAGCGGTCCCCTGGAGCTGAAGGTCACCGGTGAGATCGACCCCGCGGAGATCGCCGAGCTGGGGATCGAGGGACTGGGGGGGCGCGGTCAGGCCGACCTCAAGATCACGGGCGATCTGAAGGGCGATGCGGGCCGCTTCGGGGTGAGTGGACAGGTGGTGATGGCCCCCTTCTCCTACACCGAGGAGGTGCGCTTCGAGCGGATGGTGGCGGACCTCTCGGGAACGGTGGAGGGCTCGGACTTCGGCTTCGATGTGTGGGCGGTGGGCAGCGAGGGCGTCGCCTATGGTCTCGCGATGCAGAGCCTGAATGCGCCCGCGGTCCGAGTGCTCTCCCGGGACAAGGACCTGAGCGCGGTGGGGCCCGCACGGGTGGAAGGGCTGCGCTACCCGGGCCTCGGTCGCTTCGATTCCGCGGATATTCAGTTCGACTACCGGTTGCCGGTGGGCGGGGAGATCGAGGTGGATGCGGGCATCGCTCTGGGGGGCTTCGATCTGCAGACCTTCGTGGGGGATGGGGGCATCGCGACGGTGAAGATGATGGGTTCAGAGATCGACTATGAGCTGAACCTCTCTTCCTGGGGCCGGGAGTTCCTCGCCTCCCGTGGGGCCTACGATCTGGGCACGGGTCGGCTGGAGGCGCCGCTGTTCAGGGTGGCGCCGACCGCGCGCCTGGCCTGGGCCAGCCGGGGGCTGCTGGCGCTCACGGTGGTCGAGGGGGGCGTGCGAGATGCTGAGGTCGTGCTCAAGAGCGTGCACGGGGATGTGGTCGTGCGAGGCGATCTGGTCACGGCGGGACTGGTCGATGGGACCGTCAGCCTCGGGAGTTTTCAGCTCGATGCCCTCGCGGAGCTCTTCCCGGCGGACTTCCCGGGGCTGTCCGGTGTGCTCGATCTGGACGCGGACCTGACCGGCCCGGCGTCGGATCCTGTGGTGACGGGCAACCTGGATCTGGAGGGCTTCTGGCTGGAGGAGGTGGCCCGCTGGCTCGATGTCTCCGGGGGCTATGCGCTCCGCGGCGGCGAGCTGGAGGTGGAGCTGGATATCGGCAGCGCTGGAGAGGCTCTGGCCCAGGCGACGGGTCGGATTCCGGTCCACCCGGATCTGGCGGATCCGGGGCTGAACCCCGATGGAGAGGTGGCGGTCTCGGTGGTGCTTCGGCCCGGTTCTCTCGCACGAATCGAGTACATCACCCCGACTGAGCTGGGGCTGGTTCCCGGGGAGATCAGCGCGGTCGTGGACCTGTCCGGACGGCTCGGAGACCCGGATATCCGGGCCTCGGGCATCGTCCAGACGGCTGTGGGCAACTGGGTGGACCCGGGTCGGCTGGAGTTCGATCTCCGGCGCACCGGTGATGAGCTGGATGGGTGGGCCTCGCTGCGAGAGGGATTGTCCGAGCGGGTCGCGCTGCGAGGGGGCGGGACCACCCGGATGGAGAGGGTGTTCGCGGCCTATCTCAGTGGTGGGGAGGAGGTCGATACCTCGGATCTGGAACTCTGGGTCGACAATATGGCGGTCTCGGCGGTGGTCTCGGGGCTCCCGGCGGAGAGCGCGATGGGGGCGGTAGAGCTGGGGATCGTGGCACGGGGCGAGCTGGTTGGGGGCTTCACGGCTGCGGGCAGTCCGTACACCCCGGAGATTCAGGGGGGGCTGCACTGGTTCGAGCCGGGCATCGGCAACGAAGACCTGGAGCACGCCTCCTTCACGGTGGTTCCCCTGGAGGGAGGAGCGGGGCTCGTGCTCGATGGGTCGGTGGGCTTTCAGGAGGGTGGGCTGGCGGTGAGCGGGCCCATTCCCATCGCCATCGATCTGCGCAAGCCCAGCACGGAGTGGTCGGCCGGGGAGCTGGACCTGGAGATCTCGGGCAAGGGGGTGCCCATCGGGTTGTTGTCGATCCTGGACCGCGGAATCGTCGATGGAGAAGGGCTCGCAGCGATCGAGGGGGAGGTCCATGGCAGCTTCGCAGACCCCATACCCGAGCTCACCGCCTCCATCCGAGACGGGGGCCTGACCTACCTGCCGATGGGGGTGCGGGTCTCGAAGATCAACGCGGACCTGGAGGCGGGGGAGCGCCGGGTGAAGCTGTCGCGCTTCGTGGCCCGGACCGCGCCGCTCAATCAGGTCGGCTTCCTGGACGAGGCGCGGCCCAGCCGGGTCTCCATCACCGGTGCGGCGAATATCGAGGAGGGCATGCTCAGCACGATGAGCGCCCGGATCGAGAACCAGGACGCGTGGGTCATGGGCACCTACGATGCGGCCCTCCGCCTCAACGGGGCGCTGCTGGTGAGCGGGGCCTGGCCTCATCTCAATGTGGTGGGGCAAGGGGGGGACCTGGAGCTGGTGGCGGGTCGGTTCATCTACAACTCGGACTCGGCCGAGGTGGCGGGCCCGCTGCAGCCGTCTGAGACCCTCATCATCCACCGGGGGGGAGAGAGGCGTCGTACCGAGCGGCTGGTCGAGGCGCCGTTCTATGCGGGCTTCAATGTCGACCTCGGCGTCGATCTCAACCGCAACCTCGAGGTCATCGCGACCATCCCCTTCTTCGACGACCTCGGGGCGATCACGGCCTCGCTCACCCAGGCGAGCGTGAGCTCCCGGCTCGGTGGGGTGCTGGATATCGCTCTGGATGCGGATGGAAACCCGGTGCTCACGGGCGAGGTGGATGTGGTCGATGGATCGGTCCGGGTGCTGCGCACGCAGTTTGCATTGGACGAGGGCCGGGTGGTCTTGCTGGGCGGGGATGTGGGGGGCACCCAGCTCGATGTGACAGGCTCGACCTATATCGAGGGCACCCCGGTGGAGCTGAAGATCACGGGTACCGCGGACGAGCCCAAGCTCAAGACCACGGCGGTGGGCTACGACGACACCCAGGTGCTGGTGATGCTGCTGACCGGTCGGGCGCCGGACTCGCTCTCCGGGGACGAGTCCCGGACGGCCAGCGGTCAGGCGACGCTGATGGCGGCGGGCACGGCGGCGGCTCTATTTGCGGGCTCGGTGTTCTCGGGGGCGGCGACCGGTGCGCTGACCATCGAGCCGGATGGGGGCATTCGCGTTGGGGCTCCGTGGTCGGCATCGGTGCTGACCCAGCTCGTGCTCAAGCCCCTGGCGGCACCGAATGAGAACCTGGTGGCGTTCAGCTTGGAGTGGACCGTGGCCCGGCGGCTGCTGCTGGAGTTCGGGGCCGGCACGACCTTTCAGTGGACGGATTTTTCGTGGGAGACGCGCTTCTGATCACATGATCCCCAGCCGCTTGAGCCGGTACAGCAGGCTCGATCTCGGCATGCCCAGCAAGCGTGCGGCCTGGGTGCGGTTGCCGCCACTGCGCTGGAGTGCGGCCTGGATGGTCTGTCGCTCGGCCTCTGCCTTGTGGATGGGGCCGGGATCTCGGGGCTCGCCGTCGAAGGCCCAGGGGTTGAATGCGAGCTGGGCCGCGTGGATCTGGGGCCCGCCGAGCACCACCGCCCGGGTGAGCACATTGCGGAGCTCGCGGACATTGCCAGGCCACTCGTAGCCCTGAAGCGCCTCGACCGCGTCTGCGCCGAGCTGGGCGCCGGGGTGGTTGCGGGCGAGCAGGGTGGTGGCGAGGGCCTCGGTGTCTTCGGGGTGTTCCCGCAGCGGCGGCGTGCGCACGGGCAGGACCGAGAGCCGGAAGTACAGGTCTTGGCGGAAGCGCCCCTCCTGGACCATCTCGGCGAGGTTGCGGTTGGTGGCCGCGACCAGGCGGATATCGGGGTAGTCGGGCTTGGCGGAGCCTACCCGGCGGACCTCGCCCGACTCGAGCGCTCGGAGCAGCTTGGCCTGAAGATCGAGCTTGAGCTCGCCGATCTCGTCGAGGAAGAGCGTGCCGCCATCGGCCCGGTGAAAGGCGCCATCCTGACGAGATGCAGCGCCGGTGAACGCGCCCTTCTCGTGGCCGAAGAGCTCGCTCTCGAACAGGTTCTCCTGGATGGCGGCGCAGTTGACCGCGACGAAGGCGGAGTCGAAGCGCGGCCCGGCGTCGTGCAGGCCCCGCGCGGCGAGCTCCTTGCCGGTACCCGACTCCCCGATGATCAGCACCGGGGCATCGTGCTGGGCCATGCGGTGGAGGATGCCGAATAGCCGCTGCATGACGGGGGCGTTGCCGACCAGCTCTCCAAAAGAGACGATGGGCGTGGGCTCTTCGGTGACCAGCTCCGCTTCGACCACCAGGGCATGGGCGCCGATGCGGAGCTCCTCGCCGGGCAGGGCGGGGGTGATATCTCGGACCGGAAATCCCGCGAGCACGGCGCGGCCCCGGCCGGGCTCCACCATCAGCCGGCCGCGCACCACCCGAACCCACACCGCTGCTGGAGGAAGATCCGGGCCGAGCTCGATGCCAGAGCCCGGCCCCCCGAGAGAGACCCGTGCCCGGGTGAAGAGCAGGGAATCCCCCTTACGAGGGCCGTCCACGACGCTCAGCCGCGCACGGGAAGAAGCGACCCCGGCCTCGGTGATCTCGACGATCTCCTCGAACACGGCCCCGGGAAGTGGGACGGTAGCGGTGGGAGCCTGAAGGGCCTCGTCGCCGTCGCTGCTGAAGCGCGCCTGGTAGGGACCGATATGGATGATGTCGCCGCTCTGTAGGGCGCTGCGGGCCATCTCGGTGCCGTTGACCCGGATCCCGTGGCGGCTGCGGTCGGTGATCTGCCAGGCCCCATCACGCTGCTCCAGTACGCAGTGGATCCGCGACACCCCCTCGGCGGGGAGCGCGAGATCGCAGCGGTCCGAGCGACCCACCACCGTGCGACCTGGCCGCAGGAGGTGGACGAACAACGGCTGGTCGTCGCGGGTGAACTGCAGGTGGGGCATCGGGACGACCTCGGCGGGCGCGTGGGCCGAGCAGTGTACCGCATGGGAGAGCTGAAGAGCGGGATGCATGAGGACCTCCTGGTGAGGATCCGAGCAACTTTCGTGCCGACCGCGGAGAGGGGCTGACGGCAGGATCCTGTCGGATTTGGACCGACAGTCGTCGACATCCGTCACCCCGCTGGGCTCGCCGCGCTATGCTGGAGCGGTGTTGGGAGCGTTGCTGGCGGCGGCGGCGTGGGCATGTGCGCCCACAGCCACAGAAGTAGGACGGGCGAGAGCCGCGTTCGAAGATGCCGAGGTGGAGCTCGCGGGCGAGATCCTTCAGGGTGCGGTGGACGACCTGGACTGTCAGCAGACCGTGGTAGAGGGCCTGGTCTTGCTCGAGCTGTATCGCCTCGATGGCCTGGTGGCGCTGTCGCAGCTGGACCACAAGGGGGCGGTCTACGCCACGATCCGTGCGGTCACGGTCGACCCCTCCGCCGCGCCGCCAGCGGCCTATGGCCCGGAGCTGGCAGACCTCCACCGCACGTGGTCGGAGAGGCTGAAGAACTCCACCGCCACCATCCGGGTTGACGGGGGAGGGGTGGTCTGGGTCGATGGCCAGCGCATGACCCATGGTGCCACGCGGGTGGTGCTCCAGGGCCACCACCTGCTTCAGACCGAGGTCGCAGGGGAGCTCGGATCGGTCATCATGGAGGTCTCTTCCGATCACCTCGTCCAGACGGGGGTTCCCGCACCGGTGGATGCGGTGGGGCCGGTTCCGCCCTCTCCGGTTCCGGTGCCCAAGCCGGTGCCCCTCGGCTCCCTCGATCCACTCGATCCACTCGATCCCGAGCTCCTCGATCCCGATCCCCCCAAGAAGCGCCGCCGTCCGGTCGCTCTGTGGGCGGTCGGTGGGCTGGCTCTCGCCGCAGGGGGCGCCTCCTTCGGGTGGGCGGCCTACCAGGACGAGGTCGTATTCCCCAACCAGCAGTTCCCGGATCAGGCCTCGGTCACCCGGGCGGCGGGTCAGGTCCGGGTGGCCTATGGCACGGGGTATGGGCTGATGGGTGTGGGCGGAGTGCTGATCGTGTCCAACGCCGTGGGCTTCACCTTCCGATAGCGGCTTGCTCCGGTCCGGCGTTGTCGATACCCGCCGATATGGCCACGGTGACGCTGCGCAGTCTGCGCAAATCCTACGGAACGACCCAGGTGCTCCAGCACGTGGACCTGGAGATCGGCGACGGGGAGTACCTGGTGCTGGTCGGTCCCTCTGGTTGCGGAAAGTCCACGCTGCTGCGCTGCATTGCAGGCCTCGAGGAGATCAGCGGGGGCGAGCTGCATATCGGCGACCGCCGGGTCGATCAGTTGGCGCCGCGCGACCGCAACGTGGCCATGGTCTTCCAGAGCTACGCGCTCTACCCCCACATGACCGTGCGCCAGAATATGGGCTTCGCGCTCCGGGTGAAGAAGCGGCCCGCTGCCGAGATCGACGCGGCGGTGATGGAGGCGGCGCGTATGCTCGAGCTCGAGCCTCTTCTGGACCGCTATCCCGGGCAGATGTCGGGGGGCCAGCGGCAGCGCGTGGCCATGGGGCGCGCCATCGTGCGTCGCCCGGATGTGTTCCTGTTCGACGAGCCGCTGTCGAACCTCGACGCGGCGCTCCGCCACCACATGCGGGTGGAGCTCAAGCGCCTTCACCGCCGGCTGAAGACCACCATCGTTCACGTCACCCACGATCAGGTCGAAGCGCTCACCCTTGCAGACCGGATCCTGGTGCTCAACGGGGGAGTCGTGCAGCAGATCGGCAGCCCGCGCGAGCTGTTCGACACCCCGGCGAATATCTTTGTGGCGCAGTTCATCGGCTCCCCCTCGATGAACCTGTTCCCCGCCACCGGTGCGGGGGGCGAGGTCACCCTGGAGGGCGTCGAGGGGGCACTCGAGCTCCAGGGCGAGGGCCGGTTCACCCTGGGTGTGCGCCCCACGGACTTCGTGCTCGGTGAGGGTCCGCTGGTCGGCGAGGTCGATGTGGTCGAGTCCCTGGGCGCCGAAGCCCTGCTCCATATTCTGCTCGGGCCCTACACCGTGGTCGTGCAGGCTCCCGAGCCCGTCGGGGTCGTCTCTGGAGACCGCGTCCAGCTCGGGGTCGGGGTCGTGCACCGCTTCGACATCCAGGAGGGAAACCGGCTTTGATCAGTCTGGTGCTGGGGGCCTACGCCGCTGAGATCACGGTCTGGCACGCCTACCGTGGCGCAGAGGAAGAAGCCCTCGAGCAGGCTGCGCACCAGTTCAGCGAGCAATCGGGTCACGGGGTGCGCCTGGTTGGGGTGCCGTCGGGCGCCTACTCCAGCAAGCTCGAGACCGCGATCCCCCGGGGCAACGGGCCCGATCTGTTCATCGCCTCCCACGACAACCTGGGCAAGTGGACCACGATGGGCATGATCGAGCCCCTGGTCCTCAGCCCAACCGGGCACATCCCGGTCGCGGTGGACGCGCTCACCCTCGATGGCAAGACCTGGGCCCAGCCCCTGGCCTACAAGTCGGTGATGCTGCTCTACGATCCGGCGCGCATCGACACCCCGCCCACCACCACGGATGGGCTGATCGAGCTCGCCCATCAGCAGGTCGAAGAGGGCCGCTATGGGCTCGCCTGGCAGGCATCGGAGCCCTACTTCCACGCCGGGTTCATGCACGCTTTCGGGGCTCGGGCGCTGGAGCCCGGTGGGGGAGCACGCCTCGACACCCCAGAGCATGCCGCGGCGATGGCCTTCTCCAAGCGGCTCGCCAGCGACGAGGGAATCGCGCCGGCCCAGCCCACCGGCGCGCTCATCGCCCAGCTCTACGACGAGGGGCGGGTGGGCTTCGTGATCTCGGGGCCCTGGTTCACCGCAGATCGAAGCCGGGCCATCGCGGCGGCCCCGCTGCCCATCGTCTCGGAGACCGGGCGTCCGATGGCGCCCTACCTCACGGTCGAGGGGGTGTTCGAGGTCCCCGGCGCGGCCGATGGCTCCGCGGACTTCGCGCGCTACCTGGCGCTGGGCGAGGGGGCTGCGGTGCGCTCGGAGGTCGGTCAGCAGGCGGTGTCCGACCTGGCTATCCAGTCCGATGCCCCGATGCGGGTCGCCATGGCCGAGCAGGCTCGCACCGCCATCCCGATGCCCTCGGACCCGGACGTGGCCAACGCCTTCGAGGCCCTGGCCCGGTCGCTGCGTGCGGTCCAGCGCGGCACCCTCACCCCGGAGCAGGGCGCAAAGAGCGCTCAGAACTACTACGACATCCTCTCCCGGCCACTCCCCCCCGCTGCAGATCCCAGGCCGTGGCTGGTGGGCGTAGCGCTGCTGGTGCTGGGCTTCTTGGGCTGGGTCGGGTTCCAGCTCCGCGAGCCGGAGCTCCGCGCCCGGGTTCGACGCCACGGGCGCGACTATCTGTGGATCCTCCCGGCGGGGTTGGCGATGAGCGTGCTCGTCGTGCTGCCCTTCGTCACGGGGGCTGCGGTGTCTCTATTCGCCCACAAGGGTGGCGAGTGGCGCTTCGTGGGCCTGGCGAACTTCCTCGACATCGCGCTGGCGCGGGACTGGCCGGTCACCTCGTCGCTGTCCTTCGTGTTCACCCTGGGCGTGACCATCCTGTGGACCACGGTCAACGTCATCCTCCACGTCAGCATCGGCCTGGGCTTGGCGCTGTTGCTCCGAGAGCCGTGGGTGCGCCTGCGATCGGTGTGGCGCGCGCTGCTGATCGTGCCCTGGGCCGTCCCCAACTACATCACCGCCCTCATCTGGAAGGGCATGTTCCACGCCCAGTTCGGTGCGGTCAACGCCATCCTGGGCTTCCTGCTCATGCGCGGAGAGCCCATCGAGCTCGACTGGTTCGCGCAGTTCTCCACGGCCTTCTGCGCCAACCTCGTCACCAATACCTGGCTCGGTTTCCCATTTATGATGGTCGTCACCCTCGGGGCGCTGCAGTCCATCCCGCGAGACCTGGAAGAAGCCGCGGAGGTCGACGGGGCGAGCTGGTGGTTCTCGTTCCGGTACGTCACCTGGCCCCTGCTCAAGCCCGCACTGCTCCCCGCGGTCATCCTGGGCAGCGTGTGGACCTTCAATATGTTCAACGTGATCTACCTGGTGAGCGCGGGCGAGCCGAACTCCAGCACCGAGATCCTCATCTCCGAAGCGTACCGATGGGCCTTCTCCCGGGGCAACCGCTACGGCTACGCGGCCGCTTATGCCGTGATGATCTTCGGCGTGCTCCTCGTCTACTCCCGTGCCGCAAACCGCCTGGTCGGCGAGAAGGTGATCTGATGGCTCGCCGTCCCTCCACCCCCCAAGTCGTGTTCACCCACGTCGCCATCGTGCTCGTCACCCTCGCCGCGCTCTACCCGGTTCTGTGGGTGCTCAAGATGGCGTTCAGCCCTGGCCAGGCGTTCTCGATGGACCTAAGCCCCATCCCCACCGCGGTCACCCTGGACAACTTCCGGGACGTGGTCGGCACGACGGATTCCCAGGGGAGCTGGCTCTTCGGCCGACAGCTGCTCAACAGCTTGGTGATCTCGGTAGCGACTTCTGTGGTGGGGCTCTCGCTGTCGACGACAGCGGCCTACGCCCTTTCCCGGTGGAACTTCCCGGGTCGGGAGCAAGGCATGGGGGCCTTCCTGGTGACCCAGATGTTCCCGGGTGTGGTGATGGCGATCCCCCTGTACCTGTTGCTCGATCTCTTCGGGCTGCTCGACTCGCTCACCGGGTTGGTATTGGTCTATGCGACCACCTCGGTCCCATTCTCGGTGTGGACCCTCAAGGGCTACTTCGACACCATCCCCGTCGCGCTGGAAGAGGCGGCCACCATCGATGGCGCGTCGCGTTGGATGACCTTCACACAGATCGTACTTCCCCTCGCGCGCCCCGCCCTCGCGGTCACCGGCCTGTTCTCGTTCATGACCGCGTGGAACGAGTTCATCCTCGCGGCCACCCTGATGGGGGATCAGCGCTCCTTCACCCTGCCGGTGGTGCTCCAGCACTACGTCAACGATCACCAGACCGAGTGGGGCCACTTCGCCGCCGGAGCCGTCCTGGTCAGCCTACCGGTGATGGCCCTGTTCTTCGCCCTCCAGAGGCACTTCGTCGAAGGGCTCACCGCGGGTGGCGTGAAGGGTTAGGGAGGCCTTATGCGATACCTCGCGCCACTTCTGCTCCTCGGGGGCTGCTACACGCCTCCTACACTTCCCTTGGTAGACGAGGTCCCCATCGTCGCCAGCAACCGGTGCGCATCGGCCCGCGAAGCCATCGTGGCTTGTGTGATTGACGGGGATACCTTCGATGTGGGCCAGTGTGGCGATGGCGGCGAGCGCATCCGTATGCTGGGCATCGACGCCCCGGAGATCGCCCATCCGCCCGATCCTGCAGAGTGCTGGGCCGACAACGCCCACGAGGAGCTTCGGCGCAAGATCGAGGGTAGAACCGTGTTTCTCACCTTCGACAAGGACTGCGTGGGCGTGTTCGGTCGCACCCTCGCCTATGTGTGGCTGGGGGCGCGTTCGGGCGGCGGGGTCGACGAGAGCACCTACGAGTTCGTCAACGATCAGCTCATCCGAGACGGCCATGTGTACATCTTCGACGAGGAATTTGGGGATCTGCTCTACCGCGATGATTTCCTTCGATCCCGCGACCTCGCCCAGGCTTTGGGAGTCGGGGTGTGGGGGGCCTGCGAGTCAGGCATCTGACCGAGGTGCGCGGCGCGCCGATTCTGGTATGGTGCCCCCGCATAGGAGTGGTGGATGACAGCGATGCAGTCCGTAGCGGACGCCCTCGAGGGGGTCGCGAACTGGCGCTCGGAGCAAGAAGCTCAGCGCCAGGCCGAGATCGTCGACGTAGAGAGCCAGCTCGAGAAGCTCACAGCCCAGCTCACAGAGCTTCAGGGCAAGATCGAATCCCTTCGGGAGTTCCGGGCCAAGATCGACGAACGCGAGACCGACGAGGGCGTGGTCGCGCGCTCCTACGACGCGATCTTCGCAGCATTGCTCGGTCAGTCCGCAGGGCTCAACGATCGGGCTCTCGAGCTCGCCGCGGCCGAGGAGGCGCGCAACGCCCAGGTGCTGGCCACCCTCAGCAAGACCGATCTCGCGCCGCTCATCCAGGAGTACAACCAGTTCAAGGAACAGGTCGAGCCCACCCTCGCCGCCCTGCCAGAGTCCTACCGGGGTGCGATCATCGGGCACCATCAGGGTGTCGTCGGTCGGATTCGGGCCCAGCTCGCAGAGGCCCTCTCAGAGCCCATCAAGCTCGAAGCAGAGCGAATCGAGTTCGAGTTGGTGTTTGGCATCGATGCTCCCAACGGCGCTCCAGAGCTCCTGGTCATGGTGCTTCCGGTTCCCGAAGCCGCCTACACAGACTGGTCCGATCGCCCCGAAGACCTGTGCACCTACGTCGGCGCCCGGGTCGTCCAGGCGGTGTACGAGGCCTCCAAGCAGACTGGCCCGGTTGGCGCCCAGGCCGCATGCGGCGGGCACCAGGGCCTGTTGGCCATCGAGCTCGACCTCGAGGGGGCCAAGCCCGACTTCGCCCAGAGCCTGCTCGACAGCCTGAAGGTCGTGCTCATGTCCGCCCCAGAGCTCGCTGCGGCGGGTATCGGGCTCACCGCTCGGCAGGTCGACTTCGACCTCCTGCTACCCCCCGAGCTCGACGAAGAGGAGTCCTGATGCTCGAAGAACTGCTGCCCACTGGTCTCACCGAGACTGCCCGTCGACTCGGCGTCGAGCCCTTCGAGGTCGTGCGCCTCATGGTCGCCACAGACACCGTGTCCGAGCGCTTCTCGGCGACGGATGACCACCTGCAGAAGCTCATGAGCTTCGGGGAGATCGAGAGCGGTTGGTGGGAGGGAGCCGAGCTCCCAGACGACGCCAATCCGCTCCGCAAGCGCGTCCGCGCGGCCATCGGGCTACTCCTCGGTCGGGCGGCTGGGGGCACGGCCATCCGCATGGACAACCTCTGGCGCGGGCTCGGCCTGGCCGACCAGGTGGTGGTAGAGGAGGCGCTGAATATTCTCGCCGACGAGGAACTCGTCGTGATCGAGAACACCGATAGCGGTGTCAAGATCTCCTACACGGCCGCAGCCGAAGAGGTACTGCGCGAGCTCGCCTCCGGTAAGTCCGATGTCGAAGCCCTCACCGAGGTCTACCAGGGATAGTATGGCTAAGCGTCGTCGTCGCAGTCTGCTGAAAGGGGGCAGCCGGAAATCTACCGGCACGCCGGCCCCTTCACGCGAATCCACTTCCGAGGTCCCGGAGCCCACGCCGGCTGCAGAGGTCGAGGCTGCGGAGGTCGAGGCTGCGGTCGTACCCCCCGAGCCCGCGCCTCCACCCGCGCCGGCCCCCCCGCCAGAGCCCGTCGTGCCGCCGGAGCCCGCGGATCCGCCCAGCTTCGACATGTTCGAGCCCGGGCCCACCGAAGAAGCCTCTACCGAGCTCTATGCCCCGGTAGAGGGTGCGGCTGAAGACGTCCCGGCAAGCCTCGACGACGGGGTCGGCTTTGGAGCGATGGGCAACTTCGACGATGCCCCGCCCCCCACGGACGAGGTCCCCTCTGCGGTATTGCAGGATGTATCACAGCCCTACACGGCGCCCATGAATGTGCCGGAACCGCCGCCTATTCCCGGCATCCTCGACCGCTTCACACCGGCAGGGGCCCAGCAGCGCACCAGTACCTCCAAGCGCCAAGATCAGCGCCCGTCCTATATCGACGACACCCCGCCTCCGGCACCTCAGCTGGTGCGCCGCGACACCCCCCCTCCCAAGGTTCGCACCCAGCGGGACTCAGGCTCCGGGGGCTCCCCGATCCCCTTGGTGTTGGGTCTGGGCGCCATCGTCGTCGGTGCTCTGGCGCTGGGCATGTTCGGCCTGTTTGCGATCGGTGTGGGCGGCACGGTCGCTACCTCCGGCACCGACGAAGGGTCTCCTTCGGAGCTGGAGGGCCGGTCTGGCATCAAGGTCAAGGTCCAGGACGGTCTGCGCAGCGGCACCGAGGGAGAAGACCCGGAGCCTGTTCCCGCTCCCGCAGAACCGGATCCCGTAGAGCCCGCCCCCACCCCGGATCCCGCTCCCGCCCCGGAGCCGGAGCCGAGCGCTCCGCAGCCTCAGGTCGATCCGCGGCCGCGTCCCACTCCGCGCCCGGCCCCCGCCCCCGCCCCGGTCGAGGAAGCCGCGGCCGGTCGTGGAACCCTGCGTATTCGCAGCAACCGCAAAGTCCTGATCTATGTCGACGGCAAGGCGGTCGGCTACACGCCCAAGTCCTACAAAGCCGAGCCCGGCTCCCGCACGGTCAGCGCCATGCTGCCCGGCCAGCCGCAGTCCAAGCAAACCCAGACCCTCACGCTCAAGCCGGGCGCCACTCAGTCGGTCGAGTTCACGTTCTAGACTCGCGCGGTCCGAAGATCGCGGTGCCCACTCGCACCCAGGTCGCCCCATGGGCGATGGCGTGGGGGAAGTCGCGGCTCATGCCCATGGACAGCTCTGTCATGGCGTGCCCCCGGGAGCATTGCTGCGCCTGGAGCTCGGCCAGCTCGGCGAAATAGGGCGCTGAGTCCGCGGGGTCTTCGGTGAAGGGCGGGATGCACATCAGGCCCACGAGTTCGACCCCGTCGACCGCGGACACCGCGTCGGCGAGCTCGGAGAGCTGAGCGGGAGGAGTGCCGACCTTGCTGGACTCTCCGCCGAGCTTGATATTCAGCAGCACCTTGAGCGGGCCGGGGGCGCGCTTGGCCAGGGCGATGGCCTGATCGACATGGGTGAGGCCGTGGACCCGGTAGGCATGGGGCGCGATGTACTTGATCTTGTTGCGCTGAATGCGTCCGATGAAGTGCCAGCGGAGCTCTGGGGGGAGCACGGGGGCTTTGTCGCGGAGCTCCTGAGCATAGGACTCGCCGAAGTGGAGCTGACCCAGGGCCATGGCCTGCTGGATCGCGCCCGGCGGATGGGTCTTGCTGACCGCGACGAGCTGAGCGCTCCCCGCAGAGCGCCCGGCCTGGTGAACGGCCTGGTCGATGCGGAAGCGAAGGTGCAGCAGCCGCTCGGCGAGGGTCATGGGCTGGCCTCGATGCCGTGGGCTTGCAGGGCGCCCAAGGTGGCCTCGAGGGGCAGGCCCATCACATTGGTCCAGCTGCCTCGGACCTCGGCGACGAGAGCCCCGCCCAGGCCCTGGATGCCATATGCGCCGGCCTTGTCGAGGGGCTCGCCGGTCTGTACATAGCGGCGGATCTCGGCGGGGGGCAGGGCGCGGAAGCGCACATCGGTGGTGACGCGGAGGGACGAGAGCGCCCCGCTTGTCGACCGGATCGCGACGCCGGTGGTGACATGGTGCCAGCGCCCGGAGAGCTCGGCGAGCATGGCGGCTGCGTTGTCTGCGTCGGTGGGCTTGCCGAAGGGCCGATCGTCGAAGTGGACCACGGTGTCTGCGGCCAGCAGCACCCGCCCGTCGGGGCCGAGGGCCTTGGACCGCGCGAGCCGCTCTGCTGCGGCGGCGGGGTCTTCGCCGGGCACCCAGTGCTCGTCGACATGGGCGGGCTGCACCACCAGCGCGATGCCCGCCCACTCCAGGAGCTGACGGCGTCGGGGAGACCCGCTTGCGAGGATCAGGCTCATTGGCGCTGCAGCTTGGTGCGGTCGCGCTCTCGGAGCTGCAGCCGCATCTTGCGGCGGTGCTCGGCATCGGTGAAGCGCCGGAGCTCGGTAGGGGACTGGGGCAGCAGGGTGGGGACCTGACGCGGCTTGAAGCCCTGATCGAGCGCGACCATGGTGAGATAGGCGGTGGAGGTGTGGACCCGCTCGCCGGTGACCACATCCTCGGCCTCGACCCGCACGCCGACCTCCATCGAGGTGGCGCCTGCCCAGTTGACCTGGGAGCGGAGCACCGCCACCTGGCCCTTGCGGATGGGGGCGCGGAAAGAGAGCTGGTCCATGGAGGCGGTGACGACGATGCCCCGAGCGAAGCGCTGCGCTGAGACCCCGGCGCACACGTCGATCCAGGCCATGACCTGGCCGCCGAACACGCTGTCGAGGGCGTTGAGGTGCTGCGGCATGATGATGAAGGTCATCTCGCAGCGGGTGGAGGAGCACTGCAGCTCGGTGGGGAGATTCATGGACCGACCTCTAACCGGGCACGGAGCTCGGCCCAGCGCCCCAGCGGCACAGACCGGGTCTGGAGCGCGCAGTTGGGGTAGCGGATCTTGCCGAGCTGGGCGCGGTCCCGACCATCGAGCACGCCGAGCACGGCCCGCATCAGGGCGCCGTGGCAGACGACCAGGGTGTCGATGTCGGCGTCGAGGGTGGCGAGGGTTCCGATGACCCGGCGCGCCAGATCGGCGTGGCTCTCCCCATTGGGCGGCCGACCCTCCCAGGTGATGAGGACCTCAAATGCCCCGAGTGGCACGAGCTGATCGCGATGCATCCCGTCCCAGTCTCCGATGGTGCGCTCCCGCAGCCCGGGGGAGATCGTGACGGGCCCCGCATAGTCGGGCAAGACGAGCTGCAGGGTGCGCCGTGCCCGCGCCAGATCGGACACGAGCACGCGCTCGAAGCGCATATCGGCCACGGGATCTCGAGCGGCGATGGCCTGCCGCTCACCGAGGGGAGTGAGCGGAGCATCGGTATGACCGGCGAGCCAGCCTTCGGCATTGGCCACGGACTGGCCGTGACGCAGGAAGCTCCAGCGTGGCATCAGGGGGTGACCGTGACCGCCAGGTCGTAGGTGCTGCAGATATTCGAGCCGTACAGGAACACGTCGAGGTAGACGACGGCGTCGGCGCCGGTGTTGTTGTTCCAGCTGCCCGACTCGTCATCGGAGACCGAGGAGCGTGCGAAGATCACGTCGTCGTTGGCGTCCCGGAGGGTGATATCGATGTCTCCGTCGGCGTCGATGAAGGAGACGAGCACGTCGATGGAGCCGCCATCGGGCACGGTGTAGGTGTAGAAGTCGCGGTTCTGGTTGAACAGCCCGAGTCCGAGCTCGGTGAGCACACCGGCGGTGGCGGTGGGGGCGGTGTTGTTGGGCTCGTAGGCGTCCTCGGCGGGGCAGCTGCAGGGGGCGAAGCCGGTGCCGCACTCGTAGTCGAGGCAGTCGATATAGGTGTCGAGGTCGTTGTCGACGCCGTCATCACAGGTCTCGTCGGGGAGCGGTCCCGAGGTGTAGGACCAGTCGAAGCTGTTGCAGATGGTGGAGCCGGAGGGGCTCACCCGGACCAGGAACTCCTGGGTGTCGGAGGTCTCGTTGAGGAGCAGGACCTGCTCGTCATCGGTGGCGGTGTTGACCGTCTGGACCAGCACCTGATCGGTATCGAACACCTCGACCTTGAGATCGCCATCGGCGTGGATGAACTGCACGTCGATGGTGGCGAGCTCGTCGGGGCCGACCGTGACGCGGAACCAGTCCACCACCTGGACATGGGTGCTCATGCCCGGTGCGCTGTTGAGGGGCAGGGCGATGGCGGGGTCGGAGTTGACCCCCGCGAAGGAGTCCTGGGAGGGACAGACTCCGGCGCAGGCGGCGTCCTCTACGCAGTCGAAGTCGTCACAGTCGGAGTAGGTGTCGAGGTCGTTGTCAGTGGTGTCGTCGCAGGTCTCGGGGGGAATGGGGGCGGCGACAGCGGAGAGATCGTAGGTGTTGCAGGGATTGCCGCTGGCGTGGGTGATCTCCACATAGAAGGTGGCGTTGGATACATCTCCGTTGACGACGGAGAGCTGCTTGTCTCCGTTGAAGGTGGTGTCCGAGTCGATGAGCACGCCGAGATCGTCATAGAGCGCGAGGTCGATACCGCTGGTATTGGTGTCGAAGCTGAGGTCGACGATGAGCTGCTCGCCGGAGGGCACATCGACGGCAAACCAGTCGTCGTCCTGGGCGTGGATGGTGTAGGGACCGGTGCCAGAGAGGGGCAGGGCGCTGGCCAGGTCGTCGTTGTCTTCGAGGGCGTCCTCTGGGGCGCACACGGCCGTGCAGACCGGGTCGTCGATGCAGTCGTAGTCGGCGCAGTCGGCGCGGCCGTCGAGGTCGTTGTCGACGGAATCCCCACAGATCTCCGGCGGAATAGGGCCGGTGTACAGCACCATATCGTAGCTGTTGCAGTCGAAGGCGCTGCCGCTCCACATGAACACCCGCGCGTAGTAGGTCTGGGGGGTGCTGCCGTCGTTGGTGACGAAGACCGTCTCGGAGTTGTTGGTGGTGCCGGAGAGGTCGACGGCGTCGCCATTGCTGTCGAGGAGCCACAGGTCGATATCGCCGAGGCTGTTGTCGAGCAGGATGTCGACCTGGCCGATCTCTCCGGGCCCCACGATGAGCTCGTAGTAGTCCTCGTCCTGCATATGGACCATCAGATCGGACTCGGTGCCGACGCCGGTGGCGGCCTGGGCGAGGCTGTCATTGTCCTCGAAGCCATCCTCGGGGGGACAGGTGCTGGGGCAGCCGGGATCGGTGATGCAGTCGTAGTCGTCGCAGTCGTCGTAGCCGTCGAAGTCGTTGTCGATCTGGTCGCCGCAGTTCTCGTCGGGGACCAGGTCCACCGCGATGTCGAGGTCGTAGCTGTTGCACGCATCGGCGGTGGCGATCCGGGCGTACCAGATGACCTCTGCTCCGGAGCTGTTGAGGTCCCGGACCCGCTTGCTGGGGTCGGCGCTGGTGTCGCTGGCCCGCGTGTTGCCGTTGGCGTCGACGAGGTACACATCGACCTCCCCGTCGGCGGGCACATGGTCGAGGGTGATGTCGGCGACCTGGCCATTGGGCACGATGATCTCGAACCAGTCCTCGTTCTGCGGGTGGACCATCAGGGCGGTGTCCGAGGTGAAGCCCACGGTGGCATCGGCCGCGTCGTCATTGGTCTCGTAGCTGTCCTCGTTGGGGCAGATGCTCAGGCAGGCGGCATCGCCGACGCACTCGTAGTCATCGCAGTCGACCCCCCCGTCCTGGTCGTTGTCGAAGAAGTCGTCGCAGACCTCTGGGCCGACGGTGCCGACGCCGATCTGGATGTCGTAGTCGTTGCAGCCATTGAAGGAGAACATGTAGACCCGGGCGTACCAGGTGGTGGCGGTGCCGGTGTTGTTGACGAAGAACACGCTCTCGTCATCGGAGGTGGAGGTGCTGCCATCGAGCACGGCCCCGTTGGCGTCGACCAGGTTGAGGTCGATGTCGCCGAGGTTGTCTTGGAAGAAGATGTCGACCTGGACGATGGCGTCCACAGGGACATCGATCTCGAACCAGTCGTCGTCATTGTCGACGGAGACGAGCCCGGGAGCGTTGGTGACGCCGAGGGAGGGCGTGGCCTGGGTGTCGTTGTCCTCGAGACTGTCGTCGGTGCAGTTGGGGCCGCCCAGACCGGTGTTGCCGGAGCCGCCGGAGTCTCCACCAGAATCGCCTCCCGAGTCCCCACCGGAGTCTCCGCCCGAGTCCCCGCCGGAATCCGTGTCGGTGTCGGCATCGGTGTCGGCGTCTGCGTCGGTATCGGTGTCCGAATCGGTGTCCGTGTCCGTGTCCGTGTCCGCCTCGGGGGGATCATCGGCCTTGGGGCAGCCCAGGAACAGGAACGGCATCAACAGGGCGACAAAGCGCATACGGCCTCCGATGCGCCCAGTCGATGACCCGGCGCGACGCACGACTGTAACCGTGCATCCGGGGACCTGTCAGGCTTGTAGACGGCTGATCGCGCTGGCGATGCGTTCTTCGAGCACCAGGAGCGTGGCGACGGAGGGCTGATCGCCCTCCAGCAGCTCGTCTACCTGGGAGCGTACGTCGGCCAGACGCCCGGCCTCGAGCACGGGGACGAGGTCGTCGACGCAGGCCCCCTCGGGGTGCATCGGGACCGCGGCGACGAGCTGGCGGAGCAGCTGGTGGAAGCGGTGGTTGAGGATGCGGAGCGCGATGGGATCCCAGCGACCGGTGGCGGGCCGGCTGGAGAGATCGTCGAGGAGCTCCTGAAGGCGCGAGGCACGGGCCACGGCGAGATGCTGCACGACCATCTGGGGGAAGTCGATGCTCTGGCGCACCGAGTCGGCCCAGATCATCAGGGTGATGTTGAGGTACTGGGCCTTGAGCACGAGCTCGCCGATATTCTCGGGGATGTCGTGCTGCTTGTACTCGTCCAGGACGGAGCGGTTGCGCTGGTTGACCGTGGAGTCCTGGAGATCGTAGACCTGCTGGGCGGCGGAGAGCATCTGAGCGAGCTCTTCGTCGCTGGGGATGCGGCCCCGAGCCGAGAGCCAGTAGCTGGCGACCTCGCGGGCCCCTGCGTCGACCAGCACCCAGCTGGCGTACAGAGAGGAAAGACTCACGCTGGTGCGGAGCTCCTCGAGGACCTTGCGCACCTTGGCGGTTTGGGCGAGATCCTGGGCCTTGAGGTAGGCAGTGGCGATGTCCGGGACACTGGCGCCGGTGGTCTCGAGCATGATCGGGAAGAACGCAGCCCCGGCATCGGCCACCATGCGGGTGGTGGCGACGGTCATCGCGATCTCGTCCGCGAGCATATGTTTGCGGATGTCGTCGGGCCAGGTCTTCTGGACCTTCTTGGGGAAGTACTCGAAGAGCAGGGCTTCGTAGCCGGGGATGTCGCGCGGGCTGCCGTCGAGGAGCTGCTGGTAGACATACATCTTGACCCAGGCCGAGATGACGGCGAGCTCGGGGCGGGTGAGGCCGAGGCCCTGCTCCGCTCGCTCGGAGAGCTCTGATTCGCTGGGCAGAGCGAGCAGCTTGCGACGGATACCGAACCGGGCCTCGATAAAAGCGATGGCCCGACCAAACTGGAAGATGTCCTGCTTGCTGCGGATCTGATCCCGGGAGATCTGCCGCCCATGAGCCTCGTTGTTGAGGAGCACGAGATCGGCGACCTCGTCGGCCATCTCGGCGAGCACGGCGTTGCGCTGCTCTGAACTGAGCTCGCCCCGTCCGACCGGGAGGTTGAGCAGGATCTTGAGGTTGACCTCGTGGTCGGAGAGGTCGACGCCGCCGGAGTTGTCGATGGCGTCGGTGTTGAGCCGCACGCCGTGCTGGTCGGCCTCGATGCGTGCACGCTGGGTGAAGCCGAGGTTGCCGCCCTCGCCGACGATCTTGGCGCGGAGCTGCGGGGCATCGATCCGCACCAGATCGTTGGAGCGGTCGTCGGCCTGGGCGTCGGTCTGGTTGGATGCCTTGACATAGGTGCCGATGCCGCCGTTCCACAGCAGGTCGACCTCCATGCGGAGGATGGCGTTGATCACGTCATTGGGGTCGGCTTCGTCGGCCTCGATGCCGAGCATCTCCTGGGCCTGGGGCGAGAGCGGGATGCTCTTTGCGCGCCGATCGTACACCCCGCCACCCTCGGAGACGGTGGACAGATCGTACTCCGCCCACCCGCCGACCTTGTCGAACAAGCGCTTGCGCTCGACGTAGGAACGCGCGGCATCGGGCTGGGGGTCGAGGAAGATGTGCAGATGGTTGAAGGCGGCGTGCAGCAGGGTGTGCTCGCTCTCGATGAGCCCATTCCCGAACACATCTCCGCCCATATCGCCGATGCCGACGCAGGTGAATTCCTGGGTGTAGGGGTCGATCCCTCGCTCGGCGAAGTGGCGCCGCACCAGGACCCAGGCCCCCCGAGCGGTGATGCCGACACCCTTGTGATCGTAGCCGACCGATCCGCCGGAGGCGAAGGCGTCATCGAGCCAGTACCCGTACTCGCGGCTGAGGCTGTTGGCGGTATCCGAGAGGTGGGCGGTGCCCTTGTCCGCCGCGACGACGAGGTAGGGGTCGTCGCCATCATAGGTGACGACGCGCGGGGGCTTGACCGTCTTGCCGTTCACCGTGTTGTCCGTGAGGTCGAGCAGGCCGCGGATGAAGGTCTTGTAGTGGTGGTCGGCCTGCTGACGCCGGAGCTTGCCATCTGGGCTGGGGCGCTTGAGGTAGAAGCCCCCTTTGGATCCGGTGGGCACGATCACGACGTTCTTGACGAGCTGAGTGGTGACCAGGCCGAGCACTTCGGTGCGGTAGTCGTCGCGATCCGACCAGCGCAGCCCGCCCCGAGCGACCTTGCCGAAGCGGAGGTGCACCCCCTCGACCTCGCGGTGGTGCACGTAGATCTCGTACAGGGGGCGGTTCACGCCCATGCTGTCGACCTTGCTGCAGTCGAGCTTGAAGGACAGGTAGTGAAACTTGCGATCGGTGCGGTAGAAGTTGGCCCGGGTGGTGGCGCTGAGCAGCTCGTAGAGCGTGCTGAACACGAGGTCCTCGTCGTGGGAGAGGATGCGCCGGAGCTGCTCGTCGGTCAGGTCGGCGGCCTTGGCGATGGCGGCGGCGCGGTCGGTCACGTCCGGGTCGAAGCGCGCGTGGAAGTAGCCGACCAGGGCGTGGCACATCTGCGGGTTCTCGAGGAGGATCTCCACGAGGCGGTTGGCAGAGAGCTTGACGGTGAGCTGACGGCTGTACTCGGTGTAGCCGCGGATGAGATCGACCTCTCGCCAGGCGAGGCCGCTGGTGAGCACGAGCTGGTTGAGGGGGTCGTCCTCTACCGAGCCGGAGAAGACGGCCTCCATGGCCTGCTTGAGGAGCTCGGAGCGCTCGAGGATGGCCTGGGTGGAGAGCACCGGTGTGGGCTCGAGCACGAAGGTGTCGAGGAAGAGGCGCCCCCCGCGGGACTTGACCTCGGTGGCCCAGGACTCCCGAACGACCAGGCCGAAGTTGTCCAGCACCGGCAGGATGTCTGTGAGGAACACATCGCGGGCCTGGTACAGGCGGAGGTAGAGCGAGCCGTCTTGTTCGTAGACGTCGGCCAGCACGTTCTTTCGGCCGGTGAGGTCGTCCAGGAACTGGATGTCCCGGACGGTGCGCTCGGCGCTGGTGGACCGGGTGTAGCTCTCGGGGAAGGCGCGGCCGTAGGTGTCGGCCAGGCGGTCGGCCTGGGTGTCGTCGAGCTGCTTGGAGAGCGCCATCCACAGTCGGGCGTGCCAGGGGGTGGCGAGCTGGCGGACCTTGTCGTTGAGGATCTGGAGCGCGTCGTCGTCCTGGTGACGGATACCGGTCATATACCAGTGGGCGAGCACGGTGTCGTAGCGCCCGACGAAGAGCCCGTGGTCGGTGTAGGTGGCCTTGAGGGTGCGCACGATCGTGTCTTCGATGGTGCGCGCCAGGTCGTCGCTGTACTGGGTCTTGGGCATGGCGACCAGCGCGAAGGAGGCGTCCTCGCTGGCCCGAATGAAGGTGACGCCCACATCCGAGGCCTGCTCGGCCTCGAACACCAGGTCGGTCATGGTGGTGATGGCGTCGATATTGGCGGTGAGCAGCAGCTCGGTGGGCAAGCTGTCGAACACATTGGCCATGCCCTTGTAGCGATAGGAGCCGGGCTCGTCGGCCACCTGCTTGAGGATGGCGCCGAGCACGCCCCGGAGGATGGGGACGTTGCGGCAGGGCTGGGTGACGGCGCGATAGGTGAACAGGCCTCGAATGAACAGGTGCTGGGCGTCGTCGCCATGGCCCAGGGTGACGAGGACCTCGTCGATGCGGCCAGAGCGATGGATAGGCGACTCGACGGTGCTCTTGCGGACGCGGACCGTGCCGGGCTCGTGGGGGGCGGGCCAGTCGCCGGTAGCGGTGTTGTAGAAGCGGCCCTGGTCGAGGGTCTGGATGCCCAGGGGTTCGATGGAGTCCAGCCCCATGAACACGAAGTTCTCGCGCAGCAGCCACTTGAGGAAGGCGGCGGTCTCGCGGCAGTTGTTGGCCGATCCGGGGTCGCGGTCCGCGTCGATCTCGAACTTCTCGGCGAAGCGCTCTACCGTGCGCGTCATGGCCTTGAAGTCGCGCACGGTGGCCTGAGCGGTGCGGAGCTGGGCCTTGAGGGTGGCGAGGGCGCCGTCTACGTCATGGAGCATGCGGCCGCCATCGGCCTCGAGCAGGACGATGCACTCGACGCGGCCCTGGTCGCCGCCCACCGTGGTCAGGCGGCCGTCCTCGTCACGGACTGCCTTGAAGACGAGGTTGAACCCACTGATATAGTCGGCTTTGGAGTTGCGGATGAACAGCCGCATCGTGTCGACGATGAACGGCTGGTCGACCATATTCGAGAACACGGAAACGCCCTTGTCGCGGGCGGTGATCGCGACCGCGATGTCGTCCCGGCGGACCTGGGCGAACTGGAACGCGGCCTCGAGGGCTTTGAGCACCTGCCTGGGGCGATGCTGGGCCAGATAGGGGCCACGGAGACGGGGCACCGCCTCGGTCACGAAGTTCTTGAACAGCTCTCGCTGCCCGGGTTCCAAGGTGCCCTTCCATCGCTTCAACGAGGATTGGATCTTGCGCTGCGAAGAGCTCTGAACAGGCGTCAGGGACATCGGTCCTCCGTGCAGGCCCGCAGTCTATCTCCCGGCAAGCCCAAGTCCACAGGTTCTGCTCAGATGGGATCGGGGAGATCGCTCGGCCCGCTCGGCATGATCGCCCTGGCGTCACCATTGATGGATTCCCAGGCCCCGATATGGGCGCCGTAGTGCGCGCTGATCCCGATGTCGATTACGGTCACGCGGCCGCCACAGCGGGCCTGGACGATGCCGTCGCGGCGCGTGGTGTGCCCGACCACCATGCGCTTGGCACCGAGGGCCTCGAGGGCTCTGTCGAGGGTTGCACAGGACTGTTCCTCGGGGTCGTTGATATATCCGCGGTACCAGATGGGGCCGGTGTCGCCGAGGATCGCGTCTCCTCCGGGACCTTGCCGGTCGAAGTAGTGCTGGCGGGCCCGCGTATTGATCCCGTCGATGCCCAGCGCGGCGAACTCCGGCGTGACCCCGCCGTGCACGAAGATCGTGTCGTCGACCTTGACGACCAGAGGCAGCTTGGAGAGGAAGCGCCCGTACTCGCCGCGCTTGCTGAACGCCAGGGCCCGGTTGGCCTGGCCCCCGAAGCCCGCCACATCTTCGGGGCTGACGTAGCGCCAGTCCCCCTGGAGGTTCATCACCTCGTGGTTGCCAAGAAGCAGGTGCACCTCGCCGCCGAACTGCGGTGCCTGATCTTGGAGCACCCGGAGCAGATCGATCACCCCGGCGCTGTCCGGCCCGCGATCCGTCGTGTCGCCGGTCTGCACAAAGACCGTGTCGCCGCCGACCCAGTTGCCCTCTTCATCCGCGATGCCCGCGAGCTGGAGGGTGGCCAGAGCTGCCAGTGGATCGCCGTGCAGATCGCCGATCGCGACCAGTCGCCGACCGGTGGATGTCCGCTGTTGCGGGGGTTTGGGAGCCACTTCCGAGGAGACCTCCGGCGCGGCGGGCGCGGCTGCGGGCTCGGAGCAAGCGGCGAGCATGACCAGTGATGACCAGAGCATTCAACCTCCGGCCGACGGGTATCCCGCGCATCGGGTAGGCTGCCCTATGTCTATCGGATTGGATGATCTGGAGGCGCTGGTTGGGCGCGCCCTCGATGAGGGTGCTCGGGCAGCGGAGGTGTTGGCGATTCGGGGGACCGGTCTCGAGATCGAGCTCCCCCCGGCCGGAGGGCCGGTCGAGAGGCCCACGGAGCGCGACGATCTGTTCGTCCGCGTCTGGGTCGACGGGGGCCGGGTGGGTCGAATGCGCGGTCGCTACGACCAGGCCGAGGACCTCATCGGCCAGGCGCTCGCGGCCACCTTCCAGAGCCCGGAGAGCAAGGTGGCGGGCCCCATGGCCTCCATCGGCGGGCTGGCCAGCGGCCTGGGCACGGCAGATCGGCGCTACAGAAACCTGTCCTCCGAGGATCGGCTCGATGTGGTGATGGGCGCGGAGAGGCAGGTCCGGGCGGGGGACTCCCGGTTCCGGTCTTCGGGCTTTCGCTATGCGGACTCCCACACCTGGCGAGGGCTGGTCAACAGCCGCAACCTTCGCCTCGAGGAGGACGCAACCCAGTATCGGATCGAGGGGGCCGTAGAGGGCGCGGGGCTCAGCCTCAACGCATTCCTCGAGGCGCGCTCCTTCGCGTCCATCGCGTCCCTGCCTCTGGGGACCAGCCTGGTGCGCCGCGGCGCCGCCCTGATGGCCAAGGGCCGCACCATTCCCGCCGGTCCGGTTCGGGTTGTGCTGCCGCCGCTGCCGATGGCGCGGCTGGTCCGGCTGCTCGGCGAGCTGTTCAGCCCCGCTCAGCTGCTCTCAGAGGGGTGCTTTCTCAGCCTCCCCGAGGACGATACGCCCACCATGTCGGCCAAGTTCCACATCGTCGATGATGGCTCTCGGCCGGGGGCTCTGCGCACCCGGATGTTCGACGACCGCGGCGTTCCGCCGGTACCGCTCACCCTCATCCGCGAGGGGCGGGTCGCGGCACGCTTCCTCGACCCCGAGGCGGCGCGGCTGCTGGACACCCGGCCCACCGGTCACTGCTGGGGCGACGAGCTGGGGCCCAGCAATCTGCTGATGCGATCGGGCACGCGATCGCTCAACGCCTTGCTCACCGAGCTCGAGGGGCTGTCGCTACGGGTAGACGACCTCGATGTGTCCGGCATCGACCTGCGCACCGGGGCGGTGGATCTGGTGGTGGATGGCATCGTGCTCGACGCCAACAAAGAGGTCGGGGCGATGCGGCGGGTGCGGCTGGTGGGCCGGCTCCAGGACCTGCTCTCCAATATCGTCGACATCGGCAACGACACCGACCGCATCGGCCATGTGGACGCGGCGGGCATCATCGCGGATGGGCTGGAGTTGGTGCTGGAGTAGCGCCACGGCGCGGGTACCCCCAGACCGGATGGGGCGCGCTGTGTGCTTCATGGGGGGAGCGCCGCGACACAGGGGTGGAGGAGGGTGGCGTCGCCGAACAAGAGCTCGACGGAGGCGCCGCCTTCGCCGTTATTGCATCCCCACAGCGCATCGGAGAGGTAGCGATCGATATTGAGGAGGGTTGGTTGGCCGTTCTCATAGAAGAAGAACAGGTCTACATAGTCTCCGTCGATGGTGGATGGGCGTGAGTACTCCGTTGTCGTCCGTCCGTTGAGGAGGCCGGTTGCGGAGTTCCAGTTGGTGTAGACACTCCAGTCGACGGGCGGACAGCCGGGCTCGGAGTAGTCCGGGACAAATGCATCGCAGGCGTCTTCCAGGGACATCGGGGAAAGGCAGAACCAGTCTCCTCCGGTCGGGGGAGTGTAGGTGCCACGCCCCTCGACGGGAATGAGCTCGCCCGGGTAGGGGTCGGTGTCGAGCAAGCACGGCTGTGGAGGGGGGCTGTCGGTGTCGGTGTCCGCATCGGTGTCGGTGTCTACGTCGGTGTCATCGGTGTCTGTCGGCGCTCCTGAACACCCCAGCGCCCGGATGGCGAATAGGACGACGAACACGGGGGTTACCGCCCTCAACACGCCCTCCTGAAGTCCGGCCCTTCGTATAGGCTCGAGGTCTGTGCGGGCTGCAGTCCGAGCATGAAGCGCTCGTCCCCCACGGCCAGACAGGACTGTTGCAGATCGGGATAGCGCTGGCCCATGGCCCACTGGTAGGAGCGGGCCAGCATGGAATGAATCGCGAAGCACTGGTAGGCATCTTCTATGCCGGGGCGTTTGTCGATACACCGGTGCATCCACTCGTGGAGGATGACCGCGCCCGTGCCCACTGCCGCAGCAAAGGCGTCGATATCCCGGTCCCGAAAGGCCACCGCGCGGTTGTACCACGCGGGATGGTGCACGGGGATCACCGCCCCTTCCAGATCTTCACCTGTGGTGAAACCATCCGTTCCACCTTTGAACTGCCCTGACGCGCCCCCCATCGCCGGTGCGGTGTCTGCCCATGGTCGCAGCAGATGGCTCTGGTGAACTCCGAGCGGAGCGGCGGTGCCGCTGAAGAGGGGGCGCGCGACTCCGCGAGTGAAGCGGCTGATCACATAGACCACATGCTGCCCCGTCATGGCCCGCTCCATGCACTGCCGGAGGTCGGGGACCTCTGCGAAGCGCGGATCGAGCGCCCGGTTGTCTTCGGTCAGACAGGCGACCCAGTCCACCAGATCGCGGTTGAGGTAGAGCAGGGCGACCGCGTTCGCGAGCAGAGCGTAGCCATCGAGCTCCCCCATGGCGCTGGCGAGCTGGCGGGTGAGCACGATCGGTGCTGCAGAGGGGTTGGAGGAGAGGGGCTCGGTCTTGTCGCGGAGCCAGCTGTCTGGGGGGAGCAGCAGCGGGGTGGTATGGAGGGCCGTTTGGATCTGGGCCCGTGTGGGCAACACCGCTGGACCCGGTTCGAGACAGGGGGATCGACACTGCGTTCGGGGCCAATCCCCGTCTTGCAGGCCCATGACCGGCGACGCGCGCCCGAACGAGTCGTACGGAACGAAGGGCTCGAGTCCGTTTCGTACGCGGATGAAGCACTGCTGGGTGATCGGGGCGACGGCCTGGAACGCAGGTCGCTCGATCTGGCCGCCCCAGCAGCGCCCCGAGGGCTGCGTGTTCCAGAAGTCGCCGAGCAGCTCATCCCAGGGATTGGGGCCCGAATATGGTCCGATATTCGGCAGAATCCCGTCCCAGGGCTCGGAGGAAGGGGGGCGAGGGGACTGTTGCTCGTACCGCGCGGCGACATCGGAGTCAGGGCCGACATCGGGGAGGTCGTCGAAGATTGAGTTCATCTCAGCTCCCTACGGAGCTGCAGGCGACGTGGATGGTGGCACGGGATTCGTTGGAGGCGCTGGTGGTCTTTACCCCCAGACCGAGCTGCGCCCAGAACTTGTTCACGCCCATCGGCCAGGTGCCGAAGTTGCGGTCGGAGTTGCCGGTTGGCTCGTTCTTCCACCCATTGATGCCGGTCCAGGTGGTGCTGGGCCCGCGACGGTCGTTGCCGTAGCGCACGAAGAGCCGGGTCTGCGTCTTGTTGTTGAGGTTGTTCATCACCGAGATAGCGGCCTTTACGCTCTGAGCTCCGGCGTTGGGGAAGAAGGGAGTGATGGGCCAGATGTAGGAGTCGGTGTTGTTGTTGAACGGGTTCATGTCGATGGAGGTCTTTCCGAGAAAGCGACCGGTGGTGTCGACCGCGACATCGAGGCTCACGTCCGCAGATGCGGCGCTGCCGTTCGTGCTCTTGTAGAACAGACCGAATTGCTACAGGAACTGGGCGCTCACGTCGGGTAGTGAGGCGCCGCTCAACCCTACAAGGTTGTATGGACCGGTACCGGTCATGCTGCCTACCGCGACCGGAGCCCCAGGCTTGTCGGCCCGTACCGCAGCGAGCTGGTAGCCCGGCTGGGCATTGAAGCCTCCGACCTTGCCGGCGATCATGAAGTTGAAGCTCATCTGAGAGACCCCAGCAACCTGGTTCCAGTCGATGAGAGGGTGGAAGGTGCTCGTGGTGGAGAAGGCGGTCAGCCGGATATTGGTAGGGGACGAGTAGAGCTTGTGACACATCGGGGGTTTCCTCGAGGGGGTTTCCTCGAGGGAGCGTGCCTCAGGGATCAGGGATTGTCATTAGGGAATTCGCCCTTGGAGGGCGGCACTTCGCCTGGCGGTGTGGATGGAGCGCTCGGGCCGATAGGCCGCCGAATCGGTGCCCTACAGCGTGATGTTCACCGGCGCCGCCTCGCTCACCGACAGCGGCACGATGACCGGGTTGCCCTGCAGGTCGCGGAAGGGGGTCTGCACGTCCATATTCGCGCCCAGGCCCACATCGAGCGCCCCGCCGCTGGTGACCGCGTTGACGATGGTTGCGCCCACCGTGAACAGGTTGAGCTGGATGGGCAGGGAGAGGTCCCCCTCGGAGGCGCTGGCGACCTCGAAGGTGTTGATCAATCCGGTGGCCAGAGGCTGGCCGTCCAGGGTGACTCCATAGTCGAAGGAGTCGAAGAACAGACTCGACCCCTGATCGTTGTCGACGCCGAGGTCGAGCTCCAGGTTGGCGGTGCCCTGAAGGATGTTCACGCCGGTGGCGCGCAGGTTCTTGAACCGGAACTTGGGCGTGCGCAGCGCGGGGAACTGCCCGCCCTCGTCGTAGGGAATGCGGGCCTCGCCGAGGGGGGTGTCGAAGCCAAAGCGCCCCTTCAGGCCGAAGGCGACGTTGTCCTCGCCACGGGTGGCCTGCACGGTCTCCCAGGTCTGTTGCCAGTTGAGGTCGACGGGGAGCCGAAGCTCGCTGGCGTCCGAGGCGGCGAGCTGGAAGCCGTCTGCGTTGTCTCCCTGGAGCAGCTCCACCCCTTCGAGGCCGAGCTTGTAGGAGAAGCTGGAGAGCCCCACATCGACGGGGTTGGGGTTGTCGACGCCGAACACGAAGTCGACCTTGGCTTCGGTGAAGTCGATCTCGTTCACGTCCAGGGTCTGGAAGGCGATGGTCGGCAGGAAGGCATCGAGTTCTTCGCAGCCGGTCGCGAACAACAGGAGGAAGGGGAGGAAACGACTCATCGGAAGGCTCCATCGGCGCTCAGGACGAACACCTGCTTGGGGTCGAGCTCCAGAGAACTCTCGGAGATCTCTGTATCGCGCTCGGACTGGGTCGCGTCCGGCTTGACATCGGCGTAGACGATTGGAGTCGGCGCTTCTTCGATCAAGCTGTCTGCCAGCGCCTGGGCTTCGCCGCTGACGCCCACGATCCATAGGGTCTTCGGATGGATATGCTCGGCGATCGCGGCGTTGACCTGCGCGAGGGTGAGGGTCTCGAGGACGCGGGGGAGGTAGTCGAGCACATCGGGCGTGTCGGAGACCTCGGCGTCCAGGGCGTAGGCGAGCTTGCGCCCGGGATCGGTGGCCTCGAGGCGGGTGTGGCGGGAGAGATAGGCGACGGTGTCGTCGAACTCCTCCTGGGTGAGGCCCTCGTCCACCAGGAGCTCCAGCTCGGCGATGGCGAGCTTGAGGGCGAAGGCGCCGTTGTCGTCGCTGGTGGGGCGGATCCAGATCGAGAAGTGGTTGTCGTGCCGGCGCACACCCTGCTCGGGCAGGGAGGCCCAGCCCCGCTGGACGAAGGGCTCGGCGTAGGCGTAGTCGCCATAGTTGAGCCCCCGCTCCTGGCGGATGCGCTGGTAGAGGCGGCCGAAGGACTGTCGGTGGGCGCCGAAAGCGGTCATCGCGACCGTGAGCGCGGGCCAGTCTGGGTGGTTGCGGTCCACATCGAGGGGGTGGCCGAGGTGGAAGCCCGTGACCCCGGTGGAGGTGTCGGCGACCACCAGTCCACGGCCGGTGGGGGCGTTGGGAGCGGGCAGGAGCAGCTTGGGTGCGGGGCCGGTCCCCAAGGCGAGCAGCTCGGTGTCGAGGGCGGTGCGCCAGTCGGCATCCCACTCTCCAGCGATGCCGACGGTGACCGAGGAGCGCCGGATATGGGTGGACCAGAAGCGCTGGGTGTCTGCGGCGTCGAGCAGGGGCAGGACTCCGGCCCGGCCGGCGACGGGATGCCCGTAGGGGTGGGCTTCGTAGAGGGTGGCGTGGAAGAGCTCCTCGCCCAGCGCCTCTTCATCGGCCATCAGTCCAGCGGTGACGTAGTTGAGGTCCTGCTCGCCCAGGCGCTTCACATCTTCGTCGCGAAACCGGGGCGCGGTGAGCACATCGGTGAACAGGTCCAGGCAGAGCTGGGCGTGATCGCGATGGCAGGTCAGCCGGATGGAGGCGTACTCACGGTCGACGACGGTCTGAAAAGAGGTACCGGCCTCGAACAGGGCGTCGCGGACCTGCTGGCCCGTGCGCTCCCCCGCGCCGGCCTCGATCATGGAGCGGATGGTGAGGGCAGCGAGGCCTTCCTGGCCGGTCGGATCGTAGGCGGAGCCCGCGTCGAGTACGGCCTGGAGGTAGAGATTGGGGGCGCCCGGTGTCGGGAGCTCGACCACCTGGACCGGCTCGGCGGCGACCTGGACGGGCACGGGGCCGCGGCCGATATGGGGCATGCACCCGGCGAGCACGAGGCAGAGAGCGCTACTGCGCATCGGGCACCTCGTGAGCGAGCCACACGGTGGTTCGGTTGTCCGAGCCGAGGTGCTTGGCGACGGCGCGCCCGAGCCCAGCGGCCTCCGTGGCGGCCACGCGTTCGCCGAACTCCCCGATGTGGTCGGGATCGGCGCCGCGCCGGAGCTGGGACCCGACGACATAGAGCACGGTGCCGGGGTCGTCGAGACGGGTCAGCGTGCTGTACTTCACGTGGCTGCGGGTGCGCTCGAGCAGTGCGGGGTCCACGCCCTCGACCAAGGTGTCGAGCTCGGCGTCGATGATCTGCTCGACCTGCTCACGGGATGCGCCGGGCTTGAGCTCGACGTGGATCGTGAACAGCCCCGGATCGACGGTCGCCTCGCGGCCCCCGGACACCCGGAGCGCGAGCGCCTCTTCGCGGATGAGCCGATTCTGCAGGCGCCCCGCGGGGCCGAGCAGCAGGGACTCGGCCAGCTCGAGAGCGGCGAGATCGTCGCTATGGGGGTCGTGGGCGGGGATGCGCCAGGCGAGCACGAGGTGGGGCGGGATCTCGGAATCCCAGGGCACGGTGGCCTGGCGGGGCCCCTCCTGGGGCGGCTCGGCGGGGACCTCGGGCACGGCGACCGCCGCGGATTCCCAAGGCCCGAAGTGTTTCTCGAGCAGCGAGAAGCCGGCCTCGGGCTCGATATCGCCGACCAGCAACACCCGGGCATGCTCGGGCTGATACCAGCGCGCATAGAACTCGAGCGCGTAGGGGTAAGCGCTGGGCATGGCGGCGATATCCGCCTCGTAGCCCAGGGTGTCGTGGCCGTAGGGATGGGTGGTGTAGGCCGCGCCGCGCAGGGCCTGCTCGAGGTGGAAGTCCGGGGAGGCCTGGGTCTTGCGATACTCGCCATAGACCGCACCGGACTCGCGCTCGACCTGGTCGGCTGTGAGGGCCAGGTGAGCGACCATATCGGCCTGGATTCCCATCCACTCGTCCAGGGAGCGGGTGTCGGAGACGGCGTGGTAGACGGTCTCGTCGAGGGCGGTCCAGGCGTTGTCGCCGATGCCGAGCTGGAGCAGGGCGCGCTCGCGATCTGCTCGGCTGAGCTGCTCGGTACCGGAGAAGAGCAGGTGCTCGAAGAAGTGCGCGAAGCCGGTGCGCCCGGGCTCGACCTCGTTGCGAGAGCCCACATCCATCCACACCGCGGTGGCGACCACGCCCTGGGCGGGCATGGGGACCACGACCAGCTCACAGCCATTGTCCAGGGTACGGGTGTGTACCTTGTAGGGGAAAGCCCAGGCGGTAGCGGGAAGCATGAGCCAAGCGGCAGTGTGGGCTACGAAGATCGAGAGTCGCATGGCGCACCCTATCACCGGCTCGCCGGAGTGACCGGCCTCGCTCCGGGCCCATGAGGGCGGCCCAATTGCGAGAAAGGGCGGATCGTGGTAGGTTCCGCGGCGTGCTGAGTTGCGGCGCGTTTTTCTGTGGTCTTGGAGGGCTGATGTATAACGAGCTAGTGGACACGAAGATGACTTCCCGTGAGCTCATCCGAAACCTCCGTTCAACCATGAAAGTTGACGGGTGCCTGCCCGAGAGCGTCGCCTGGCAGACCTATGTAGAGCTCCGCCGTCGGGGCGAGCCCCAGGCCAACAACCTGTTCATCGGCACCCTCCGCAACCTCCACAGCCGTCGCTGCATCGCGGGAATGGATCTTCCTTGCAACGACCACCTCACCGACGAGCATCGCCTGGTCGAAGACGTGTTCCTGGCCGACCTGTGGAAGGCCTACAAGAAGTGCATCAAGAACAACCGCACCGGTCCCGCGCAGCAGCTGCTTCGCGACATCGAAGAGCGGATCAACGAATAGATACGCCGGTTCAGCAGGCGATTCTAGCGCTCTCTCTGCGTGGATACCCCCGTGCAGACGGGGACCCGGTGCGCATGGCTGGGCTGGTCGCCCGGGTGCACCAGCTGTTGGCAGTTCATGCGGTGAGTGTGGGCGGAGAGGCTTGTCCGTCGGGCACGGATATCGGCTTGGCTCGCTTCGCTGAGGTCTCCAGCGCGATGCAGGCTTGTCTGGCGGTGGTGGCCGAGGTCGAAGCCGCGCGGGAGGTCGATGGCCACGCCCACCACGGCCTGCTCGCCTGTGGAGTCGGCTGGGGGCCCGTGCTCGTAGGGCCCGGGGGCCAGGTGCTCGGCGTGCCGGTCGCTCGGGCGGTGCGGCTGGCGGTGTGGGCCGAGGGGCGCGGAGAGGTAGTGATCAGCGACGCAGCGCGAGAAGCCTGGGCCGCACCCGAAGGTCTGGGCGTGCACGGGGCCCGGGGCTCGGCGGTGCAGTCCCTGGGCTTTGGCTTTGGCCATGTGGCGGACTACCGCTGAGTGCGTCGCCTGGCCAGGAGCCAGAGCGCGGCCAGGGCACCGGCGGAAGTCGACATCGGCCCGGTAGAGACGGAGCACCCCGAAGCGGGCAGGATCTCGATGGGGGTTGGACTGGGCGGAGGGGGCGCGGGGACGGACACGATGGTGAGTGGGTCGTCGCCCATCGTGTCCTGGATCCAGTCGAGGTAGGGGTCGACCCGGGCGTGATTGGAGCGCTCGCAGGTGAAGCCAAAGCTGCCGAGGGAGATCTGCACCGCCAGGTCGTCGACCTCGACCAGACCGGGGGCGCCGGAGTCTCCCTGGCAGAGCGAGACGCCGTCCCGATAGGTCACGAAGCGCTGCTCATCGACGGCGACGATGGGCAGATCGGCCTGGCGCTTCACCCCGGCTCCCGACCTGGCCCTATCGGGTGACCCGAAGCCGACATAGCGCGCCTCCATGCCGATCCAGTCGGTGGTCACCGGGGTATCGTTGAGCGCCAGAGCGGGACCGGTGAGCGGGGTGGCGACCCGAATGAGGGCGACATCGTGGACCGAATGCTCGGGGTTGATGGCGATGGAGTTGGGGCTGAAGCCATAGGACTCGTACTCCGGATAGATGAAGACGGCGTCGATCTCGATACCCCTGGGGTCGGCGCTTTCGGGGATGGTCGAGTTGAAGTCATCGGGGAGTCTGTCGGCCTCGAGGACCCAGCTCCAGAGCGGGACCCCGGTCGGGTCCACGCTGAGGTCGGTCCCATCCCAGCAGTGCGCGGCGGTAAGCAGCCAGTTCTCGTGGAGGATGGTGGCGGTACAGAAGACGGGGCTGCCGACGAGGACCACGCTGGGGTGCTCTCCATCGACATCGGAGCCACCTACGATGGCGAGGGCGGACATGAGCATGATCGAGAGCATGGGGACCTCCTGGATGAAGGAGTGGAGAGGAGACGGGGAGGGTTAACGGGGGCTGATTTTGGGGG
>Ga0316208_1000557_pt1 | contig 43518 bp, 49 predicted proteins | sample 3monopyrite_MG_FD_204944 | JGI IMG/M metagenome (GOLD analysis project Ga0316208, IMG submission 204944) | Microbial mat bacterial communities from mineral coupon in-situ incubated in ocean water Damariscotta River, Maine, United States -... | ecosystem: Environmental > Aquatic > Marine >...
AGCCGAGTTTGCCGATCAAGCCGATATGGGGCATGCCCCATATCGGCTTGATCAAAGTGCCCATAAGGGGCAATGTTTTGAAACCGGGCTCTACCCATAACTGGAGGGAACTCGGGTCTCACGTCAAGGATTTTAGCTTTCGAACTGAACATCCGAGAGCTTTGACTGGGCTGCTGGAGCCCTTCAGAGCCTGCCCAGAGCGCCTTTGGACATTCCTGTGCAGGTCGGTAGGCGGGATCGTGCTGAGAACGCTAGCGCTCCCGTTCTCGGGCTTTTGTTGCGTTACAGAAAACGCATTGTCGATTGGAAACGTAGCGTTCTGCAATGTGGCCGTTCTTACAGGGTTTTCCCCCAGTGCCACAAATGTTTTGTCCGTATTTGATCAATTAGGAATCACGTACGAAGAAGCAATCCGACGCATCCAAAAAAATTAACTCCTGGAGAGCTTTTCCCAGAAGAGTGGAGTTAAGGTAGGGGCTCCAAGGGTGGATCATCGAGATCGGGCTCGTGGTAACTGATCCTGTCTAACCGTTGCTGGAGATGCCGCGCAGTCGAAATATAATTTGCGCGCACATCTTCCGGCAGCGTATTTTTCTTTAGCTTGTACGGATGAACCGGATTATCTCCAAGGCTCCTGCAATGCTCTCGCACCGAATGGTGACCGAAGCTTCGGATGCCGGGATCGTGTGCGAACTTATTCCGAATGGTTCCTATCGTTTCGATCGTCCTTCGTGTTTTAAGTCCGAAACAGCCAAACGCCTCTATCATTTTGGCCTTGTTGGTTAGATCGGATATCGGCGCACCCGGTCCAAAGATTCCCTTCCATACCTTGTCATCAATATCGTGAGGAAATTGGCTTCTCAGGATATTGCCACACGCATTTTCAACGCACGAGCAGGCGAGAATTGCGGCGGCTCTATCACTTTCACCCTCAAGCTCGTCGAAGAATGGAGTCAGTTCCTTGAGAGCTGAGCGAATTGCATCTGCAATCGTGTTATTAGAATTTTTAGCCATCATGTATGCCACATACCCAGCGCGCTCATCGGTAAAACAGAGCGCCAATCGCCAGAAGGACTAAGTTGATTTTAATCACTGTCGTATTTTTTGTCGCGAACAAACGCCGCTTCACTGACAAGGTTTTGTAACGCTTCCATGGCGGGTTCTAATTTATAATATTCGGCAATGACCAAGGATACGGCCTGAATGGCATCTTCAGGCCTAAACCCCGCGATCGGTTCAACGGCATCGACCAAATCTTCTGCTGCCTTTTGATACTGCTCACCACGATCATATCCCGGAAACAAGTTGTGCATTGCGATCTCCCATCGACAAAAGTTGGTTCAACTCTACGCCGCATCATGCAGAGCATGGGCGACATCATCAGGCATTTTGGCGATCACGCGCAGGTAGCTTTTGGTCGCGCTGTCGGGCGCACGACGGCCCTGCTCCCAATCGCGCAGCGACGCGGCTGGAATGCCATAGCGCTCAGCGAACGCGGTTTGCGAAAGCCCGGTGGCTTGACGCGCACGGCGCGCCAGCGCCGCCCCTAGGCCACGGTCGAATTCATCATCGGTGAACGGACGATCAAGATCGTCCGGCTCACGCTTGCGCACGGGTGTATTGCTTCGTTTCGCGGTCATTGGCTTTCCTCACGTTAATCACGCGGCACGCATCGCCGCGTAGGGTGTAAACGCAAATCCAAACTCTATTCTCAACCATTCCGAACACGGCCCATCGGTCTTCACCGTAATCGAATCGCAGATCGAGGATTTCAACCCGATGGGGATCGATCATGACGTCCGCAGCGAAGGCAAGGGAAACCCCATGCTTTTCCTTGTTGGCATCGTCCTTATCGGGATCAAACTCAATTTTCATCAAAACACATTATACGGCAATGCCGTATACCCTTCAACAGAGATTTTATTGCGAATTGTTTTGTGCATTACACATCGAAGCCCGGCTCCTTACCCTGCACCTTCTTCTTATCCCGGCCAAGCAACACCTTGCCCGCAGAGGAGAGCATGTCCAAGGAATTTTGGGCGGCCTCACGGGCGGTAACGCTGTTGATGCGTTTCTCGGCGGATTCGGTATTGTCCCAAAGTGTGTTGCGGTCCAGCAAATCGCGCGGCGCATTTTCCGGAATGAGGATTTCGGTAAACTCGACACCCTGCTTGCGTGTGTAGTCGTATGTCTGGCCTGTGCGATCATCAATCAACTTCGTCGCAGTGCGGTATGCAGAGGCGGCAACGGCAGTGCGGCCTGTGCTGCGTTTGACCGTTTTGATTGATAAAATCGCCATTTCAGGCAGAGTCCGCCCCTTGGGTACGGTCATGGCGGTACGGCTGCCAGACGCTGCAACTGAACCAAGCGGCGCATGTTGTAGGTCAGGTTCTTGAGCCCGATCCGCGCCTTGGCGCGAACCAGCCCAATGCTGCGCACCAACGTTCCGCCCATATCGTTGCTTTGAGCGCCAAAGACGTGTTCCACGCGAACCCTAACTTTTGAGCGGGTGTTGTTGCCTTGCACCTCCCGCTTGGTCAGAGGGTTGTTGCGGCGGCCCTTGCGGTGGATACGGCTTTCGAGGCCTTTATCTTTGAGCATCGTTTCAATGTCTACTGAGCGATAGGCGCTGTCGGCCCACACGCCCGAAGCCGTGTTATCGGCATCGAGAATGTCCTCAACAGCCTGACTGTCGTGCACGGCGGCATCCGTCACATGGTAGCGCCGGACCAGCTTATGGTGACGATCCACGTTGATGTGGTTTTTGTAACCATAATGGCTTTCGCCATGCTTTTTGGTCCACCGCGCATCGATGTCTTTTTGGCAACGCTTGGCCGGTTTATTGGCCCAATCCTCGGGTGTCTCACCGGCTTTGATCGTTGTGTGTTCATCACGGCTGTTGTGCTGGGTGGGAACCGATACGATGGAGGCATCAATGATCTGACCGCCCATCGCCAAGTAGCCCCGGTCTTTTAAATAGCTATCAAAGTCCGTGAACAACGCCTCAATTACGCCGACCTCGGCAAGTTGATCCCGGTACAGCCAAACCGTCTTGGCATCGGGGACTTTGCCCTCAAGCCCCACGCCTTAGCGCGCCTTCCGGATACTAAGAGTATCCGAGGGGCAGCCCAAAAACCGCATGAACGAGAGACGATCACGGATTTGATATTCAACCTGATCGTCGGACAGATTGTAAAGCGCACACAGCACGATCACCTTGAACATCATCACCGCATCCAAGGGTTTGCGGCCCGCCAATGATTTGCGCTCCTCGGGTGGCTTGCGCCATGCCGCTTCAAGGCGCGGACGAAAAGTTTCCCACGAAACCACGGCATCGATTTGAACAAGAGGATCGTTCTTGGCATCCAAGCCAGCATACCGATTGGCGAGGTCAAAAAAGCCCGGTTGGCTCATGGTCATCATCCTAAATCCCGAAAATCATGTTGGAGGGATTCTAGCAGGCATAGTGCAGATGAGGGGGCATTTATAGAGGTGCCCTCAAGAAGAAATTCGCATCATACCGAATATTGGGTATGCCGATGATTGGCCAGAAATCGACCGTCTGAGCGATGAAAATGCGGAGATTGCCGCCTGGCTCCAGGTTTTGACCAAACGCCACCGCAATTGGGGCTTCATGTTGTAGCCCCTGGAAACAGTGTTTCCGAAGGCGCGCTAAGGCGTGGATTTTATGCCCGACCAGCTTGGCGATGGCCGCGGCTTTCGTGCCTTCAACGTGATTGATGATTACAATCGGGAAGGTTTGGGCATCGAGCTCGACTTCTCTTTGCCTGTCCCCGATAATGTTCTGTTCGAAGGTGGCGCGGGCGAGACCGTTCGCAAGAAGCTCATGGAGAATACTGACCTGCACACCATTCTCCGCCTGCCGACCGGTATTTTTTACGCCAATAGTGTAAAGGCGAACGTGCTCTTTTTCGATAACCACAAAGCCAGCAAAAACCTGTGAACAAAGGAAGTCTGGTACTACGACTACCGCACCAATGTTCACCACACCTTGAAGAAAAAGCCCATGCGCTTCGCGGACTTGGCCGACTTCGTCCAGTGCTATAACCCAGCCAATCGCTTTGGTCGTACCGAAACATGGCACGCTGAAGATGCTCCCGAAGGCCGCTGGCGAAAATTCACCTACGATGAACTCACCGCCCGAGACAAAACCAGCCTCGACGTTTTCTGGCTCAAAGACAAAAGTCTCACCGATCTCGACAACCTGCCCGAGCCCAATGAACTCGCCAAGGAGATTATCGAAAACCTGGAAGCAGGCCTGAACAGCTTCCGAGAGGTACTGGCAGGGCTGGAGAAATCTGATTAATTACATCGACCCGATGGACTATGCCATGCTCAATCTATTTCAGTCCGTTTTAATCGCCGTTATTCGGAAAATGGTACAACAGCACCCGAACAACGCATTGATTTAACTGGATTTTTGTTTTCTCATAACCCAATGGCATTGTAGAGGTCGTCGGTTCGATCCCGTCCGGCTCCACCACGCGCGCTGAGGTGTGCGTCTATAACGCCACGGCGGCCCCGTCACTGCGGGGATCGCTTGCCCCTTCGAAGGCTCCATGTGGACTGACGGAAACCGCACCTGCATGCCCCATGACGCTGGTGAAAGGCTCCAGGATTTCCACATCATGGCCAGCATTTTTCAATTGTTCGACCAATGCCGGATCAAATCGACTTTCTAACTTTAGGCTGGTTGTGTTGTCCCCCCACGTACGGCCCAGCAGCCACCGCGGTGCTGTGATCGCCTCTTGTAAGGGGGTGCCAAACATCACATGACGTGTAAAAACGGCTGCCTGTGTTTGAGGTTGGCCTTCACCGCCCATATTGCCATAGGCCAGGGTGCGGGCATCTTTCAAGCGTGCCAGCGCCGGGTTGAGGGTATGGAACGGCCGCTTGCCCGGCTCCAAGGTGTTGGGGTGCGATGGATTGAGTGAAAAGCTCATGCCCCGATTTTGCCATACCACACCGGTATCGGGAACCACCACACCCGAACCATATTCCCAATAGGTGCTTTGAATGAAGCTGACGACACGTCCATTTTGATCCGCAGCACCCATCCAGATGGTGTCGCCTGGCTTGGGCACATGCGGCCACGGCAGTGCACGCGTCATATTGATGTCTTGGGCGCGGGCATCCAGAAACTCCGTTTGCAGCCACGACGCGGCATCAATGCTCATATGGACCGGGTCCGTGACGTGGGCATTGCGCAGTATGAAGGCCTGCTTGGTGGCTTCAACCAAGCCATGAATGTGTTCGAAACTGTCTACATCTTTGACACCAAGGCGATCAAACAATGCCAAGATCATTAACGATGAAACCCCTTGGGTCGGCGGCGGCATGTTGTAGACTCGACCGCACTTCAAACCAACCGAGAGCGGCACTGTGCGTATGGCGCGATACGATTCCAAATCGTTCAAGCGAACAAAACTGCCTGAATTTTGAAGCCCGGTCGCTAAACTGTGGGCAATGTCACCGCGATAAAAGTCATCCAATCCTGCTTCGCCAAGTCGCTCAAGGGTCCCCGCCAATGCCGTTTGTTTCAAGATTGCGCCTTCTGGCAAGACATCGCCTTTGGGTGTGCAATACGTTTCGGCGAAGCCGGGAACAGGGCTGAGTTCAGTAAGCTTTTCTTGTGTCAGTTGCTGCTGTCCCAGCGTTACAGAGACGCCTGAACGCGCATGCGCTGTGGCGTCGGCGAGGATATCGCACGGCGCCAAAGCTTTGCCCCAACCCGCAGCAACTTCAAGGGCTGATGCCCAACCGCCCACAGTGCCAGCAACCGTCAGTGCCGCTAATGGGCCGCGTGCGGGAATGTCCTCGCAGCCTAACTCTTGATATGCATTGCGTGTCGCCAAGGCTGCGGCTGAACCACAGGCATCAATGGCTATAGGCTCTTTTCCGGGCTCGGAAATGATCCAGAAGCCATCGCCACCAATCGAATTCATATGCGGGTAAACCACGGCGATGGTTGCGGCCGCCGCGACCATCGCTTCGACAGCATTGCCGCCTGCTCTAAGGATGTTGGCCCCAGCCTCCGTCGCCAAGTGATGGGGGGCGGACATCATGCCATTGAGGCCGTGTCGGGTGTGAATCATTGAGCAACTCCGGTTAACTGAACAAAACGCTATAGAACATACGTAACGACGTCAGCAGTAAAAAGAACGCGAACGCCTTGCGTAAATTGGCGGGATTGATGGTATGGGCAATTTTCACCCCCACCGGGGCCATCAGCATGGTCGCCGGAACGATCAAGGCGAAACCGACCAAGTTAGCGTAACCGAGGCTTGCCGGGGGCAAGCCCGGGTTGTTCAACCCGCTGAGGATAAAGGCTGCCGAGCCCGGCAGTGCGATGATCAGACCGATGGCCGACGCCGTGCCCACCGCGCGGCGGATCGGGTAGTTGAAGGCGGTCAAAATCGGCACGCTCAAGGTTCCGCCACCGATGCCCATGACCACAGAGAACATTCCTACGATCAATCCGGATGCATGGCGCAAAACTCCGCTCGGCAAGGTCTTGGCGAGGATCATGCCCTCCTTGCGCAAGGTCATGTTGGCGGCGACCAGCACGGCAACGGTGGCGAAGACCAAGGTCAGCACTTCGCCTTTGACAACACCGCCGACAGAACCGCCGATCACGACGCCGATGAAAATTGCCGGACCCCATGATTGCAAAAGATCAAAATCTACCCCACCGTGGCGATGGTGAGACCGCGCCGACATGAACGAGGTGGGAATGATCGTCGCCAGCGATGTCCCCACCGCCAAGTGCATGGTCACGCTGGGCTCGACACCCAACAAAGGGAACAGCAAAAACAAAACCGGCACGATGACGATCCCGCCGCCGACCCCCAACAGCCCCGCCAGCACCCCGGCGATCGCCCCGGTGACGAGCAACACGGAGGCGAAGCCAGCATAGAACCATGGATCCGCAAGTATGGTTGCAAACATAATCTGCGCCCCTACCAACCGATGACATCAGGCAACCACGTTGCCAGCCCGGGGAATGTGAACAGTGCGACCAGACCCACAATTTGCAACACGATGAACGGAATAACGCCGCGATAGATGTCGCCGGTGGTGATGCCCGGGGGCGCCACGCCCTTGAGGAAAAACAACGCCCAGCCGAACGGCGGGGTGAGGAACGAGGTCTGCAAATTCATCGCCACCAAAATTGCCAGCCACACCATGTTGACGTCGGTTCCGGCGAACACCGGCAGGAACATCGGCAAGGCAATGTAGGAAATCTCGATCCATTCAAGGAAAAAACCGAGGACGAAAATCACCGCCATCATGAACAGCAGGTCGGCCATTTCCCCACCGGGAATGAATTCGAACATGCGCTCGACCAGGCCTTCGCCGCCGAGCCCACGGAACGACAGGCCGAACGGTTGTGCGGAGATGAGGATGAAAAACACCATAGCCGAGGTCAGCAGCGTGGATTTACTGACGTCCATCAGTACGCTCCAACTCAAGCGTCGGCCGACAAGCGCCAGAACGATGGATCCGAACGCGCCCATGGACGCCGCTTCCGTCGGTGCGGCAATGCCGCCGACGATGGAGCCTAAGACCGCGAAGATCAAAATCAACGGGGGCAACACCACCTTGATAACTTTCACAATCAGATCTTTTCGCGCCAAGGCGTCGCGCTCTTCTTGGGGAATGGCGGGGGCCATATGGGGAAAGAAAAATCCGATGGCCAATAGATAGAGGGCGAGAATACCCGCCAACATCAAGCCCGGAATCATCGCCGCAGCGAACAAGGTACCGACGGAAAGCCCCAAAATGTCAGCCAGCAAAATCAGCACCAAACTGGGCGGAATGATTTGTCCCAAGGTGCCGGATGCGCAGATGGTGCCGCACGCCAACCCCTTGTCATAACCGCGCCGCACCAGCGGGCCCAAGGCCAGCAAACCGACCGTGACCACGGTCGCGCCAACGATACCCGATGACGCGCCCATCAGCACGCCGACGATAATGATCGCCAAGCCCATGCCGCCGCGCACCGGGCCCATGGCGTGGCCGATGACGTCAATCAGGTCTTCGGCCATGCGCGATTTTTCCAGCATCACGCCCATGAAGATGAACAGCGGCAGTGCCAGCAACGTGTAGTTCGTCACCACGCCATGAATACGCCCCGGCAACAGACCGAACAAACTGGTGCCGAAGCCGAGATAGCCAAACGTCAATCCCGAGATCGCCAGCGAGATGGCGACAGGAACCCCGATCACCAACAGCGTAAAAAATCCGCCGACCATACCAATGGCCAGTAATTCCATTTCCGTCATTTTTGTATTCCTGCCGGTCGTTAATCGGATCAGTTGTCGTTAATCGGATCAGTTTATGAGCCGGGCTACTTTATTATCCCGGTACGTGGGTGCTGTGTTCGATGTGCTTGCGCCGGGCTTCGCGCTTGCTGACGGCGGCGTGGCCGAAGTGCAGCACCACGGACAGCATTTGCGATACCGATTGCAGCGCCAGAAGGATAAAGCCCACCGGGATGAAGGCTTTCAACACCCAACGGTAAGGCAACCCGCCTGGGTCGGGCGAACTTTCGGACAGACTGAACGATTGTTCGATGTAGGTGACCGACAAGACCACAATCGTCACCGACAAAACCGTCATGAGGAGAGCGGAGAACAGATCGACGATCTGCTTGCCGCTCTCGCTCATGCGGTCATAAAGAAAGTCAACACGTACATGCTCACCTTTGCGCATAGCATATGACATCCCAATCAATGCAATGGGCGACACGAGGTGCCATTCCAGTTCTTGAATGCCGACCGATCCGGCGTTGAACAGATAACGGGCGAATACATTGCCCGCCACGACAAACACTATCGCCAACCCACACCAGGATGCGAACCGTCCAGCCCATTCGATGGGCAGGCCGAGCAACATTTCCAGGCGCTCAAGAATTTGCAAGTTACGTGTGACCATCTTTATTGGCTCCTTCGCTTAGGAGGAAATCAAGCCGTGATACGGCTTTTCAGAAATGGCTGCCCATGAACGGTGTTTGTCGCGAAATGCCATGAAGTGATCGTGAACTTTCCTGGTCAATGGATCGGCGGCCGCTTTTTCGGCGAGCACTTCATTGGTAAGTTTTTTCAGTTCCATCACGACTTCATCGGGAAGCGTTTGTGCGATGACGCCTTCGTTCTTAACCAGGTCGGTCAAGGCGTCCGCGTTGTTGGCCTCGCTCCAGGCATGACTGTCGAGGTTACATGCCTGCGCGCATGACGTGACGATAGCCTGCAAATCGGCGGGCAATGTTTCCCAGGCCTTCTTGTTGATCATCAATTCGGTCACGTTGGATGGTTCATGCCAGCCGGTGGTGTAGTAGTACTTGGCGGCCTTGTGCAGACCCATGCGGCGATCCTGATAAGGACCGACAAATTCGGCCGCGTCGATGACGCCACGTTCCAGGGCCGGAAAAATTTCTCCACCCGGCAGCAGCTTCACGTTTACGCCCAACTGTGCATAGACTTTACCAGCCAAGCCGGGAATGCGCATTTTCAAGCCATCAAAATCCGCAACGGAGTTGATTGGCTTTTTGAACCAACCCGTCATCTGCACGCCCGTGTTGCCCATAGGCAGCGCCATCAGGCCGTAATCAGCATAGATTTCATTCCACAGGTCCAAGCCACCAGCGTGATACATCCACGCATTCACGCCTTGGAAGTTCAGGCCGAACGGGACAGTGGTGAAATATTGTGCAGCAAATATTTTACCGGCCCAGAAATAAGCATTCCCGGCGTTCATTTCGATGGTGCCCGCACGCACGGCGTCGAAGCCTTCCTTGGGTGGAATCAGTTCGCCAGCGGCGAAGTGATTGATGTTCAAGCGGCCGCCCGACATCTCTTTAACACGTTTGCTGAAATCGGACGGGCTGCCCGGGCCAACCGTATAAAACGGTGCACCGGCGGGGTACATGTTGGTCATTTTCCAGTTGAAGGTTTCTTTCGCCTGGGCGATAGACGGTGCCGCCAGCGCACCGCTGGCGGCGGCGCTAACCACGGAGGCTTTCAGGAAATCACGACGTTTCAATGTGTTTTTCATCAGGGGGGGAATTCCTCGTTTCCAACTTTACAGTATTTTGTACGCCAAAGGCGTTCTCAACCAATAGCAAGCCCTGTGCCAGAAAAATAATTGTTTATAAACAATATGTTAACATGCATGATCACGTTTAATATGATTAATATATATGCAGTGTTAATGATTTGCCTAATATTTAAGCATATATTATTATATACATGAGTAAAAATAAAATAACAATAATATCAATACATTAAGTATCAGTATTGCTTTATATGTATGTATACATAAATAACGTCGAGGGGTTTATTTTTTCCGACCATGTACGTAAACTGTGGGCGCATCGGAAAGGATTCGCGGGTGACTAAAGCCAAGGCCTCACCAAAACAGAAAAACACGGCGGAGCGGATCAGCCGTGCGCTGGAAGACGATATCGTCACCGGTCGCTTACTGCCCGGCGAACATCTGGAAGAGCTGGTTTTGGCCGGACGGTTTCAGGTTTCCCGCACCCCGGTGCGCGAAGCCTTGCAAAAATTGGTGACGGCGGAGCTGGCCGAAAAGCGACCTCGCCGCGGCGTGGAGGTGGCGCAAATTTCTGCAGATCGATTACGCTTGATGTTCGAAGCCATGGCGGAATTGGAAGCAATATGTGGACGGTTAGCTGCCTTACGGATGACACCGGGGGAACGCAAGGCGATTGCCGCTCTGCATAATCATCTCAGCAAGATCGTGAGGGTAGGCGATATTGAGAGTTATATTGCCCATAACCGCATGTTCCATGAGCTGATTTACCAAGGTGCAGGTAATGATGTGTTGGTGGACTTGAGCCGCAACATACGCCTTCGCGTCGCTCCATACCGGCGCGTGCAGTTCAACAACCTCGTACGGTTGGCATCATCCCATGCTGAACACGCAACCATCGTCGAGGCCATACAACGTGGCGATGCCCAAGCATCAGCGGACGCACTCTACCGCCACATCATGTCCGTTCAAGATATAACGCTGGTATTTCTGGGTTCCATGCAGCACTGATTTTAATATTTTCATCATTTTATCACGGTGCCCATCACATGCGGCCTGCATTGAGTCACAAGCGGACCTAAACGCCAGTCCCCAAATTGGTCAGCTAGCCAGGAAGGGAAGTCGGGATCGTTGGCTCTCAGCTAAGGCAAGTGAACCGCCTCAGGAAAAATTATCCAAACCCAATTTCTGGATCAAACCCGTTACGGAAAAGGTAACGGATGTTCGATATGAAACGACGTTGTGTATACGTATACGCAATTTCCAAAACTCAGGTTTCATATATAACCACTGGTACGTCACTTTCTGTTGCGTTATGAAATGGGCAGCCGCCCGGCAGATGCCAAAAACCGCATTCGACTTGCTCACTCACCACCCCACCTCAGGGCCCGGATCAACCTAAAACATTGTCCGCCATCATGCGTATGCTAAACTCACGCTGGCGTCAGCGCCGTGAGTATGTTGAGAGTGAGTTGGCCTTGTCGCTTTCCAGCTTTGTGCAAAGGCGTAGTGGAACGGATTTTTATTGATGCCCGAAATACCGGAAAAGACCGAAAAAGAAGACGGAACTCTTGAGTGGCTCCTTGATGGAAACTTGCATCGTGAAGACGGTCCCGCCGCCATCCGGCCCGATGGATCGGAGGGATGGTTTTTGAACGGCAAGCAGCATCGCCTGGGTGGCCCGGCTGTAGAGCTCTCCGATGGCACCAAAGAATGGTGGGTCAACGGAGAATTACACCGGGAAGACGGTCCGGCCCTCGTTGAGGCGTATGGAGCGAAAGAATGGTATTTCAACGGCAAGCTACACCGTGGAGACGGCCCGGCTGTTGAACGTGAGGATGGAACCTTGCAATGGTGGTCGCATGGCGTCCGTCATCGCGACGATGGCCCTGCCGTGGTCGAAGAGCATGAAATGCAACAATGGTGGGCCAACGGAAAGCTGCATCGCGAGGACGGACCCACCATTGAATATGATGATGGCACGCAAGAATGGTACCTGTTGGGCATGCCCGTCACAGAAGACGTGGTCATGGATGCCGACAAGCGCACCGAATTCATGAAAAAACAGATCGATCCCGTGTAAACAGGAGGGGATCGGGGGCCTGTCCGGGGGCTGTTCGCGTCCGACCGTCGGTCGCGACCACGGGGGCGTGGGCAATCACCAAGACCTGTCGGCAGGGCAACGCCAACCCCGTGCCCTTCACCGCCACCACGTAGCGCGAGATGCTGAGCAAGGGTCAGAACCGTCGAACCAAATCTTCCCGTGCGAAAAGCCTACGGCCTTTTCGGGGTTTCGTAAGGAACTTCCTTCTGCCACTCGACCCATTCGGTCTTGTAGCCGACGAAACCTTTTTCATTTACCGGCTGCTGTTTCGTTGTGTAGTACTCGGTCTTGCCATCAGGAACCGGATCTTTAGCGTTTACTTTACCCATAATTCAACTCACCTGTTGTTTTGTTATAAACGGAAACAGTTCCCGGCAAAGCGGCAAACCACTCTACCCCTACATGAAAATTGTCTCATATTTGAAAACGAATATATAGGATGGCGGTGTCGGAGGGAAGCGGCTTTTTACGCACCATATCCGCGTCACCGGACAACCAGGACCAAGGTCACGGGCAATTCAGTGGAGGATCGCAAGGCCCTGGATACGGTGCGGATGTTTAAGGCGATTTACAGCGCAATGAGCCCGCTGGACCGTGGCGTAACCAGGAATCCGCGACAAAATGGCTTTCCCTTAGGTCGGTATCGGCTTACCATTCATGGAGAGAGGGTATTGTTCGAGGTGCCCCTAAGTGAGCCCGGATACGGGGTCGGCAGGGGGCTTGATGAGCCATATATCAGTTCATTTACAACCTGGACTGATCATATTAACCAAAGCTAATCATAAGTTAGGCTGACATTTAAGGTCATTATAAAAAGCAATATCTTATTGAAAAGCACGGATCTGACTATGAAAATTACCAGTATGCCCTTGGCACAATCATTTAATTACCGCACTTTTGATCATTCCGATTGTCAAAACAGGATTCCTTTATATAATCCCCTGCTAATAGAAAAAATCCAACTTATAGATTTTTCAATAATTCACGACTGCAACAGGGGAGGAATTGATGTTCGCCAGCAACCCATTCGCTGATCTTGCGACAACCATCCCGCTCAACATGATCCAGGGCTATGTCATTTTGATGGCTATCCTGGTCGTTGGCGGTACGGTTCTGGATATGATCCACAAGAAAAGCGCCGAATACTTTTTTGCCAAAGCCAAAGCCGATGAAGCTTCCCGCACACGTGTACTGGGTGCCGGTGACAAGATCGGCATCGCTGTGAGTACGGTTGTCATAGATGTGGCGACCTCTGGGGAGTTCTGCAACCCCAAACGCCGAATTTCGCATCTGTTCACCATGTACGGTTTCATTCTGTTCCTTGTGACGACCGTTGCCTTGGTGTTCGCTTATCCGACCAACGAAGCTCCGGCCGTTGTGTCTCAACTGTGGCACCTGGGTGGCGCAATGGTCATGTTCGGCGGCTATTGGTTCTGGTTCTTCATCCGCGTTGACGTGGCTGCTGAAGGCGTTCCGTGGTATCGCATCGTAAAGGCTGACATGTTCATTCTGTCCTTGCTGGGCACCACCACCTTCGGTCTGGTCTGGGCCATCATGCAAGCCCAGGGCGTTGCCGTCTGGACGCCCCTGTTCCTGGTGCTGTTCATCATCGCCGCCACGATTTTGTTTGCGGGTGTCATGTGGTCGAAGTTCGCTCACATGTTCTTCAAGCCGGCGGCTGCGTTCAACAAGCGCATCATCAAAGCCGATGGTTCCCGTGAAAACTTGCCGGAACCGGTTGATCTGACGGATCCCGCATTGCAAAAACGGTTTCCCGATATCCCGGAATACATGGGCACCACTCCGCCTTACATGGGGCTTGGCATCAAACGCGAGCAGCCCAAACACTACTAAATCAAACCTGAAAGATTCTTTCTAACAGGGAAGGAAACGAATTATGCCTACTTTCGTCTATATGACACGATGTGACGGTTGCGGACACTGCGTTGATATCTGCCCGTCCGACATCATGCACATCGACACGACCTACCGTCGTGCCTACAACATCGAACCGAGCATGTGCTGGGAGTGCTACTCCTGTGTGAAGGCCTGCCCGCAGAACGCGATCGATGTGCGCGGCTATGCGGACTTTGCACCGCTTGGCCACAGCGTCCGCGTCGCCCGGGATGAGGAAAAGGGCGTCATTTCGTGGCGCATCAAGTTCCGCAACGGCAAGAAAGACCTGAACCTGCTGGCTCCGATCACCACGAAACCTTGGGGCACGGCCATCCCTCAACTCGCGAAAGTCCCCGCTCCGAGCCGGGAACAGCGCGACAGCCAGCTGCTGTATAACGAGCCGAAGTACATCCGCATGGATGACGGCGGCTTGCATACCCTGGAATCCAACGGACTCCAGATGAAGAAAGGGGTCTATTACTAATGGCTTACAAAACGATCGTCGAAGATAACATCGACATCCTCGTCGCCGGTGCAGGCCTTGGCGGCACGGGCGCGGCTTTTGAAGCCCGCTACTGGGGTATGAACAAGAAAATCGTGATTGCCGAAAAGGCCAACATTGACCGGTCCGGTGCTGTTGCCCAGGGTCTCTATGCAATCAACTGCTATATGGGCACCCGTTTTGGTGAAAACAACCCCGAAGACCACGTCCGTTACGCCCGTATCGATTTGATGGGCATGGTGCGTGAAGATCTGCTGTTCGACATGGCGCGCCACGTCGATTCTGCGGTTCACCAGTTCGAAGACTGGGGCCTGCCGATCATGCGTGACAAGGAAAAGGGTTCCTACCTGCGTGAAGGCCGGTGGCAGATCATGATCCATGGTGAATCCTACAAGCCGATCGTGGCCGAAGCCGCGAAGAAGTCGGCCGACAAGGTTTACAACCGTGTCTGCGTCACCCACCTGCTGATGGATGAAGCCAAGGAAAACCGCGTCGCCGGTGCCGTTGGTTTCAACGTCCGCACGGGCAACTACCACGTCTTCAAATCCAAAACCGTGGTGTGCGGTGCCGGTGGCGCGTCCAACATCTTCAAACCGCGTTCCGTGGGCGAAGGTGCCGGTCGTGTCTGGTACGCACCGTGGTCCTCTGGTTCCGCTTATGCGTTGATGGTCAATGCTGGCGCGAAGATGACCCAGATGGAAAACCGTATCGTTCTGGCGCGCTTTAAGGACGGTTACGGCCCGGTTGGCGCATACTTCTTGCACCTGAAGACCTACACGCAAAATGCATACGGTGAAGAATACGAATCCAAGTGGTTCCCGGCCCTGCAAAAAATGGTCGGCAAGGAATACCTGGACCCGGAACTTTCCCACGCAACCCACCGCCCGATCCCGACCTGCTTGCGCAATCACGCAATCATCAACGAAGTGAACGCGGGCCGCGGGCCGATCCACATGGTCACCATGCACTCGTTCCAGGACCCGCATCTGGAAGAAATCGGTTGGCACAACTTCCTGGGCATGACCGTTGGTCAGGCTGTTTTGTGGGCGGCTACGGACGTTGATCCGAAGAACGAAAACCCGGAACTGACCACGTCCGAACCATACGTCATGGGGTCCCATGCCACGGGTTGCGGTGCCTGGTGCTCCGGTCCGGAAGACGTCTCCCCGCCTGAATACCAATGGGGCTACAACCGTATGATGACCGTCGAAGGTCTGTTCGGTGCCGGTGACGCTGTTGGTGGTACGCCGCACGCGTTTTCGTCCGGTTCGTTCACCGAAGGCCGCCTGGCTGCGAAAGCCGCTTGTAAGTACATCGACGACGGCAAGGCCGAAGGTATCCGCGTTTCCGAGGCGACCATCGCCAAGCTGAAGGAAGAAGTCTTCAGGCCGATGGAACACTACAAGGTCCATCGGAACGAAATCGTCGCTGGTGACGTCAACCCGCACTATCACAACCCGCGTCAGGCTCTCGACCGTCTGCAAAAGCTGATGGATGAATACTGCGGTGGGGTGACGGTCAACTACATGACCAACGACAAGCTGTTGAGCATTGGCCTCAAGAAGCTCAAGATCATGGAAGAAGATCTTGAGAAAATTGCCGCCAAGGACCTTCACGAATTGCTGCGGGCCTGGGAAGTCAAGCACCGCCATCGGACGTCCGAGTGTGTGATGCAGCACACCATGTTCCGCAAGGAAACCCGTTGGCCGGGTTACTACTACCGTGGTGACGCCCTGAAGCTGGATGACGAAAATTGGCACGTTCTGACCGTGTCGCGTCGTGATCCGAAGACCGGGAAATACACCATGGAGAAGGCGCCTTTGTATCACCTGGTTGATATGGACGAATCGGCTGCTGCAGCCGAGTAATCATCAGGCCCCCGGCAGAAGATCGAATGATTTTCTGCCGGGGGCATGAAAAAAGATCAGCATTGCGGTGTTGATCTTTTTTTATGCCCCAGAAAAATTTTCTTTCCAGTGTGACTGAGGATACCTATGAACATTATCGAACTCACGGACGATGAAATCCTGGCCGTTGCCGAGCCGATGTGGACGGAGCTGGTCCGGGCCTCCAACGAAGGTAAATACGGAAAATTCATCCGCAATTTTGACTACAGTCTGCTTGAAGGCCTGAATGAAATCGAAGTCGGAAAGCAATTCGCGAAAAGCGAACTGACCCGGAGCCTCTCCGAAGTCTACGACTATCTCGGCATCATCCGTCGCGGTGAACATGTCACGGTTTTGTACCGTGCCCGCAGCACCAAGAAGGAAGGCGAATGGCTTGGCCGTTTGGTTCTCGGTTATAATGACCGTGATGAGATCAAGATTTTTGGTGCCTCCGTCTTTTAAGACCCTGATTGTGACCTGATATGAGCCAAACAATTCAAGACAACAAGTTTGTCGAACTCAGCTACAAGGTAGTCGACCAAAAGTCAGGCGAAAGCCTGATCGCGGTCGAGTATCCCATCGGCTATGTGCACGGCATGGATTCCCCCCTGGACGAAAGCGTTACAAAAGAATTAGAAGGCAAGAAAAAGGGCGACCTCATCGAGGTGCCCATCGATTGCAATATGCTCTACGGGCAGCGCGATGAATCCCTGGTCTTTACCGACCGTATCGAAAACGTCCCCGAAGAATACCGGGAAATCGGCACCACCATCACCATGGAGAATGATCAGGGCAAGCCCCGCAACTTCATCGTGACCCGTATCGACGACACCACCCTCACGGTCGATGGCAACAACCCGCTTAGCGGCCGTCTCGCGATCTTCAAACTCGAAGTTCTCAACGTCCGCGACGCCACCGAGGAAGAAATCGAAGTCGGCGGCGCGATCGTCGCTGAGCCGGATGTCGGCGGTTCTCTCAAGGTGCCAATCTAAAGGATTTGACAGATACGGCCTGTCCGGCTCCATCATCAAAACCCCTTGTGAAAACAAGGGGCTTTGTCCGTTTTGGGGTGGGGTGGTCCGCGCCGGTTATAGCGGTAATGATACCCGCACCCGTAAACCGCCGCCCGGGGCGTCTTCCAACATCACGTTGCCGCCGTGGCCGCGCACCACATCGCGGGCGATGGTCATGCCCAGACCGACCCCGCCGGTGACCGGGTTGCGCGATGTGTCGAGGCGGAAAAACGGCTTGAACACGTCGCCGCGTTTGTCTTGGGGAACACCCGGACCGTCGTCATCGACGACGATTTCCACCGTTTCCCCGCGAACCCCGGCGCGGATCGCGATGTGTTCACCATAACGGCTGGAATTTTCCACCAAATTGGTCAACGCGCGCTTCAACGCATTGGGCTTGATCGGGGCGCGGATATCGCCTTCCGCGTGCAAGTCGATGGCGGCCCCCTTGCGCCGCGCCTGGTTGGCGATTTCGTTCAATAAATCCGTCAAGCTATAATCGACCATGGTTTCCCCGCCTTCCCCCCGGGCAAACGCAAGATATTCCTGCAGCATATGTTCCATATCGGAAATGTCGGTTTTTAAATCCGCAACCGGGGCGTTGCTGTCCATCATTTCGAGTTGCAGCTTCATCCGCGTCAACGGTGTGCGCAGGTCGTGCGACACCCCGGCCAACATATCGGTGCGCTGTTGAATGTGACGCTTGAGGCGGTTGCGCATGGCGATAAAAGCGCCCGCAGCGCGGCGCACTTCGGTGGCCCCTTCGGGTTTGAAGCCCGGAGTATCGCGGCCCTTGCCAAAGTCGTTGGCGGCGCGCGCAAGCCTGCGGATCGGACGGACCTGGTTGCGCATGAACACCACCGCCACCGCGAACAACAACATCGAAGTCCCCGCCATCCACAACACAAACACATAGGTGGTGGTTGAAAATAGTCGTTTTCGGGGCACCGTGACGCGCAACACCCCTTCGGCCAATTGGACCTCGACCATCACAAAACCGGGGCGGACTTGCGCATCGATGCGGTGGGGTTTTTGCACCACCTCATCCATCGCACCGGTCAATTGGCGCACCAAAATGGTTTCACCCACTTTTGCGGTGTCGGCCAACACCCCGTCGGGGATAAGCTGTAGATCCAATTGCAACGCAATTTTCATCGAGCGAAACAGGTTTTGCCGTGCGGCCTCATCTGCGGCCTGGCGCAGAGCGCTGACGGTTACGGCAATTTCACCGGCCACCCCCAACGCCAAACGGCGCCCAACCTTGCTCCAGTGATTTTCAAAAAAAACCGTGGCGCTGATTATTTGCAACAAAATCAGCGGGGTGACGATGATCAACACCGAGCGCCCCAACAGGCTTTTTGGAAGGTAAGGTTTTAAAACCGTCGACAATTGCATCACGGATCCTTCAGTCTGGCAGCAGCGTATAGCCCTTGCCGCGCACGGTTTGCAGATATCGGGGGCGCTTGGGATCGGCTTCGATTTTGCGCCGCAAACGGGTTACCTGCACATCGACGGCACGACCACCGCCCCCGACATCGGTTCCCGCACCGGTGCGTTCGATCAAATCATCACGGCTTAACGGTTCGCCCGGGTGTTCCGCTAACGCCTTCAATAGCTGCACTTCAAGGGTGGTGAGACCGATCGGGATATCACCCACTTTCAATTCACCCCGATCCAAATCGAAACGGGCCGCACCCATGGTGATGGTGCGGTTTGCCACGCCATTTACGGTGCGCGGGCGCACCACCCGCTTGAGAATATTGTTGACCCGCAACAACAGTTCGCGCGGTTCAAACGGCTTGGTCAGATAATCGTCGGCCCCGTGTTCCAGACCGCGAATGCGATCGTCACTTTCACCCATCGCGGTCAACATCAGGATCGGCACATCCGAGCGGCGGCGTAAATCGACGGCAAAGTCCAGGCCGCTTTCCCCCGGCATCATCACATCCAGGACGATCAAATCAAACACCAATGACGTCAACATGGCGCGGGCATGTTCGGCATCGGTGGCGGTGAGAACAAAAAAGCCGTTGTCGCTGAGATACTTTTGCAGCAACGCGCGCAAACGGTCATCGTCATCAACCACCAAAATGTGAGGAAGATCAGCCACCATAGCTTTGGCCTCCTGTTGCAAGTCTTGTTGCGTATGTGGTGCAAATATACCGTATTTCGGTTCCAGGTGGCGAGCTCTTCAATCGATGTGAGGGCCACCGCCTGTGAACCGCGCCCGGTCGTTTACATTGATGATCTGTGTCAATACCGCTTTAAACCCGGCAACGGCCTGGCTTCCCGCAGCTTGGTACGCGGCGGCAACGCGGGTGCTTTGGCAGGCGGTCAGACGATTTTCCAAAGCGGAGCCTTTTGCCGTTAAGGTTAAGGTGCGCCGCCGACGGTCCTGGGCATCGGTTTGTTGGTTGATGTAACCTTCACGGACCAATTGTCCCAACACCCGCGACAGGCTTTGCTTGGTGATTTGTAAAATGCCCAACAGGCTGTTGACGGTAATCCCCGGGTTGCGCTGAACAAAATAAATCACCCGGTGATGGGCACGGCCAAAACCATCCGCCGCCAGGATGGCGTCCGGTTCACCGGTGAAATCACGATAGGCAAAAAACAACAGCTCTAAAGCCTGGCGCAATTCTTCATCGCTTAAAAAATTACCCGTCTGTGGATGTACGGCGTCCCCATCAAGATCGGTTTGGCTCATCGTGTGCCCTTTGTTTAATTAAGTCAGTGTTGTTGACATATATGACCCGTGCTGATAATAAAACGCAACAACATTCATCCCTGACGCTGTTTAAATGTCATAAAATTACAATTTAACCAGTTTTTAGGCAATAAAACGCACACAGAAAGGTTTATCCAATGTCCGGCCCCTCTTATGATGACCGTGATGGCAAAATTTTTTATGATGGTGAGATGGTCGAGTGGCGCGACGCCAAAGCGCACCTGTTGAGCCATGCCCTGCATTATGGGTCTACTGTTTTTGAGGGGGTTCGCATGTATGCGGGCAACATCTTTAAATTGCGCGAACATTCCGAACGGTTGGTTAAATCTGCGGAAATCATGGGCTTTGAAATTCCTTTAAGCGTCGAGCAAATCGACCAGGCGTGTCGGGATGCCTGTGCCATCAACGCCATCACCGATGGCTATCTGCGCCCGTTTGCGTGGCGCGGCAGTGAAATGATGGGCGTTGCGGCGCAAGCGAACACCATTCATTTTGCCGTCGCCGCGTGGGAATGGCCGAGTTATTTTTCCCCCGAAGCCCGCGCCAAAGGCATTTCCCTGAAAACGTCCAAATGGCGCCGTCCGCCGCCTGAAACCGCGCCGGTCCATGCCAAGGCGGCCGGGCTGTATATGATCGCGACGTTGTCGAAACACGATGCCGAGGCTGATGGTTACACCGATTCCCTGATGCTGGACTGGCGCGGTCGGGTGGCCGAGGCCACCGGGGCTAATATTTTCATGGAAATGGGCGATGGCAAACTGCACACCCCGATCCCCGATTGTTTTTTGGATGGCATCACCCGGCGCACGGTCATGGAATTGGCCCGGGCGCGGGGAATTGATGTGGTGGAACGGGTGATTATGCCCGATGAATTGGCCGATGCCAGCCAAGTGTTTCTGACCGGAACGGCAGCGGAAGTGACGCCGGTGGGCTCGATTGATCAGCACAGCTATGCGGTGGGCGAGATCACCACCACCTTGATGGCCGATTATGACAAGACGGTCGGCAAGGTACCTGCCAGCGCAGCGGCTTAATGGGCCAGCCGAGCGGCTTAATGGGCCAGCCGAGCGGCTTAATGGGCCAGCCGAGCGGCTTAATGGGTCAGCCGCGCGGCGGCCCTTACATTCCCCCACCGGGCACGTCGAGGTGATATTCGGTGAGCTTTGCGGTGACGAAATCAAACGCATCATCGACGCTGTCGGAACAATGAAAAAGTTCCAGGTCGCTGGGTGAAATGGTTCCGTATTTAACCATTGCGTCCAGATTGAGCACATCGTTCCAGTAGTCTGATCCGTACAGAACAACCGGCATGGCTTTTTTCATTTTGCGCGTTGAAACCAAGGTCATCAGTTCAAAAAACTCATCAAGTGTTCCATATCCGCCGGGGAACACGATCATCGCTTTGGCCAGATAAGAAAACCAGAATTTGCGCATGAAGAAATAATGAAAATCAAACGACAACTCGCGTGAGATGTAGGGGTTTTCATGTTGTTCAAACGGCAACGAAATGTTCAAGCCGATGTTCGTTCCCTTGGCTTCGGCGGCCCCCCGGTTGGCCGCTTCCATGATCCCCGGCCCGCCACCGGTACACACCACGAAACGCTTGACGCGTCCGGTCAATCCTTTGGACCATTCTGTCAGACGCCGTGACAAGGTGCGGGCATCTTCATAGTGGCGTGACATCAATACGCTTTGTTCGGCCCCGGCAACGTCACCGCCGTGTTTTTGGGCCGAGGCCAGTTCCGCTTTTGCGTCGGCTTCCGATTTAAGCCGTGCGGAGCCAAAAAACACAATTGTATCGGAAACCTTGTAGCGTTCGAAACGGCTTTCCGGTTCCAGAAATTCAGCCATGATGCGCACCGGGCGTCCGGACCGGCTTTGTAAAAAATGGAGATCTTTATACGCTTTGACCGGCTTGTCCGGGACACTGTCATCGTTAGGTTTATGGGGCTTTTTGGCCATACCTGATCCTTTAGATCTATGTCTCCCAGCGCTTGGTCGCGGTTTCGTCCCGGGATTTGGCGGCGACCCAGTGATCGCCACTGGCGGCATTTTCATGTTTCCAAAAGGGGGCTTTGGTTTTGAGCCAGTCGATCAAAAAATGACATGCCTGGAACGCGGCTTCGCGGTGCGCACTGGCGGCGGCAACGAAGACAATGCGCTCACCTGGCAACAATCGCCCGTAGCGGTGCACAATCAGTGTCGCGTCCAGCGGCCAGCGGGCTTGGGCCTGGGCTTCAATGTCTTCAAGTTGCTTTTGCGCCATGGCCGGGTAGTGTTCCAAAGTCATCGCGGATATTTTTTCATCGCCGGCAAAATCGCGCACCATGCCAACGAACGAACACACCCCACCGATGGCATGGTTGTCCGCCGTTAGTCGTTCCAGTTCCCGTCCGGGGTCGAAATCGTCTTTCTGAACACGGATCATGGTGGTTCCTATTGCACTTTAACCGCCGGTTACGGGGGGGAAAAAGGCCACCTCGTCACCATTGTTCAACACATGGTCGGTGCCGACGTGTTCCTGGTTCACCGCCACCCGCACCACGGCATCGTCGGCAAACGCCGCAGCAAAGCCGTCGCCGCGACCTTTGAGCCACGCGATCAAGTCCCGGACATCGCCGACCCCGGTCGGCAAGTCGAGATCTTCTTGACCCACGCCGGTTTTTTCTTTCAGCCACGCAAAATACAAAACCTTCACGACGACAACTCCACAAACGGTAAAAAATCGACCAAATCGCCCACGTTGATCCGTGTCACATCTTCGCGCAATTCGACCAAACCATCGCTGTTCACCATCGAGGTGAGCACCCCCGACCCTTGGGCCGGGTGTTTGTGAACGCGCATCACGCCGGCGACATCCACTTTCAAAGAGGCCCGCAGCCATTCCCGGCGACCGGGTTTCTTATCCATTTCAAAGTCTGACGGAACCTGGTAAATGTGTGGATCCGCAGCCGTTCGTCCGGACAAGGCCATGATCAGCGGGCGGACGATGCGCATAAAGGTGATCATGGCCGCGACCGGGTTGCCGGGCAGGCCGACAAACGCGGTATCGACAATTTTTCCAAAGGCCATGGGTCGCCCCGGCTTGATCGCCAGTCGCCAAAAATCCAGGCTGCCCAGGCTTTTCACCACGTGGGTGATGTGATCTTCCTCACCCATGCTGACCCCGCCCGAGGTCAAGATCAGGTCGTGGCCGGGATAAGCATCATGCAGGGCGGAGCGGATTTCCGCGACCCGATCGGGTAAAATACCCAAATCGGTCACTTCACATCCCATGCCCTTCAACAGCGCGGCGATGGAATAGCGATTGACGTCGTAAATGGCCCCCGCGCCGGCTTGTTCAAACGCCGGGTCTTTCACTTCGTCGCCGGTGGAAAAAATTGCGCAGCGCAATCGCGTGTGAACCGTCAAGGTGCCCAGGCCCAGCGAAGCGGCCAGGCCAACGTCTTCAGCCCGCAGCATCTTCCCGGCCCCGACGACCACGTTCCCGGCAACCACGTCTTCGCCTTTTTTGCGGCAATTGGCCCCCTGTTTCAGGCCCCGTGGCAAGATCACACAATCTCCATCCCGGGTGACGTCTTCTTGCATAAACACCGTGTCCATGCCGTCGGGCATCGGGGCACCGGTGAAAATTTGCATCGCTTCACCCGGTTCAGCGGGGCGGTCCAAGGGATGACCGGCGGCAATCCGGGCGGTCACCGCCAAGCGTGTATCGGTGCCGGGGTGAAGGTCGGAAAAACACACCGCATAGCCATCGACGGCGGAATTGTCATGGCGCGGCACATCGTCGGACGCCACGATGTCTTCGGCCAGCACCCGGCCCAAAGCATCCCGCAAGGGGACCGTTTCAAGGCCCACCACAATCCGCGCCCGGTCTTTCAGGATTTGCAGGCCTTCGTTAAAGGGCATCAGGTCGTCGCCACCGCGAAAGCAATCATCGTGCTGTTGCGCCATTTTTTACTGTCCTTTTGTCGGTGGACCGTCGCCATCGCTTTCGGCGATGTGGCGCAACCCCGCGCAGAGATAATCATATCCGGTGATTATGGTGATCGCGGCGGCAATCCATAAACCGTAAATGCCAATTTCCCAAGTGGTGGCAAAGCCAAAATCCGGTCCCGCAGCGCCGACAATGAGAAAACCCAGCGCCAGCATTTGAATGGTGGTTTTCCATTTCGCCAGCAGGCTGACCGGCAAGCCGACCTGGGCACTGGCCAAAAATTCACGCAACCCCGACACCAAAATTTCCCGGCACAAAATAATTGCCGCCGGAAAAATATGCACCGCGCGGACACTTTCCACCCCGACCAGCATAAACAACACCCCGGCCACCAATAACTTATCGGCAATGGGGTCTAAAAACCGCCCGAAGGCCGATTGTTGATGCCAGGCACGGGCCAGATAGCCATCGAAAAAATCCGTGATGCAGGCGTATGTATAGGCCGAAAACGCCAACCAGTTGCCCAGTGGGGTGCCGAGCATAATAAAGCCCAAAACCACGGGAATGGCGAGGATCCGCGAAACCGTCAAAACATTGGGGATGTTGAGAATCATAAACCAACGCTTAAAAGAACCAAAGACGTCTAAAAGACCGAAAGCACACAGCCCCAAAAACATTCGGGCCAAGCCATTCTAGCGCCCTATGGGCCGGGATGAAACCAATCATAAATCTGATTTGCGGTTGATTTTGAGATGCCGTCCACCGCCTCCAAATCCACCCGGGCGGCCTCTTCGACCGCCTTGGCCGAACCGAAGTGATGCAACAGGGCCTTTTTACGCTTGGCCCCGATGGTCGGGATGTCGTCCAGTTCAGACCGGTGCTGGGCTTTGGATCGCCGTGCCCGGTGGGTGCCGATGGCAAAGCGGTGCGCTTCATCGCGCAAACGCTGGATATAGTACAGAACCGGATCTCGATCTTGCAGCGACCTGGCGGGCTGTCCGGGTAAAAAAATCCGTTCCCGACCGGCATTGCGGTCCGGCCCCTTGGCCACCCCCGCGACGGTGATGGCGTCGATTTGCAACTGCTTCAAAACCTCCACCGCAACCGCCAATTGTCCCCGTCCGCCGTCGATCAACAGCAAATCGGGCCAGCTGTCGTCGCGCGCGCCACCGTGTTGGACGTGGTCTTTCAGGGCGCGTTTGAAACGCCGGGTGAGGACTTCGCGCATCATCGCGTAATCGTCGCCGGGCTCATACCCGCCGTCAACGCCCTCGACATTGGCGGCACCCTGGATGTTGAATTTGCGGTAGGCATTTTTGCGAAACCCTTCAGGCCCCGCGACAATCATTGCGCCCACCGCGTGGCTGCCGGAAATGTGCGAGTTGTCGTAGACTTCAATACGGCTGGGCGGGTGATCGAGACCGAACAGCAGCGCCATGTGTTCCAGCAGTTTTTCCTGGGACGCGTGTTCCGCCGAACGGCGCGCCAGCGCACCCAGGGCATTGTCGCGGGCATGGGCAAGCAATCCGGCGCGGTCGCCACGGGTTGGCCACGTGAGTTTCACCTTGCGCTCGGCGCGCACCTGCAGGGCTTCGGCGACCAATTGGGGATTGACGATTTCATGGCTCAGGATAATCTCACGAGGCGGCATGTGCGCGGCGTAAAACTGACCCAAAAACGCCTCCAGAACATCGCCAACCTGTTCGTGCATGGCCTGGGCGGGGAAGTATGCGCGGTTGCCATAGTTGCGCCCGCCCCTAAAGAAAAACACCTGAATACAATTGAGGCCGTTTTTCTCGCTCAATGCGATCACGTCGGCCTCTTGAACCGTGCCGGGGTTGATGTCCTGGTGCTGTTGAATGCGCGTTAAGGCACGGATGCGGTCGCGGTATTCGGCGGCTTTTTCAAACTCCTGGGCATCGCTGGCGGCTTGCATCGTGGTGGCCAGACGTTTTTGAATGTCGTGGCTTTTGCCCTGCAAAAACAATCGCGCCTCATCAACCAACCGGGCGTAATCATCGGCCCCGACCGTGCCGTTCACGCAGGGTCCCGAACAGCGTTTGATTTGATACAGCAAACAGGGCCGGGTGCGGTTGGCAAACACCCCATCCGAACACGTGCGCAACAAAAAGGCGCGCTGCAAGACGCTCAAGGTTTCGTTCACCGCCCAGACGCTGGCAAAAGGCCCAAAATATGCCCCGGGGGCCTTGTGTGCGCCCCGGTGTTTCAGCACCCGGGGAAAGGCATGGTCGGAGGTCAGCAAGATTTCCGGAAAGCTTTTGTCATCGCGCAGCAAAATATTGTAGCGCGGGGCCAGTTTCTTGATCAGGTTCGCTTCCAGCAGCAAGGCTTCGGCTTCGCTGTGGGTGGTGACGAATTCCATCGTCACCGTTTGCGCCACCATGCGCTGAATGCGCACCGCCTGGCGGGCCGGGTGGGTGTAGTTGGCGACCCGTTTTTTGAGGTCCTTGGCCTTGCCCACGTACAAAACTTTGCCGCCAACGCCGAGCATTCGATACACCCCGGGCTTGTTTGGCAAGGTTTTCAGATACCCGGCGACAACCGCAGCACCCGTTTTTTCAGGGGTCCTGGTCGGCGGGTCTTGACCCTGGTCGGGTCCGGGTGGTTGCGTGTGCATGATCCAAAATACGCTTAACAGGGGTTCATCACAAAGGTTTCTAATACTTTCAGACGGTTGGCCCATATGGCAAAAAAACCATGTTGGTTGTTGACCGGGGAACTATCCACCAAAGCTGTGGATAACTGTGTGTACAACATGCGCTCGTCCCCAAGCCGTTGAGGCAATCCCTCACATCCTTCGCTTTGCCCATTTATTGGGCAAAACTTTAACGTATTGATTTAGTTAAAATTTTATCGATTTAGAAAGAAGATCGTTCAAAGCGATGCTACAGACAGGTTACACCCTGGTTTCAATTTAGAGCGCGCCCGACTGTGTAAAAATCGCCGTGTCACATTCCCGTGAGGCCCCATTTGAGCCACGTTTCAGGCTTTCTCGATGTCGGGAAACTATACTTCCGGGTTAAAGCGTTCAATTTCAACACCAACGCTTGCGGCGTCTTCAAAGACGTCAAGTTTTTCCACCCTGACGCGCACGGAGCGCACCTGTGCCGGGGCCAGACACATCGCGGCGACGTCTTCGGCCAGGGTTTCCACCAGATTGGTGTGACCTTGATTGCACACCGCCCGCACCTGAGTGGTGATTTTTTCATAACACACGACGTTTTGAATATCGTCCGCCACAGAGCTGATATCGCCTTCGAAGACCGCCAAATCCAAATTCAGACGCACCCGTTGGGTTTGTCCGTGTTCAAAATCATGCACACCGATCAGGCTTTGCACCACCAAATCGCGGACAAAAACGTGACGAATGCCCGCGCGCGCATCGGCGATGGAGGGGGAGGAAACAAGACGGAAAGTGGCGTTGCTCATGGCCAAGCCTTTTCAATTGGAGGGCTTAAAATAGGTTATTCGGTGGGCGGGGTGGCGTTTGAAACCTGCCCCCAACCCAAATGTTGACCGCCATCCAGGGCAATCATCTGTCCGGTCATGGACCTCGCGCCCAAGATATAACGCACCCCATCGGCAATGTCTTTCGTGCTGACCTGGCGGCTGAGGGGGGTTTGCGACCATTGCCGGGTGAAATCGTCGTCACTTTGGCGGGCATTCTTAAGGGTGGGGCCGGGGCCGATGGCATTGACCCGCACCTTAGGTGCCAGGGCCAGGGCGAGGGTTTGGGTTAAGGTCCACAGCGCCGCCTTTGAAACCGTGTAAGACATGAAAAACGGGGTTAGGTTCCACACCCGCTGGTCCAACAAATTGATGATCGCCGCGGATGTGTTTTCGGGCATATTTTCGGGCAATTGTTCGGCGAACATTTGTGACAATACCAACGGGGCACGGGTATTGACGTTCAGATGCAAATTCCAACTGTCTTGGGTGCAGTTATGTGCCGTGTCATTTTCAAACACCGAGGCATTGTTGACCAAAGCCGTCAGGGGGCCCAAGGCCTCGGTGGTCAGGGGGATCACCGATTTCACGGCGGTTTCATCGGCGAGGTCGGCGCGCACCGCCACCGCCCGGCCACCGCCACCCGTGATCGTCGCGACCAGGTGTTCGGCGTTGTCCTGGGACGCAAAATAGTGGACCCCAACGCCAAATCCATGGGCCGCCAAATCGAGCGCCACCGCCCGCCCGATGCGGTCCGCGGCACCCGTGATCAAGACGTTGGGTTTTGCGATAGAGTTCATGCCCGCACAATGGGGGAAGTGATCGTTTCATGCAAGTCTATGATCCGCCGAAGATCTCCAGGACACGTTCGACACCGGCCACCTGGGCGGCGATGTACAACCCGTAAGCCAGCAAGAACAACCCACCGGCGCGGCGTCCTATGCGCGTCCCGGTGGACAAAAAGACCAACAGGGCAAAGGTTGCCGCAGTCATCACCCACAGATCAAACCGGATCAGCTGTTCGGGCACCGGCAAGGGCACCACCATCGCCACCCCGCCGGCAACCCCTAAGGTGTTGAACAGGTTCGAACCGATCACATTGCCGATCGCCACATCGGTGTGGCCGCGGCGTGCCGCCACCACGGAGGCCGCCAATTCCGGCAACGAGGTGCCAAACGCGATCAGCGTCAGGCCGATGACCTCTTCGGAGACACCGAAGTCGCGCGCGATCAGCGTTCCGCCATTGACCAGTTGATCGGCACCAAAGCTCAACGCGATCAGTCCCCCGAGCAAGCTGATCCACGCCATCGGGGTCGACATGGTGATGTCTTGAAATTCTTCGGCCTCACGTTCGTGCAAGGCTTCGCTGGCGTTGGCGGTGTTGCGTTCGCGGATATAGGAGCTGGTAAAGTAACCCCCCAGCGCCACCACCATCACCAACCCGGCGGTTTGGCTGATGGTGTCCGTCAAGCTCAGGCCCAAAAACAACACCGATGCCCCGGTCAACATCAAACCGTCGCGGATCACCGCACGGGTGTCGACCATGATCGGGGCCAGCAATGCGGTGGTTCCCAAAATCAGCAATACATTGGCAATGTTCGAACCCACCACATTGCCCAAGGCAATGGCCGGGGAGCCTTCAAGGGCGGCGCTGAGGCTGACCAGAAATTCCGGGGCAGAGGTGCCAAACGCCACCACCGTCATGCCGATCAACAGCATCGACAGGCCGAACCTGACCGATATCTGAACCGCGCCCCGGACCAAAAACTCCGCCCCGCCCAGCAACAGAACAAAGCCGATGATAATTTGCAAATAGACCATTTTTTTACGCGCCCTTATCGACGAGGTTTTGCGCCACAGCGGAAAATTCCGTGACGATTTGTTGATAGAGATCACGCTTGAACGGCACAATCAGATCCACCACCTGGTCCAACGCGACCCAGCGCCAGTGGGAAAATTCCGGGTGTTTGTCGGCCTGTAAATCAATCTCGTCGTCGGTGCCTAAATAGCGCATCGCGTACCATTTTTGCTTTTGCCCCCGGAAACGGCCTTTCCACAAGGTGCGGCGCAATTTTTTGGGCAGGTCATAGTGTAACCAGCCGTCGCTCGCAGCGATGATTTCGGCATTGTCGGTGCCGACCTCTTCTTTCAATTCGCGCATCACGGCGCGTTCAGGGTTTTCGTCCTTATCGATGCCGCCTTGGGGCATTTGCCATGCTTCACCCGGGGTGTCGATGCGTTTGGCAACCAGGACAAGGCCCCTGGTATTTAACAAAACCGCGCCAACGCCCAAACGGTAGGGAAGATCTTTGTTTGTGTTCATAGGCAGGGTTTTATCTGACCAGTTGTTTGTTGGCTAGGGCGGATACAGGAACCAGTTGCAAACCTTTTTTATCGAGGGTTTTCAACCACGCCGACAACTGTGTCAAAGTCGCCGGATTGATGGAGACCCGGGCAATGGAAACCGCGCGCTTTTTGGCGAGGGCCTCAAATTCATCAAGCTGACGTGTCAACCCGGCGCGCCCCGGGGTTTGATCAAGGGTGAGGTCCACCGCCGCCCATTTGGCCCCAACACCGTTAGCGACCCGTGCGCCGAGCGAGTCTTCCGCCCCGCCGTCCACATACATGACCCCGCGCTTTTTCAACACCTCCATGACCTGTGTCAGCTGGTCTTCGACGGTGAGAAACTTACTGCCATAAACGCTCAACAGGCCAAAATAGCCGGTGGTTCGGCCCATGATCCATTGTAACTGGCGCAAATTGTCGGCTGGCGCGGCAAGGGCGTCAAGCGCCCTGGGGCCGGGGTCGGAAAATGGAAAATCGCTGGATTGCGAGGGCATGTTTAACAGCACCTCGTGGCCGCGCTTGCGTGCCTGGGAGACCCAAAATCCCAAACCGCGGGCGTAAACATCCAACGCCAAAGTGACGTCGGCGGGCATCGCGGAGATCGCCGCCTCGGTTGCGGCGCGCGACATTCCCAACCCGGTGACGATGATGGCAATTTTCGGCTTGGTGCTGTTGGCCTGGCTGGTCGGACGGGCATAGGCCGCATAGGCGGTGGTGCCGTCGGCGCCGATCACCGGCAACAGGCCGGTGTCGCTTTGTTCCACCAGTTCCTTGATCGGGGCAGCCACGAGGGCGGCAGCCGGGGGCCACGGGGCAAGGCCTTCAAAGGAGGCCTTGGTGGTGGCCGGGATGACCACGCCCACACCGGGTTCCATCGCCACATCGAGGCCGAGGCGGGCCAATGGCGAGGTCTTGGTGGTTTCGGCACTGAACGGGGAAGGTGCCGCGTCGGGAGCGGACGGGGAGGGTTGTGGAGATGGCGTTACCGATGATTTTGGCGGCACCAATGCAGTCGTGCGCGCGTCGGGCGTGCGCGCGGCGGGCGTGTTGGCCGGTGAGGGTGTCGGCGCGGAACGCGCGACAGGACGCGGTGCGGCCAAGTCGAGGTCGATCACCAGACCGCCGGGCGACGGGCGGGCCGGTTCGCCAACCGCGGCCACCTGGTCTCCATCCGGGACGTTTGCGGGGTCGCCAGATTGGGCTCCCAAAAACCACCACGACACCCCGCCCAAAACCGTCGCCAGGGCCACGCCGGCACCGGCCATGAGGGCGAGCTTTTTCAGTTTGGCTTTCTGTGCGGCTTCGGCGGCTTCCTCGTCTTCGTCGTCATCATCAAAACCGTCGTGCGCGGAAAAATCGGCCATCTCGGCCAAGTCCGTTTGCGCCGTCTCTTGCGCCGGGGCGTTCTCCGAATCCAGATCGTCATCAATATCCGCCGCAGCGGAATGTTCGCTTATGGTCGGGCTTGGATCAATGTCCCCTTCATCAAGGGGACCGTCGTCTTTGTCGTCGAAATCATCGTCCTCATCGAGCGAGGTTTCAGGCGCTTTTTCGTTCGCCTCGTTATCAAGTTGATCGAGATCGCCAAGGTCCGCAAAGAGGTCGTCGCCATCGTCGCCGTTGGGCAGAAAATCACGCTCTCCATCGGGTTCTGGATCGCCCTTGCGGGCCTTTATTTTGGCCATTAAACGGACCGGGTTGAGGCGCGCAAAAATCCCGCCAACCGCCGACAGTTTATGGATCAACGGCACCTTCACTGCTCATGCGCTCCCTGACTGTGGACCCTTCAACACCGGCGGACCATCGACCATGTCCCCCGCCGATCAGCTTTGAGGGGCCGTGGTCATGTCCTGGTACAAATTGATTCCGCGGATCAGATCCAAAGCCCGGCCCAACTGATAATCGGCGGGTGCGGGAGGGGTCTCGGGATCTGATTCGGGCAATTTCTTATCTGTTTTTGGGGCGGTGTTTTTGTCCGCCTGGTCGCCGTTTTCCTGATCCAGGGCACCGCGCAAATCCCGTTCCCGACGCTGGGTTTGCGGTTCCAGGCTTTCAACTTTCGATTGGGGAACGCTGATGTCCGGGGTGATGCCCACCGATTGGATCGAACGTCCCGACGGCGTGTAATAACGCGCCGTGGTCAACCGCATGGCCCCATAATCACCCAGCGGCGAGATCGTTTGTACCGAACCTTTGCCAAACGACTTGGTGCCCATGATGATCGCCCGGCCATGGTCTTGCAAGGCCCCCGATACAATTTCAGAGGCCGACGCCGAACCGCCATTGATCAACACCACAATTGGCAGGCCCCGGGCTAAATCGCCCGGACGGGCGTTGAAGCGCTGGGCGTCCTCGGGACGTTGTTCGGAACGGATCGAGACAATTTCACCCTGTTCCAGGAATGCGTCGGAAATGGAAATGGCTTGATCCAACAGCCCCCCCGGATTGGCCCGTAAATCCAACACAACGCCTTTCAAGGTTTTTTGCGGGTTACTTTCCGCCAATTTTTTTTGCAATTTTTTCATCGCCTTGGTCAAACCGCGCGAAGCTTGTTCGTTGAACAAGGTGATGCGTAAATAAGCGATATCGTCTTCCAGGCGCGAACGCACCGACTGAATTTTCACCACCGCGCGGGTCAAGGTGACCTCGAAGGGGTCTTTGTCCTTGCGCACCACCTTGATGGTGATGTCGGCCCCGACCGGACCGCGCATTTTATCGACCGCTTCGGAAAGGGTCAGGCCAAGCACCGGTTCCCCGTCCAGGTGGGTGATGAAATCTCCCGGCTGCAAGCCAGCCCGAAACGCCGGGGTATCGTCGATCGGCGAGATCACCTTGACCATGCCATTTTCCATGGTGACCTCAATGCCGAGGCCGCCAAACTCACCCTTGGTTTGCACCTGCATATCGCCAAAGCTATCGGCATTCATGTAGCTGGAATGAGGATCTAACGAACTCAGCATGCCGCTGATGGCGGCCTCGATGAGCTTTTTGTCGGATGGTTTTTCCACATAATCATCGCGCACCCGTTCAAACACATCGCCAAACAGCTGTAACAACTTATAGGTTTCTTGCGGGTCGCTGTCCTCGGCGGCGCGCACACCTGCGGGGATGGTCAAGGTGGTGGTAAAAAGAAAGGCGCCCACCAAGGCGGCGGTTACGGTCGGTCGAATGCTTGTGCCTGTGCTCATCCTTGAAAGTGTCCTTTGATTAACCCCGAGGTGTTCGATTGCGCTGGACCAACCATGGTAATGGGTTGATGGGTTGGTTGTCGCGACGAAACTCTACATAAAGAATAGGCTGTTGACCATCACCGCCCATCGTGGCGACGGGTTCCCCGGCCAGAACCGCTTGGCCGATCTCCACGTCGATGCGGCCCAAACCGGCAAGCAGGCTATGATATCCCTCGCCATGATCAATGATCAACAGCTGGCCATAGCCGCGAAACGGCCCTGAAAACACCACTTTACCGTCGAACGGCGCAATCACCTGGGCTTTTGCGCGGGTTTCGATGGACAGCCCCTTGCTGGTCAAACCGCCGTCAAGCTGTTGGCCGTAAAGGCCCGCCAAACGCCCCACGGCGGGAAACGGCAATTTCCCCCGGGCCTTGGAAATCGTCCCGACTCCGGCCCGTGCGGTGATGTCCATCGGCGTTGATTTGGGCGCGGTTTGCCTGGGTTTGAGGGCCAATTTGGCGCGCGCCTTTTGCTGCGCTTTGGCTTTGGCGGCGGCGGCTTTTTTTTCGGCCGTTCGGCGCGCGGCGTTCAATTTTGCCACCAAATCACGCAGGCTCTTGGCCTGCTTGGCCAATTGCCGGGCTTGCGATTTGGCGGCGCGGCTTTTGGAAATCGCTTCGGCGCGCAGGGCCGCTTTTTGTTTGCGCATGGTTTCGATGCGCGCTTCGTCGGCGCGCAGACCTTGCGCCGCCCCCTGCAAGGTTTGCCGCTGGACGCCCACCGCCCGGCGCGCTTGGGCCAAGCCGTCCAATTCCAATTTCAGGGTTGCGGCGCGCCGTTCAATGGCCGGCACGGCGGCGCGCAACAAGATCGCGCTGCGCACCGTGTCTTCGGGGGAAATCGGTTGGGCGATCAGCGCCTCGGTGGGAAAACGGGCAATGCTGCTTAACGCCATCATCACCCCGGAAAATTGCCGTTGGCGGTCGCGCAATTGGGTTTCTTTGTCTTGGGCGGTGCGTTTGAGCCCCTTCAGTTCACGTTCCAGTTCCCCCACCAGGGTTTCCTGGCGCTGAACCCGCTGGGCCGCGGCGACGAGTTCTCCCGACAGCGCGTTGAGGTCTTTTTTCAACGCCGTCGCACGGGCTTTTTGACGCTGGCTTTCGGCCTCTTTGCGTTTGATTTCCTGTTCGACACTTTGCAGTTTGGCACCCGCTGTTTGCGCCGATGCGGACGAGAGCGTTCCCCCGCCAACCAGACCCACCATCAAACCCACCATAACAGGTAAAAAACGGATCCGGTTCGGGTTGGTTTTGTGCATCACCGTCCGGCCCCTAAGCGTCTTCGATTAAGGTTGTGCCGGTCATGGCTTTGGGAACCGTCAAGCCCAACAATTGCAGCACCGTTGGGGCGACATCCGCCAGTCCACCATCGTGCAACCGGGTGGCCCAAGGGGGGGCATTGACCAGAACGGCGGGCACCGGGAACAAGGTGTGCGCGGTGTGGGGGTTGGCCCCATCGCACATTTTTTCACAATTGCCATGATCCGCCGTGATCAACATCACCCCACCGGCGGCCTTCACCGCCGTTTCCAGGCGGCCAACACAGCGATCGACGGTTTCAACCGCCTGAACCGCAGCCCCCATCATCCCGGTGTGGCCGACCATGTCGCCGTTGGCGTAGTTGACCACGATAAAATCATATTGTTTTTGTTCTATCGCCAGGACCAGGTTGTCGGTCACTTCGGGGGCCGACATGGCGGGCTGAAGGTCATAGGTCGCAACATCGGGGGACGGCACCAAAATGCGCGTTTCCCCCTCAAACGGTTGTTCGCGTCCGCCGTTAAAGAAAAACGTCACGTGCGCGTATTTCTCGGTCTCGGCGGTGTGCAACTGGCGCAGCCCGGCGGTGGCGACGACCTCGCTGAGGATGTCATGGAGCTTCACGGTTTCAAACAGGGCGTCAAAATAGCCGTTGTGGGCATCGGAATATTCCACCATCCCGGCACGGGCGGCGAAATCAACGGTTCGGGGGCGATCAAATTCAGAAAAATTCGGGTCCGCCAACGCGGCCAGAATTTCCTGTGCCCGGTCGGCGCGGAAATTGGCCATCAGCAGCCCGTCGCCATCTTGCATGCCGCAATAATCACCGATTATGGTCGGCTCGATGAATTCATCGCTCACCGCGTTGGCATAGGCCGCGTTGATCGCATCCAGGGCGCTGGCCGCCCGTTGGCCATGCCCGTCCGCCAGACACCGATAAGCCTTTTCCACCCGGTCCCAACGGTTGTCGCGGTCCATCGCCCAATAGCGCCCGCTGACGGTGGCGATGGAAAGACCATCCATGTGACGCATATCGACTTCGAAACGCGCAACCATGTTGGCGGCGCTTTTGGGCGGAGTATCGCGACCATCCAAAAAAGCGTGAACCTTCACCGCAATGCCGTGGGCGCAAACGATCCCCGCCAGGGTGCGCATGTGCCATTGGTGGCTGTGCACGCCGCCGGGCGATAACAGGCCCAACAGATGACAGGTGCCGTTGGTGGCTTTGAGGCGCTCGATAAAGCGCATCAAGGCGGGGTTGTTGTCGAGAGATCCGTCGTGAATGGCCCTGTCGATACGCGGTAAATCCTGCAACACCACCCGGCCCGAGCCCAAGGTCATGTGGCCGACTTCGGAATTGCCCATTTGCCCATCGGGCAGCCCAACCCCTAAACCCGACGCGTTCAACTGGACCTTGGGACCGGCCGCGACGAGGCGGTCCCAGTTCGGGGTGTCGCCCATTTTGATGGCGTTGTTCAGCGATTCCTGGCGATCACCCCAACCGTCCAAAATACACAGGACCACGGGCTTGATGGGGGGGCGTTTTGGATGGTCGGTCATGGTCTGTATATGGGCCTTTTTACGGTGGGTTCCAGAACCCTATGGAGGCAGCCTGTCGGGCGTTTATACGCGATGATAGGGATGTCCGGTTAAAATTGCATTGGCACGGTATAATTGTTCCGCCAGCAACCCCCGCACCAACATGTGCGGCCACGTCATGGCACCCAGCGACAACACCAGTTGAGCGCGCCCGGTCACCGCCGGGTCCAGGCCATCGGCCCCGCCGATCACAAACGCCACATCGCGCACCCCGTCGTCACGCCAACCGCCCAGCGCCTTGGCGAACGCCGGGCTGGTGAGGGTTTTGCCGGTTTCATCCAAAGCCACCACATGGGCCCCGGCAGGCAGCGCGCCGATCAGAAGTTCGCCTTCCCGGGTCTTGCGTGTGGCTGCCGGTAAGGTGCGTTTTTCCTCGACCTCGCGCAGGTTCGGGTACAGATCGGGCGCGCCTTTGAGGCGCGCGCAATGGTGCGCGTAGAGTTCGCGCTCCGGTCCGGCTTTGATATGGCCCACGGCAATCAAATGGGTGCGCATTCGCGGGCTCCGGGGTTAGGTCGGGGTGGTCACGGGAACCGGGTTTTGAGCCAGGGCGGCATCTGTGGCATCGGGCGCATCGGGCGCGTCGGGGCCGACGGCTCCCCACATTTTTTCAATGTTGTAAAAGGCCCGCACCTCGGGACGGAACAGGTGCACCACGATATCGCCGCCATCGACCAGCACCCAGTCGCACTGGGGCAGGCCTTCGACCGGAACCGGAATGACGCCGCCTTTTTTGAGCTGTTCGCGTAAATGTTCCGCCATCGCGCCCACGTGGCGTTGGGAGGTGCCCGACGCGACCACCAGATAATCGGCGAAGTCGCTTTTTCCATCGAGGGCGATCACCACCACATCGGCGGCTTTATCATCATCGAGCGAGCGTTCCACCAGATCCAGAAGTTGCGGGCCGGTGAGCGGTGTTTGGGTTGTTTGAGGAATGGTTTGGTTGCTCCGGGTTGTGGTCATGTCAAGTCTCTCGAATATCCTTTAACATCTCGCTAATGACGTGTACGCGACAGGTCGCGTTGTCGGCGGATGCGGGTGGCCGATTGGCCATGAAGCGGGGCGCGTAAAAACACCCATGCGGGGGGAGGCATATGGATCAGTTGCAACGCCTTGGTTGCGGGAACGCGGGCGGTGGCAAAACGTCGAGCCGCCCGACCGTTGAGTGCCCTTAAAGAATAAGGAGCACGCGGGAAAACCGCAATGGGCACGCGGCGAAAAATATCTTTCCAACCCTCCCATCGGGGGATTTGACAAAGATTGTCGGCACCGATGATCCACACGAACAGGTGATCGGGAAAGCGGCTTTGCAGCGCCGTCAAGGTGTCCACCGTGTAGCGGGTTTTCAATTCGACTTCAAGGGCGCTCACGCGGATGCGCGGTTCGTGCGCCGCGGTGCGTTCTGCGGTCGCCATGCGGATCGCCAGCGGGGCCATGTCGGTGGTCGATTTCAGCGGGTTTTGCGGCGCCACCAACCACCACACCTGGTCCAGGCCGAGGCGCTGCAAAGCCAGCCGCGAAACGTGAACGTGGCCGTCATGGGCGGGATTGAACGACCCGCCCAGCAAACCGATTTTGTGGGGTTTGGCGATCACGACGGCCGGGTCTGGCCGGTGCCGACCACCTGGTATTTAAAGCTGGTGAGTTGTTCCAACCCGACCGGGCCGCGAGCGTGCATTTTATCGGTGGAAATGCCAATCTCCGCACCCATGCCAAATTCCCCGCCATCGGCGAACTGGGTCGAGGCATTGACCATCACAATGGCGCTGTCGACGGTGTTGAGAAAGCGCGTCGCGGTGGCCTCGTCTTCGGTGATGATCGCGTCGGTGTGACCGGAACTGTAGGCATCAATATGGGCCAGCGCCCCATCCACGCCATCGACCACCTTAACCGCGATGATGGCGTCCAGGTATTCGGTGCCCCAGTCCGCATCCGTGGCCGGAACGACGCGGGGGTCCACGGTTTGGGTCGTGTCATCGCCGCGCACTTCGCAGCCCGCGTCCACCAGGTCCACCACCAAATCCTTAAGCACCTGCGCCCCGGCCCCGCGGTCAACCAGCAACGTCTCGGTGGCCCCGCAAATTCCGGTGCGGCGCATTTTTGCGTTCACCGTCACGGCGCGGGCCTTGTCCAGGTCGGCACCACGGTCGACGTAGGTGTGGCACACCCCCTCCAGATGTTTAAACAGCGGCACCTTGCTTTCGGCGGTGACCCGTTCGATCAGGGATTTCCCGCCACGCGGCACAATCACGTCGATCAGTCCCACCATGGTGAGCATTTCGCCCACCGCAGCACGGTCCGTGGTCGGCACCCGCTGGATTGCCGCAGCCGGCAGTCCGGCGGCCTTTAGGCCATCGACCAGACACGCATGAACCACGCCGGACGACAAAAAGCTTTCCGAACCGCCCCGCAAAATCGCCGCGTTGCCCGATTTCAAACACAACGCCCCGGCATCGGCGGTGACGTTGGGGCGGCTTTCATAGATCACCCCGATGACCCCGAGCGGCACCGCCACGCGGCTGATTTTAAGGCCATTGGGACGGTCCCAGGCGCTCAACACCCGGCCCACGGGGTCGGGCAATTGGGCGATCGCTTCCAGGCCCGCGGCGATCGCTTCGATGCGCGCGGGGTCCAGGACCAGGCGGTCGATCAGCGCCGCGCCGAGGCCCTTGGCGGTGGCGGCGGCGACGTCTTGGTGGTTGGCGGCGATGATTTCGGCCTGGCGCGTCCGCAGTGCGGCTGCGGCCTCGGTGAGGGCCTTGTTTTTGTCCGCCGTGCGGGCCTGGGCCAAAACCCGGCCCGCCGTTTGTGCGGCTTCGCCCATGGATTTCATCAGCGCCGGGATGGAGGGGTTGATTTCGTGCATCTCTTCGATCCTTATCGCTTTACTGAGATCAGAGCCATATCGTCGCGATGAACCAATTCATCACGGCCCCGGTAGCCCAGGAGGGCCTCGAATTGCGTTGATTTTCGACCAATGATTTTGGCCGCATCCCGGGATGAATAAGCACTTAATCCGCGCCCCAATTCTTGCCCGGCGTGATTTTCGATCACCACCGCGTCGCCTTTGTCAAAATGACCGACAATGTGCCGGACACCGATTGGCAACAAACTGTTTCCGGCTTGCAAGGCGGTCACCGCGCCGGCGTCCAAAATCACTTTCCCGGTGGGTTGAAGTGCGCCTGCAATCCACCGTTTGCGCGCCCGCGCGGGGGTTAATGACGGCTTGAACCATGTCGCCTGCGCGCCGTTCAGCAACCGCGTCAGGGGGGCGTTTTCGGTGCCTTTCATGATTGCCATGGCACAGCCATTGTGCAAACAAATTTTTGCCGCCGCCAGCTTGGTGACCATCCCGCCCGAGCCCACCATCGAGCCTGAATCCCCGGCCATGGCTTCGATTTGGGGGGTGATGTCCTTGACCTCCGGCACATGGCGGGCCTCGGCGTTGGCGTCGGGGTTGGCGGTGTACAGGCCGTCAACGTCGCTTAACAACACCAAAATATCCGCGCTGACCATGGCCGCCACCCGCGCGGCCAAACGGTCATTGTCGCCAAAACGAATTTCATCGGTGGCAACGGTGTCGTTTTCGTTGATCAACGGCACCCCGCCCAAGCGTAAAATTGCCCCCAGTGTGCCGCGTGCATTCAAATATCTGCGGCGGTTTTCGGTGTCTTGCAGGGTCACCAAAACTTGCGCCACGGTGATGTCGTACTGGTCCAGAACCTCTTGGTAGGCATGCGCCAAGCGGATTTGCCCGGTGGCGGCGGCGGCTTGTTTTTCATCCAGTTTTAAGGCCCTGTTGCCAAGGCCCAAGTGTCGACGCCCCACCGCAATGGCCCCGCTGGACACCAAAATGACCTCTTGGCCGCGGGCTTTCATGGCCGCGATGTCCCCCGCCAAGGCCGTCAGCCAGGCGCGATGAACGGTGCCGTCGGCATCATCGACCAACAACGCAGAACCGATTTTGATCACCACCCGGTGGGCCTCGCTGAGGAGCTTCGTCGTCACGGCTGAAAATCCTCCGAGGCCTCGCCCGCTTCAGCAGCACGCGCGTGCCGCACCGCGTCGAACAACACGTTCATCAAATCATCCACGCCCAGCCCCGCGACACCGGACAGCAGCCGAACCTCATGGCCGGACGCGGCCTCAAGGGCGGCTTTTTTCTCGGCGATTTGTGCGTCCAGCAGCGCGTCGCATTTGTTCAGCGCGATGATTTCCAGCTTGTTTTCCAGCACCTCGCCGTAGGCATCGAGTTCGGTGCGAACAATGCGGTAGTTTTCCACCACGTCTTCATCCGTGCCGTCAATCAGATGCAGCAGCGCGCCGCAGCGTTCCACATGACCTAAAAACCGCGTTCCCAGACCGTGGCCGTCGCTGGCCCCTTCGATCAAACCGGGAATGTCGGCGATCACCAATTCGCTGTCCATGCGCCGCACCATGCCCAAATTGGGGTGCAAGGTGGTGAACGGATAGGCACCAATTTTAGGGTGGGCACCGGACACGGCCGAAATGAAAGTTGATTTTCCCGCGTTCGGCAATCCCACCAGACCGACATCGGCGATCAGCTTCAGGCGCAACCACACCGACATTTCTTCACCGGGAAGTCCCGGTTCGGTGCGCCGGGGCGCGCGGTTGGTGCTGGATTTAAAGCGCACATTGCCCAGCCCGCCGTTGCCGCCCTTCAGCAGCACGATGGTTTGGCCGACCTCGGTCAAATCCGCCAACACCGTTTCTTTGTCTTCGGCCAGGACCTGGGTGCCTTGGGGCAATTTTAAAGTCAGGCTGTTGCCCTTGGCCCCGGTGCGGTCCCGGCCCATGCCGTGGTTGCCGCGCTGGGCCTTGAAGTGTTGTTGGTAGCGATAATCGATCAGCGTGTTGAGGCCTTCGACGCACTCCAAAATGACATCGCCGCCACGCCCGCCATCGCCCCCGTCGGGTCCGCCCAGGGCGACATATTTTTCGCGCCGAAATGACATGCAACCGTTGCCGCCATCGCCGCTTTTCACATACACCTTGGCTTCGTCAAGGAACTTCATATCTACGGGCCCTTACAGCCTTTCCCCGGATGGGGAGTCCACAAAAATGGGGGGGGACAACAAAAAAAAGAGGAAACGGCCCGTGCCATTCCCTCTTTTTCGAGAATTAGATCGGGCTGGGCGTATCGTTACGCAGCCGGCTCCACACCCACGAAGGTGCGGCCTTTTTTCTCGCAAAAGGCCACTTTACCCTCGATCAAGGCGAAAATGGTGTGGTCCTTGCCGATGCCGACGTTGTCACCCGGTTTGTACTTGGTGCCACGTTGGCGAATGATGATGTTGCCCGGAATGACCGCCTGGCCACCGAATTTTTTGACGCCCAGGCGGCGGCCAGCGGAATCGCGACCGTTGCGGGAGCTACCACCTGCTTTTTTATGTGCCATGAGGGATTACTCCTTGCTTGCTTTGGGGCTTGCTTTGGGCGCGGCCTTTGCGGCGGCTTTTTTGGCCGGAGCCTTTTTGGGCGCGGTTTCGGTTTTTGCGGCGGCTTCTTTGGCCGGAGCGGCTTTTTTCTCAGCGGCTTTCGTTGCCGGAGCTTTTTTCGCCGGGGCTTTTTTCGCACCGGTGGCGCTGATGGCGGTAATTTTGACCAAGGTCAGATTTTGACGGTGGCCGTTTTTACGCCGGGAATTTTGCCGACGACGCTTTTTAAAGATGATGATTTTATCGCCCCGCGTCTGGCGCACGACTTCGGCGCTGACGGTGGCTTTTTCGATGACCGGGGCACCCACGGTGGGGGCTTTTCCGTCTTCGCCGATCATCAAGACTTTATCGAATTGTACGGTATCGCCGGCTTCGGCCACCAGCTTTTCGACGACCAGTACGTCATCTTCACTGACGCGGTACTGTTTGCCGCCGGTTTTAATCACTGCGAACATGATTTCGCTCTCTTTTTTCTGTTCCGCGTTCTGTGGCGTCGGAAAGATTTTTATCGGCTTTCCAAGCTTCTCCGGCATTTCGCCGCCTCGAACTGCGCATTGCAACACCCCGAAAAATACTTTTCAGGTTGGGAAGGCGGCAATATACCCCGAAACCCGCGCATGTCAACGCTTAAGGCGTCTCACCGTGGCGAAGCCAGCAGGCCCTATAATCAGGCCTTAAATATAAGGTCGCAAAAAAGCTTCCCTCATGCCCGTCGCTCCGCTTGCACCCACAAACACTTTCCGCTAGTCTCCGCCCGCCCTGACTACGAAATACCCATGCGGAGAGGTGCCGGAGTGGTCGAACGGGGCGGTCTCGAAAACCGTTGTGCGCTTGCGTACCCAGGGTTCGAATCCCTGTCTCTCCGCCATTATTCTATCGGCAACTGTCTCTTAGCGAGACGGTTGCCGCCAGAAACCCCAGCTTCCGCGCCCCTATGGTAATGAAGCTGTTGACCGCCCCGATTTGGAATGGGTTTATAAGCCGTTGATTTTTAAGGCATTGCCTAATTAAGAATTTCGGTAAGTTCGAAGCGAAATTGCACGGGTGAACATGACGGGTGGTCATACCCCAGGGCCAGAGTCAAAGCCTTGTTAGCGTGAACATTACCCTTAGATTTATGGATGCTAATTCCGGTTTGCCAATTTGTATTCATTTGTGGCTCAGACCAGTTCGCCTTATAAAATAGAGCCTGTCGAGCGTGTTCCGGATACCATACCGGGAGGAAATTGAACGTTTCGGGGTCTAAGGGATTGAGGTCTTGCAATGCTACGCGGACCTCGGCCTCGGTGATGCCGCTTTCTTGTTCGCGGGTATTTCTCCATGTGGCCACGATGATTTCCGGTGCCTGCATGAGGCCCCGAACCTGACCAATCACCGCAGTTTCGATTTCAGCGGCGGGCACGCGCCGGACAATACCTTGCGTACTTTCCCCTTTTAGAGCATTCCCGGGTTAATTATGAACCACACTGACCGTGTTATTTTGTTTCGAGAACAGGAGCGCGTTGCAAGCCGATGCCATGGTAATACCCCCGTTTTTAGGGGGGATGGATTCAATTGATCATAGCAACACCGTGTCGAGTCTATGAGCTGGCGTTTCGAAGGCCAATGTTTTTCTTGGACGACTGTTGAGTTTTTCAGCAACTCTATTGAGGTCGCTCTGCGAATATCCTGACAAGCAACTTCCCTTGGGAAAATATTGCCGCAGCAATCCGTTCGTATTCTCGTTTGTTCCTCGTTGCCAAGGACTGCCAGGATCGCAAAAATATACATCCATGTCCGTTGCCATTGAGAACTTTCGATGTGCGGCTAATTCTGCACCCCGATCCCATGTCAGGCTTTGCTTTAAAAGGTCTGGTAATTTTTTCATTTTCTTAGATAACGCAGCAACAACGTGTCCGTCCGGTGAACCCGCTCTGGTGATGATGTAGGGATTTTATAAACGTGCAGAGAAGACGGTTTTGACTATTTTTTCGGGCGTCGCATGTTTGCGAGGCGACCGATCTGGATTTTCACG
>Ga0316208_1000558_pt1 | contig 43488 bp, 32 predicted proteins | sample 3monopyrite_MG_FD_204944 | JGI IMG/M metagenome (GOLD analysis project Ga0316208, IMG submission 204944) | Microbial mat bacterial communities from mineral coupon in-situ incubated in ocean water Damariscotta River, Maine, United States -... | ecosystem: Environmental > Aquatic > Marine >...
AAAATTCGGACCGGATATTTTCACTGATTATTTAATCGATTACATGGGGCGCAAACGGGAGCGGCCTTTCTTTGCGTACTACTCCACCATCCTGACGCACATTCCGGTTGTCCCGACCCCCTTCAACAATGGAGAGCAGTTAACCAGGCGAGAACATTTCGCAGGGATGCTGCGCTATGCGGATCATTTAATCGGGCGACTGGTTTCTTCCTTGGAGCAAAACGGTTTACGCGAGAATACGATTATTTTTATCGCAGTTGATAACGGCACTGATAACGGTTCTGATCAAAACGATTACGAAAGCTTGGGCGGTCGGATTAACGGGCGGATTTCTGGCGAGGGTATTTACTCGCTGACCGAGCGGGGCATCAACATGCCTTTCATTGTGAACTGCCCTGCCCTGGTTTCCGGCGGCCGCGAAAGCGATGACCTGATTGATGCCAGCGATATCTTGCCGACGTTAGCGGGACTGGCCGGGGCGACACTTCCGGCAGGTGTCGTTTACGATGGTCGCTCGTTCGCTCCGCAACTGCTTGGGCAACAAAGAAAAGAACCGTGGCGGAAATGGTGCTTCACCCAGTATTATAAAACGCGAGTTGTTCGTGACCAGAGATTCAAACTTTATTCCACCGGCGATTTTTTCGATCTTTCCGAAGATCCGCTTGAACAACACGCTATCACTGGTCAGTTGGTGTGCCGGGATCGTGAAACGAAAGCATCTCATGCTTCTTTACAGAAGGTACTCGATTCACTCCCGCCGAATGCGAAACTCCCGTGGGAGTTCCGAAGTATTTCAGCCCGAAAAATTCGAGCCGAAGAAGCGCTAGAAAAGTAGGTTAGGCTTTCCAGCCTGACAAAAGAGATATCCATGATGACGGGCTAACGATTCACGAAGACTCGTGTCAATTTCACCCAACAGGACTGACGCACCATTGTGTCAGACTGGAAAGCCTAACCTAAGAAGCATCAATAAAACCGACCTGCTTTCACCGTAGCATACTGATGAGAGCCGAATCAATCGGAGAAGCAAAGATGAATTCATACCGAGCAATGTCAGGATTTATGCTGTTTATCTTGTTCCTGCATTGTTATCCGGATAATTCGGTTGCAGGTGAGCGGTTGCCACGGGTGGTGCAGTTTAATCGGCATATACGACCAATTCTTACCGATAAATGTCTGCATTGCCACGGTCCCGATGAAAATTCGCGGGAGGGTGATTTGCGACTTGATGACGATCAGGAATTGATTCTTGATCGCGGAGGTTATCACGTGGTCGTTGCTGGCAAACCACAGAAAAGTGAGCTTTATCTCCGGCTGACAACGCAGGATAAAGAAGAACAGATGCCACCCGTTGATAGTGAAAAACAACTCACAACAGAAGAGATCAAACTGATTCGATTATGGATTGAACAGGGAGCCGAGTATGAAAAACATTGGTCGTTCATTCCGCCCGAGCGTTCTGTGATTCCCAAAGTGAAGAAATCGAAATGGGCACGAAATGGAATTGATGCTTTCATTCTGGCTCGATTAGAAGCAGAAGGACTTGGTCCTTCCCCGCAGGCAACTCGGGAGGCGCTGCTTCGACGGGTCTCGTTAGATTTAACAGGACTACCGCCCACGCTTGCGGAATTGGATGCGTTTCTGGCTGACGATTCTCCCGATGCGTATGAAAAAGTAGTGGATCGACTGCTCCATTCAAAACGATACGGCGAGCATCTGGCGAGATACTGGCTCGATGCTGCCCGCTATGCTGATACGAACGGATTTTTTGTGGACAGCGAACGTTCGATGTGGCGGTGGCGAAACTGGGTGATTGATGCTTTCAACAGTAACATGCCGTTTGATCAATTTACGATCGAGCAGTTAGCGGGTGATCTGCTTCCCGATGCAACCGAAAGCCAGTTGATAGCGAGTGGATTTAACCGTAATCACATGACAACCCGCGAATCGGGCGTCATCGACGAAGAGTATCGTGTTGAATATGTGGTGGATCGCGTCAAAACAATGGCGACTGTCTGGCTGGGAATGACGATGGATTGTGCTCGCTGTCACGATCATAAATACGATCCAATTTCGCAGGAAGAGTTCTACCAGTTATTTGCGTTTTTTAACAGCGTCAAAGAAACGGGGCTGAAAAGAATGTACGGGAACTCGCCCCCTCTGCTGAAAGTACCCGATTCCGATTTTATCGCCCGGTTGAAAAAACTTCGTGAAGAAGTAGCCACTGCAGATAAAGAATTCAACAAAATGAAGCCGGAACTGGAAGCATCGCATGCAAAATGGGAGAAAACTGTTTTGTCACATTTGCCTGAGCTGCCAGTAAAGGGGATGGTCGAACATTTTAATATGGAAAAACCAATTAATATGGAAAAACCAAGTCAAGCTGGAAAGCCTGACCTACAAAAGGGCTTATTCGGTAACGCGGCTCAATTCGATGGCGATGCTGCGTTGGAAACAGGAAGTAAAATTGATTTTGAGCGGACCGATTCGTTTTCGTATGGCGCGTGGATGAAATTAACCTCTGGCTCCCCTGCCTGTTTGATTTCTAAAAATGATGATGTGAATAGCCTGCGTGGTTTCGATCTGATGATGCGAAAAGGGAAAGCGGTCGTTCATCTCATTCATAAGTGGAACAGCGATGCGATTCAGGTGATGACAAAATCATCCATCACTACCGGACGCTGGCAGCACGTGATGGTGACTTACGATGGTTCAGGCAAGGCGAGCGGCATCAACATTTATCTTGATGGAAAACCGCAACCACTCGATATCCGCTACGATGATTTACGAGGTACAATCAAGACTACTGAGCCGCTTCGCATCGGTCGCCGTAGTACCAGTGCCGCATTTTATGGAATGATCGATGAAGTTCGCATTTACAATCGCGAGCTGCCCGCTGAAGAGGTGTATCAACTCGCATCAAGTCAGCTACTGCGTGCATTAGTAAGTATTCCTGCTGAAAAACGAACAGCAAAACAGAAGGAGACATTGCACAAGTTTTACATTACCGAACAAGCGGCTCCGAAATTTCAGACAGCTTATTCAAACCGCAATAAACTTCGTGGACAACTGAGTAAACTTCAAAGCAGTATTCCCACCGCGATGGTGATGCAGGAATTGCCTAAGCCGCGTGAGACGTTTTTGCTGCTGCGTGGTCAATACGATGAACATGGTAATAAGGTGAATGTTGACGTTCCCGCAAGTATGTCGCCGATGCCCAAAGAGGCACCGAAAAATCGGCTTGGGTTGGCAAAGTGGCTCGTTAATCGCTCACATCCATTGACGGCTCGCGTGACCGTTAATCGATTCTGGCAACACTGCTTTGGAACAGGCATCGTAAAAACTGCTGGTGACTTGGGCTCGCAGGGAGAATGGCCCAGCCATCCCGATTTACTCGACTGGCTCGCGGTCGAATTCATGGAAAGCGGCTGGGACGTGAAGCATCTTCACCGCCTGATTGTCACCTCTGCAACGTATCGCCAGACATCGAAGGTTAGTCAGGCTGGAAAGTCTAACCTACTGGCAATCGATCCTGAAAATCGTTTGCTGGCTCGTGGTCCGCGGTTTCGATTGGATGCAGAAGTCGTCCGCGATAATGCACTCGCTGTTTCCGGATTACTTGCCGAACAGATTGGCGGGGCGAGCGTGAAGCCGTATCAACCAAAAGGAATATGGAAAGCGGTTTCTTATGATGGCAATCTGACGTATCAACAAGATCGGGGTAGCGGTTTGTACCGCCGCAGTCTTTATACGTACTGGAAACGGCAAAGCCCGCCGCCCGGCATGTTGGCATTTGATGCACCAACCCGCGAAACCTGTACCGTCCGCAGACCACGCACCAACACGCCACTTCAAGCGTTAACGCTAATGAACGACACCACATACATCGAAGCGGCTCGCGTTTTGGCTCAACGAATGATGACCGAACCGAAACAGACGACCCCGCAGGCACGAATTATTTACGCATTTCGTTTGGCAATGGCAAGGCTACCCGAACCAGACGAAGTGAAGATTTTACTCGATCTGTATCAAAAACAATTGAAAGAATATCAACAGAACAAACAAGCCGCAGCGAGTTTGATTGCGGTTGGGGAATCGGAATCGAATCCGTCTCTCGATACAATTAAATTAGCCACCTGGACGACAACTGCCTCGGTTATTTTAAGTATGGATGAAACCGTGAGTAAGTAGGTTAGGCTTTCCAGCCTGACAAATGAGACATCCAATACGATTGATTCGTCGAGTAATAAGAAGCTTTTGCTGGTCAATCAAAAGGTGATTGTACTGGATACCACCTTTGTCAGGCTGGAAAGCCTAACCTACGGATATTTGAAAGCCCTCGATCATGCAGAAACGGTCTTATCACCGACATTTACCACATCAGGTTCCTGAAGGCTTTCCAATTTTTCTGACATGGACACTCAAAGGAGCAATTCCACGACAAATGACTCACCGTCTTCGAATGAAACGGGAACTATTACAAAGCGAACCAAAACAACCAAAGGAATCATCCATTGATCGACAAATCAGACACAGCAAAATTGTCTTTGCAATGTCGGATCAATATCTCGCACAATGTGATACGGGGCCAGAATATTTAAAGGAGCCACAAGCAGCAGCAATTGTTGAGAACTCTATCTTATTCGGTGCGGATATAAGGTATGACCTGTTTGCTTTTGTCATCATGTCTAACCACGTACATGTTTTACTGACACCACATTGGACTCTGGAAAAAATCACTCAGGGAATTAAAGGATTCACTGCAAATCAAATTAACAAAATGCAGGATACTCAAAGTCGTGTTTTCTGGCAAAGCGAATCTTATGACCATTGGCCTCGCGATGATGATGAGTTCTATCGAATTATTAGTTACATTGAGAATAATCCTGTCGATGCAGGTTTGTGTGCGGTGCCAGCAGAATGGCCATATTCATCTGCCTCGAAACGAAAGAACTGGCTATTGGGGCAACCTTTTCGAGCGGATATGCTTCGTTGATATCAGAAAAGTAGGTTAGGCTTTCCAGCCTGACAAATGAGACATCCAATACGATTGATTCGTCGAGTAATAAGAAGCTTTTGCTGGTCAATCAAAAGGTGATTGTCCTGGATACCACCTTTGTCAGGCTGGAAAGCCTAACCTACGAAAAAAGAAAAAGGTGTATGATGAATCTCAATGATAAATATATCGATTTGGCTCGGCGTCATTTTTTTGGGCAGGCGGCTGGTGGGATTGGGACTGTTGCGCTCGCGACGTTGTTAAATCCGCAAATTGCCAGTGCCGAGAAAGCAAAAGGTACACCGGGCATACTTGAAAAGACACACTTTCCGCAACGGGCGAAACGTGTCATTTCATTATTCATGCATGGCGGTCCTTCGCAGGTTGAATTGTTTGATTACAAGCCGCTGCTGAAAAAGTTGCAGGGGACAGAACTTCCCGATTCGGTTCGTGGTACTCAGCGATTAACGGGGATGACATCAAACCAAAAATCATTTCCGATTTCTGCTCCGGGTCAATTTACGTTCAAGCAGCACGGGCAAAGTGGTTCCTGGATCAGTGATTTGATGCCGAATTTGGCGAAGGTGGCTGATGAGATTTGCATTATCAAATCGCTGAACACCGAAGCAATCAATCACGATCCAGCCGTAACGTTATTACAAACCGGGCATCAACAACCGGGGCGTCCCAGCATTGGTGCTTGGACCAGTTATGGCATTGGGACCGAAAATGCAGATTTGCCTGCCTTTACGGTTCTCATTTCCCAAGGAAGTGCAGCTCGACCAGCTGATCCACTTTACACGCGGTTATGGGGAACGGGATTTTTGCCTTCCAATTATCAGGGAGTCAATTTTCGCAGTAGTGGAGACCCGGTGCTTTATTTATCGAACCCGCCGGGGATCGATTCTGCAACCCGACGGCGAATGCTGGATGGCTTGTCGCAATTGAATCAAAAAGGATATGACACTTTTGGTGATCCTGAAATTAAAACGCGAATCGCACAGTTCGAGATGGCTTATCGTATGCAAAGTTCGGTTCCTGAATTGACCGATCTTTCCGGGGAGACAGACCACACGTTCAAAATGTATGGCGAAGCATCTCGCAAACCCGGCACATTTGCTGCGAACTGTTTGCTTGCCCGGCGATTAGCAGAGCGTGGTACGCGGTTCATTCAACTTTATCATCGGGGCTGGGATCAGCATTATAATTTGCCGAGTGATATCCGGTTACAAGCTCAAGATGTAGACCGTGCGTGTGCGGGACTCATTTCCGATTTGAAACAGCGCGGGCTTCTCGATGAAACACTCATTGTCTGGGGTGGTGAATTCGGGCGAACCGTTTACAGTCAGGGAAAATTAACGGCGACCGATTATGGACGCGATCATCATGGACGCTGTTTTACGATGTGGCTGGCGGGGGGCGGGATAAAACCGGGCATCAGTTATGGCGTGACTGATGATTTCAGTTACAATATCGCAGAGAAACCGGTTCACGTTCACGATTTGAACGCTACGATCTTGCGGTGTCTGGGGATTGATCACAAACGATTAACATTCAAATTTCAAGGACGAGAATTCCGCCTGACCGATGTGCATGGCGTCGTCGTCAAAGATATCCTGACATAGGTTAGTAGGCCATCGCCAATCTGTAGGGTCCGCTGTGCGGACCACAACAGACAATGGCAACTCCACAATTCGGTCCGCACAGCGGACCCTACGACATCAGAGAGTGAGACATCATGACAGAGAATAACGAGACACAAACGGAAAATGATTCTTCTCAAAAGAGGAGTCTATTGAAATCGCTTGGTCCGGGACTGGTTACCGCGTGTGTGGTGATTGGTCCGGGAAGTATTTTGACGAGTTCGAAAGTTGGCTCTGTTGAGGGTTACTCGAAAAGTTGGGTTGTTGTCATCGCGGTGCTTTGCATGATGGTTTACATGACGCTGGGGGTCAAGCTGGGGGTTGTTGCTCAGCAATCGCCGGGGGAACTGACAGCAAAAAGAGCGGGGCGCTGGCTGGCTGCGTTGGTTGGCTTTGGCGTCTTTTTCATCTCGGCTGCCTTCCAGTTCGGCAATAATTTGGGTGTCCATTCGGCTCTTAAAACTTACTACGATTTTGATTACTGGGTGGTGTTAATCAACATCATCACACTGGCGTTTGTGTTCGGTTTTCATAATCTTTACAAAGTGGTTGAACGGGTGATGTCTGTATTTGTCGCGATTATGCTGCTTTCATTCGCGATGAATTTATGGTTTGCTCAGCCAAATATCGCAGAATTTGCCAAAGGGCTTGTGCCACTTGGGGGGGCGGGAGAAATTGGTTTGCCATTGCTGGGGTTAGTGGGTACAACATTTGTGATTACCGCTGCTTACTATCAGGCGTATCTGGTCAGATTCAAAGGTTGGACCGAAAAGGATGTTCATAGCGGTTTGGTCGATGCCCGGGTTGGCTCGGCGATCATGCTGCTCATTACGTTAATGATTATGACAACTGCTGCTGCGGTACTGCGTGGAAAGAATCTGGGAGATGTAGCCGATGTCGCGAACTCGCTGCAACCTTTATTTGGCGAAAAAGGGCGATTGATTTTCTGCATCGGATTATTCTCTGCTGCGTTTTCTTCTTTTATCGTGAATTCAATGATTGGCGGGTTTATTCTTTCCGATTCTTTGAATCTGGGAAGTATGCCTTCAGATAAATGGCCTCGAATTCTTACCGCCGCTGTTTTATTGATTGGAATGTTTGTTGCCATTTATGTGATTCAAAGTGGGACCAAACCGGTCGCCGCGATTGTCGCTGCCCAGGCGGTAACGGTCGTTGCAGCCCCGTTAATGGCAGGTGTGCTGCTGTGGCTAACGAACTTGCCAAGCGTGATGGGCGAACATCGAAATGGAATCGCTTTGAATATTGCAGCCGGTGCCAGTTTGGTGTTGCTCATTATGATGGCCTGGTACACGGCTGCGTATAAAGTCTGGCCCAAAGTGCATGAGGCAATCTTTTAGGTGAGCCGGGTCAGTAATGACCCCGGTTACTATGCCGTATCGTTTTCGGCAATCAATAGTTTAGATGCTAAACAAATCCCGACACGCGAAAGAATACAGGGTCATTACTGACCCGGCCCGCCCGTTAAAATAGAGGAAGTTAATAATGTCGTTTCCAACTGATATTCGTGTTCTCGAAGTGGAACCATTTTTTCAATACGAAAAAGCTCGTACGCCGTTGAAATTTGGGGGCGTGGTGATGGACAATACGCTGTATTGCCATGTGCGTGCCAAGGTTGAAAATCGTGCAGGGAAAGTTGCTGAAGGTTGGGGCGCAATTTTTCTGGCGGATGTCTGGGCGTGGCCTCAAATATCAGCGGGACATGCAACAGCCGAAAAGTTGATGCAAGATTATGTCGTGCAATGGTGCCAGCGTGTGGAAAGTACGGATGAGTTCGCTCATCCGATCGATCTGTTTTGGCAGCTCGAACCGGAGATGATGCCGACCGCCAGGTCTGTTTGTGATGCAGCAGGAATTAATGAAGAAATGCCTCGCATGGCAGCGCTTGTCGCAGCGTCTCCTGTTGATGCTGCGATCCACGATGCGTTTGGTAATGCAGCCAGGATTGATGTTTATCAAGGATACGGACCGGACCACATGAAACACGATCTTTCCATGTGGCTCGGCTCGGAATTCAAAGGGAAATATATTTCTGATTATTTGAGGCCGCTCCCGCAGTGGCTCGATGCGTTTCATCTGGTTGGCGGCCTGGATAAATTGACGGAATCGGAAATTACCGATGAAGACCCGCAGGATGGTTTGCCGGTTTCGCTGGATCAATGGATTCAATTTGAAGGCTTGCATTGCTTGAAAGTAAAACTGCGTGGAATCGATTTGCAATGGGATTTGGAACGGATGCTCGCGGTTGTTTCTATCGCCCGAGAAGAACAAAAGAAACTCGGATTAAACGAACTGTGGCTCACCGCGGATACGAACGAAATGTGCGATACGCCGGAATATATGATTGAACTACTCCAGAAATTTAAGGAAGCAGATAGCCGCGCGTTCGATTCACTTTTATATGTGGAACAACCGTGCGAACGAGACTTGCGAAACCGGATGCTCGATGTTCGCGAACTAGCGGCACTCAAACCGGTCATTGTCGATGAAGCACTGGCCTCGTTGGAAGATCTCGATCTGGCGTTGGAACTCGGCTATTCCGGGGCAGCTTTGAAATCGTGCAAGTGTCAATCAGAAGAGTTGGTCATTGCTGCGAAGTTAACAGAAAAAGGATTACCACTGGCAGTTCAAGATTTAACATGCCCCGGGATTGCGCTGCTACACTCGGCTGGGTTAGCGGGACATCTTCACACTATTCGCGGTGTGGAATCGAACAGTCGTCAGTTTTATCCTGCAACAAGCGAACCAGAACGCCGCGTCCATCCAGGGTTTTACAGTTTGAATAATGGTCGTATCGATACAAGCACGTTAAAGGGAACAGGACTTGGCTACCGCTGGAACGAAATTGGTCGAAAGTTCAAATAGGGGATCCCATTCTGACGGGACGTATACGTAACACCATTGTTTTGGCGGAGTATGAAAGCTCTGGAGGTAAGATTTTCCAGACAAAGATTATCACTCCCATATTGGCTTGAAATTTACTATAATATTGCTGGAATGTGTAAAACTCGACCATAAGAGTTGGGAATAGCAGGTCTGATTACGATATTTTTACTACAAACAGTCGATTTCTTTGCGTTTGACGCAAACTTTAAGACGCTCCATTTGACTACAAATTTGACTGCGGCTGTCGAAATAAGTCAGCCGTGCCGGGATGAACAAAAACTATGGCAACAACTTTAACTGATGGTGTTCTAGCTGGAATTGACCCGACTGAATTGGAAGAGTGGTACGAATCTCTGGAGGATGTGATTCGTCGATACGGGCCGGAAAAAGTAACACAATTGCTGGTTAATTTGCGAGAGCGGGCTTACCACCGTGGGGTGATGTTGCCGTTTTCTGCGACGACCCCTTACATCAATACCATTTCGCCTGATGATCAGCCAGCTTATCCTGGAAATCAGGAAATTGAACGCCGAATTAAAAGTATTGTCCGCTGGAATGCACTGGCGATGGTACATGGGGCGAACAAAAAATTCGACGGCATTGGTGGTCATATTTCCACATTCGCTTCTTCTGCAACGTTATACGAAGTGGCACAGAATCATTTTTTTCACGCTCGGACCGAAGATCACACCGGGGACATGGTTTACTTTCAGGGGCATGCTTCCCCTGGGATGTACGCCCGTGCTTTTGTTGAAGGCCGGATTGATGAATCACACCTGGAGCATTTTCGTCGAGAAATTCCGCGCGGACAAGGGCTTTGTTCGTACCCGCATCCGTGGCTAATGCCTGACTTCTGGCAATTCCCGACTGTTTCGATGGGGCTGGGGCCGATTACTGCGATTTATCATGCTCGTTTTTTGCGGTATTTGCATCATCGCGGAATTCTTGATACGAGTAAATCACGCGTCTGGGCATTCCTGGGAGACGGCGAATGTGATGAGCCGGAAGCGTTAGGGGCGATAACGCTTGCCTCTCGTGAAAAGCTGGACAATTTGACGTTTGTGGTCAACTGCAACTTGCAGCGTCTTGATGGTCCTGTTCGCGGGAACGGAAAAATCATTCAGGAACTGGAAGGCGCTTTCCGCGGTGCGGGATGGAACTGCCTGAAAGTTGTCTGGGGATCTGATTGGGATGCGATTCTCGAAAAAGATACTGATGGCAAACTTGTCAAGCGAATGGGCGAAATTGTTGATGGACAGTACCAGAAATACAGCGTGGAATCGGGTGAGTATATCCGAGAGCATTTCTTTGGAGCCGATAAAGAATTACTGGAACTGGTGGAACATCTTTCTGATGAAAATCTTCAGAAAATGCGACGCGGTGGTCACGATCCGTTGAAAGTTTACACCGCCTACCAAGCAGCGACGCAGCACGAAGGAGCACCGACCGTTATCCTTGCCAAGACCATTAAAGGATATGGTCTGGGGGAAGCGGGCGAAGGGCGAAATAATACTCATAACGAGAAAAAGCTGAACGAAGAAGAGTTAATCACCTTCCGCTCTCGCTTTGGAATTCCGCTCAGCGATGACGAAGTGAAAAAAGCACCGTTTTATCGCTTCCCGGAAGATAGCGTGGAGCATAAATACTTGCAGGAACAACGAGAGAAGCTGGGTGGGTACTTGCCGGCTCGCAACCCAACGACAGAGTCACTGGCAATTCCTGCTGCGGAAAAATTCTCGAAATTGAATGAGGGAAGTTCAGGTAAAGACGTTTCAACCACAATGGCGTTCGGGCAAATTCTGAATGTGATGCTTAAAGATAAAGAAGTAGGCAATCGAGTGGTGCCTATTATTCCAGATGAAGCACGTACTTTCGGAATGGAAGGACTATTCCGTCAATGCGGCATTTATTCAAGCAAAGGCCAGCTTTACGAACCGGTTGATCGCGCCCAGGTAATGTACTACAAAGAAGCAAAAGATGGTCAACTTCTTGAAGAAGGGATTAACGAAGCAGGTGCGATTTCTTCGTTTATTGCAGCCGGTACTGCTTACAGCAATCTTGGCGTGCAGATGATTCCCTTCTACATTTATTACAGCATGTTTGGCTTCCAACGGGTTGGTGATTTAATTTGGCTCGCTGCTGATTCCCGCGCCAAAGGTTTTTTGATCGGCGGAACATCCGGGCGTACCACGCTCAACGGCGAAGGATTGCAGCACGAAGATGGACACTCTCAACTGGTAGCAACAACAGTCCCCAACTTGGTTGCTTACGATCCTGCGTATGCGTATGAATTAAATATCATTATCCAGGATGGCTTGAAAAGGATGTATGTGGAAAATGAAAACGTCTTCTATTATGTCAGTGTCTACAATGGCAACTACGTGATGCCGGCGATGCCTGAAGGGATTGAAGAAAGTATTCTCAAAGGAATTTACAAGTTCCAGGAATCAAAAGTAGACGATGCAGCCGTTCCGGTTCGACCGCAACTGTTCGGTTCCGGGCCAATTTTGCAATGTGTTCTTGAAGCACAGCAGATTCTCACAGACAAATACCGTATCGCAACCGATGTCTGGTCAGTCACCAGTTACAGTGAGTTATGCAGAGAAGCGAGGGCAACTCAGCGTTGGAACAGGCTTCATCCTGATGAGACGCTTCGCACAACGTATCTGGAAGAAACATTAAAAGGAATTGATGGCCCGATTATCGCTTCCAGTGATAATGTCCATCTTGTTCCCGATCAGATTCGAGATTGGATTTCCGGCACTTACATTACACTGGGAACAGATGGATTCGGTCGCAGCGATACGCGCCAGGCACTGCGGCATCATTTTGAAATCGATGCCTCTTTCGTTGTGTATTCAACTTTAGTCGGACTTGTCGATGACGGGCACCTTTCGCGATCTGTTTTGACACAAGCGTTAAGAGACTTGGAGATCGATCCCGAAAAGGTCGATCCACTCGGTGCATAATGGTAGATCAGGCTTTCCAACCTGACCAACAAACTTTTTAATTGAAGAAAATCCTCGGATGTCTATTGAATTCAAACTTCCCGAAGTTTCAGAAGGTGTTGAATCCGCCGATGTGGCAGAGATTCTTGTTTCTGAAGGCGATGTCATTACAGCCAATCAAATTGTGGCTGAAGTCGAAACCGAAAAAGCATTGGCGGAAATCGAATGCCCGTACGCAGGACGCGTTACCAAGGTGCATGTCTCGCCCGGCGACACGATTCCAATAGGAGCAACGATCTTAACGATTGATGCCGATGCCCCTGCGGAAGCTCCAGCAGAAAAAACACCGGATACCGCACCGGCTGCCACCAAAACAGAAGCTGCACCGGAAAAAACACCTGCTGCAAAACAAGAAAAGGAACCTGCCAAACCTGTTGAGGCACCAGCTGCAGTTGCGTCTGCTCCTGTTGCTTCGACGCCACAATCCAACGAAGATCGCCCCCCTGCTCCGGCTGGACCTGCTACGCGCAGGATGGCTCGTGATTTGGGAGTGGACCTTTACGATGTCAAAGGGAGTGGACCGGGCGGACGAATTACTCAGGAAGATGTGCAGAATTACGTCAAACAAAAACTGACTGCTCCTGCAACCTCCGGCGGACCAGTTGCTGCACCACCTCTGCCTGATTTTTCAGAGTTCGGCCCGATCCGTCGAGAACGGCTCAACAAAATTGGCAAGATGGCTGCTGAACATCTTACGCGATCCTGGAATGTGATCCCGCATGTGACTCAGCAGGATCTGGCTGATATTACCGACATCGAACTGGCTCGCAAACAATTTCTGCAGGGGACGGGTAAAAATGGGCCGAAGGTGACGATGACTGCCATCGCGGTTAAAGCTGCGGTGACGGCACTCAAAGCATTCCCGAAGTTCAATTCCAGCCTTGATCCCGAAACGATGGAAATTGTTTACAAGGATTATTTTCATGTCGGAATTGCAGTCGATACCGAAAACGGTCTGGTGGTTCCGGTGGTACGAGATGCGGACCAGAAATCGCTGCTGGAAATTGCTTCTGAAGTGGTTGAACTGGCGGTCGCAGCGCGTGATCGCAAGTTATCGATGGAGAACATGAAGGGCGGCACGTTCACGATTACAAATCTGGGAGGCATTGGCGGAACCGGCTTCACGCCGATTGTCAGTTACCCCGAAGTAGCAATTCTGGGAATGTCTCGCGGGCAGAAAGAACTCAAACTGATCGATGGTGAGTTGGAAGAACGCCTGATGTTGCCGTTGTCTTTGTCTTACGATCATCGTGTCGTTAACGGAGCCGATGCAGCACGGTTTATCGTCAAACTTTCTGCCCTGCTTTCCGATCCATTTACGTTACTCTCGGAATGTTAAACCGTAGGTCAGGCTTTCCAGCCTGACACATTACCGACGGCTAGCGCCTCGCCGCTTACTCAATAAACAGATCAGCGGCAAGGCGCTAGTCGCCGGTTAATCGGTATCATGATTATCCCGGAAATCTGTTTCGTCAGGCTGGAAAGCCTAACCTACAGTGTGGGCAACTGATTAAAAGAATTTATAACTGAAAGAACTGGTTTTCTCTGATGGAAACATTACAAGCAGAAGTTGTTGTTCTGGGCGCTGGTCCCGGCGGTTACCCGGCTGCATTTGAAGCGGCGGATAAGGGAAAGAAAGTCATTCTGGTCAGCGACGATGTTGCACCGGGCGGCGTTTGCCTGAATCGTGGTTGTATCCCTTCCAAGGCGTTGTTACACGTTGCAAAATTGCTTAACGAAGCGAAAGAAGCCGAAGAGTGGGGCGTTACTTTCGAACCGCCAAAAATCGATATCGATAAATTGCGCGGTTTCAAAAATAAAGTTGTCGGACAACTTACGGGTGGAATCAGCGGGTTATGCAAATCTCGCAAAGTGGAACTGATCGAAGCACGAGGCACCTTCGTTGATTCCAATACAATGCAGCTTGCCTGCAAAGATGGCACAACCAAAACGTTGAATTTTGAAACTGCGATTGTCGCCACCGGCTCACAGCCGACGATGCCTCCGATTTTCAATATCGATGATGATCGAGTGATGACTTCCACCGGGGCACTGGAACTGAAAGATATTCCCGGTAAACTTCTCGTCATTGGCGGAGGTTACATCGGTCTGGAAATGGGATCGGTTTATGCAGCTTTGGGCAGTGAAGTAACCGTGGTCGAAATGACAAACGGTATCCTTCCCGGTGCAGATCGAGACTTGGTTCGCCCGTTGCAAAAACGGCTCAACCAGCAGTTTCATGCGATCCATCTCGAAACGAAAGTCGCTTCATTAAAAGCGACCGAAGCAGGGATTATTGCGAGGCTGGAGGGGAAAGATGTTGAACCAGAAATGACGTTTGATCGTGTTCTTGTTTCCGTTGGCAGACGCCCGAACGCGAGAGATATCGGTCTCGAAAAGACAAAAGTAAAAGTGACTGAGCAAGGTTTTATTGAAATCAATAATAAACAACAAACAGCAGATCCGGCCATTTACGCCATTGGCGATGTCGCAGGTGAACCGATGCTGGCTCACAAAGCAACCCGCGAAGCAAAAGTAGCTGTCGATGTACTGGTTGGCGAACCGGCAGCGTTTGACAATATCGCCATCCCTGCGGTTGTCTTTACCGATCCCGAACTCGCCTGGTGTGGTGTCACCGAAGCCGAAGCCAAAGAGCAGAAACTTGATGTGACTGTGGTTCGATTCCCCTGGGCAGCTTCGGGGCGGGCTCAATCGATTGGACGAACCGAAGGACTGACCAAGCTGATCTTCGAAAACAAAACCGAGCGAATCCTGGGCATGGGGATCGTCGGCCCCGGTGCAGGAGAGATGATTGCAGAAGGTGTGCTGGCTGTTGAAACCGCAGCTGTTGCTCGCGACTTGGCGGAAAGTATTCACGCTCATCCAACACTGTCGGAAACGATTATGGAATCCGCAGAAAGCATGTTCGCACAAGCGACACATTATTATCGACCAAAAAAGTAAAAGTCGATTTCATGACAATTAAAGCCCATTGATTTTAGCCACAGAGGACACAGAGGACACAGAGAAAATCCGGGGAAGGTACGCTGTGCCTATCACACATGCCGTGATAGACATACTACAATGGAAATGAGGACTATTTTCGAGAACCACAATTGGTACGCACAGCGTATCCTACGTCACTCAAAATAATTACGGGAACTTTTCTCTGTGTCCTCTGTGGCTAAATAACTCTGTGGAAAAAACCTACATTGAGCCACTAAAATGACCACTCTTGCGATGCAAACCGAAGCTCAGGTTGTTGGGCTAACCACTCTTTGTGATGAAAACTACCGTCTGCGGTTAAGTTGTGCGGAACTGGCACAGCAGATATTGCCGGGGCAGTTTTTCATGCTGCGTAAACCGGACTGTTCAGACCCTTTATTGGGGCGACCGTTTGCATTGTACGATACTGTGCAGGATGAAACAGGACAGACGATTGGGGTTGATGTCGGGTTTCATGTAGTTGGCAAGATGACGGGCATCATGGAAGAATTGACGCCCGGCGATACGCTCGAACTATGGGGACCGCTTGGCAATGGGTTTCCTACGGTTCAAGCAGATCATCTCATTCAAGTCGCTGGTGGGATTGGATACACGCCGTTCGTTGCGACTTCGCGCGAAGTCTTGATGCAGAAAAAGTATGGTACCGAAATAAACAGGCAACGCATTCAGGCAGGTAAAGCCTCGTTAATCTACGGTGTTCGCGAAAAAAGATTTTGTGCAGACATGAGTGACCTGTCGGATATCAAAGGACTCGACATTCAACTTTGTACCGAAGACGGAACAGCAGGGCATCACGGATTGGTCACCGATTTATTGCTTGCGATATTGACAGAAAATTCTGGTGAATCAAAAATCGTTTTTACCTGTGGCCCGATTCGCATGATGCAGGCGGTTGCACTGTTGTGTGCAAATCACAATACTGAATGCTGGGTCTCGCTGGAAACCCCCATGGCTTGCGGTTTTGGCGCCTGTTTTAGCTGTGTTGTCCCGACGAAACAAGCAGAAGACGATGAATGGGATTACCGCCGCAGTTGCCTGGAAGGCCCGGTCTTTCCCGGTCGTGATATTTTATGGGAGCAGATGTAGTTCTGCTTACCACAAAGAAAAGAAAACCGGTTGGTAAGATGCTCCAATCTACTCTTTTTTCCTGAGCAAATCATCCAGAGCTATTGAGACAATCGCACCTGTCTTCAAACCCAGGTGCAGCGTTTGACTGGTGATTATCGGCGGACAACTAATCGCTGCGGGTAATTTTCCTTCAGTTACTTTCTTTCCGGAATCTGTATCAACCACAACATAAGCTCCATCATTTTTGCAGAGGAATAAATGCTTTTCATCAAGTTGAAACGGGGCTGAGGCGAGTGGAGAGCTCCCCAGTGAAACAGTCCATTTTTCTTTATCGAATTGTTTCGCATTCCTGGCAGAAAGTTCTGTTGCATCCAGTTCGATATAAACAGCCGAACCAACACGCCAGGGGCCAGCGGTTGGTGTTGATTTGAACTTGGTTTGCTGACGAATGACCAGCGAACGAGGATCGAGCGCGATTCCAGATTGATCTTCTAAAGCAAGCCAGTAAAGTTCGCCATCGTAGGCTCCATTTCCAATCGCTTTTGATTCCAGATCGAGAATCCCAGACTGTGCCAGATGGCGGCTCGGGTCTTCTCGAATTTGTAAACCGAGCAGCGTTTTGCGATTACTGAAACCGAGCAGGTTTTGGTTATCGATCATGATCAGGTCAGTCCAACGATGAAATTTAGTTTCATTTTTCCCGACCGGACTGAGCCAGTCTGAAGCCGTAGAAGTTTGGGTCTCCCATGGCGTGATATGAATTCCCGTTTGATTTGCCCAGAAAATGAATTGCGGCGTTGCTGCGACTACCTGCGTGGTAGCTGAAAGACGAGCGGATCGTTCAATTTGACCAGAGGCATTAAGCAATCGAACTTCGCGTCCTGAATACACCAGGTTTTTATCCTGAATATTAAGACGCCCAGTACGCAGGCGACTGCCTGATGATTTTGAGAGGTCGAGAATGCGTTCGATTGGTTCGCTATACGTGATGCTGGTGCTGTTTTTAGAACGAGACAGGTCAAACAGATTGCCACTGGCATCGAGGCAACGAACAGAAGAGCTGCTGTTCTGATTGGCAATCAGAACAGCAGGCTCTGACGAAAGACGTAATCGCCAGAAAGATTTTCCTTGATCAACATCATAATGAATAAGGACACGGCCCTGTTCTTGTATAGATTCCCCTGCGATACATAAATTTGTCCCATACATTTGAATTGATTGTGTTGCCCGCCCCAGTTCAACTGGCAAAGCTCGTTGTTCAAACGCATTGGTCAGCAATGTGAGCTCACGTAACGATTCTCCCGCGATAAGTAAACGGTCCCCCTCGACCGGCTGCATGAATATTTTAATATCTGGTGAAAAAGGGATCGGCGCATTGGTGATACGACTTAGAAGCGGTTTTCCCGGCGCATCGCTCAATCGCCAGGCTGAAATCACCGCACGATCTGTTTTCATGAAAAGTCGATCTCCCCAAACGATGGGAGTATCGGCTGCAAATCCAGCAAGCCGATTCGACTGGAGTGTTTCAACTTTCCAGTCATCTTTTCGATAGCGGAGCGTTTGCATTCGCCCACTTTGCAGATGATCGTTTTCCAATACGACTAACTGGTTCACTATCAACTGGGGCTGTAGCGTAATCGTCTTTCTGGCATGCCCGTAGTATCGAACCTCACTGCATTTCAGCGTTTGCCGGTCGATAAAATAGAAGACATCCTCTTGCCCAACACAAAGCAGATTATCACCTAAAGAACAAATTGGTGCGGTAATATTGCGAGGAAAAGTAATTTGCCCAATTCGTTTGCCTGTTTCCCGCTCCACCGCATGAAGCTGGCGATTTTCTGTGAGGAAATAGAGCATCCCGCCAATCATTGCAGGACGTGAAGTGATCCGGGACTGTAATTCCAACTCCCATAGCACCATGCCATCTTCCTGCTTGAGTAGTGAGATCGCGGTTCCCGCGCGAGTCGGTATCAGCCAGGATTCAAACTGAGCGTTAACGCTGATCGGTTCAAAAACAACCGGTTCCCCCATCGTTATTTTCCAACGGACCTGGCCGAGCATTCTATCGACGGCATAGATCATTCCATCAACCAGAAACCAGACCACGTGCCCATCTGACTGAATATCAAAGCGAGAGGAGTTGCGAGCAACGAGCAAGATATTTTTCTTAAACAGGGGATTCGCTTTATCTTGCACAGCGGCTGAGGTCTGCTTCTGATCTGTAAACAGTTTTGAGGTAATGCTTTGCTGTTCGGAAAGCAATGTTTTTTTTATGCGGGAAATGAATTCTTTCCTCTTCGCAAACTGAGGGTATCGCGTGACTGCTTCCCGGTAACTTTTTAACACAAGAGAAACATTGTTCTGTTTCAATGCCTGATCCATTTTCGCGATCGTTTCTTCCTGCACATCGAATTCGAGCAACTCTGCACGAGCAATTCTCGCCGCTTTATCGATCTCCAGCCCGTTCCCATCATCGCTGCCGTCGGTTGCCTTGAATCGGGCAAATAATTGTTGAGCCTGGTCCCCCGTCTTGAGTAGTTCTGGATTATGCTGCCGTCCTGCTTGTCGGTAAGCCGCGATCGAAATTCGTGAAGAATAGATCGCCAATTGAGGGAACCAGTCTCGATAGTCGTCGCGTTGACGATGTTGTGTTACGAAATCTTCGACCGCTTGCAACGCTTTGTTGACATCGCTTCCTGCACCGGAAAGAGCCCGATCAATTCGGGAAAAACTGAGTTCAATCCTCGCCTGATCAGCCAGACGATGGGAGGAAAAATCGGAAAGAAACTTTGAATAAAGCTGAATCGCCTGGGCATATTTCCCCTCTTCCCGGTTCGTTTTAGCTTCGTTGTAAGCAAATTGTGCTGTCTGTTTGCCGATCATCAAATAAAATCCGCCGGCTGCAACAGCAAGGAGCAATGCGACAAAAATAAGAGCCGTCACCATTGGCGAACGAACGGCATCTCGTTCGCCTGGGCGTCTTGCTTTTTTGATCCACTCGCCGACGGAAGCATCTTCAGTCGCCTCCGAAGATCGAGTCAATCTGATGGACTCGGCTGGTTCCTCGACTTCTTCGTTCTTTTCCTTCTCTTTTTTCGAGGAACTTCGAGAAGACTTTTTATCCTCGCCCGAAACCGTTTCTATCTCTTGTTTATTACTTTTGGCTTCCTGCGGATTATTTTCAGTCACATCCTCTTTGTGGAAAATGATTTCCACATTGAAGATGGTAAAAGAATCACCCTCTTTCAACATCGCAGTACGAACAGCTTCACCTGCAATAATAATGTCATCCAAAGAAGCCGCGGTTACTTCAAAGCCACGCGATTTTTTATTCCACAAAATCCGTGCGAACAGAATCGGGGCGTCGGGGTTGTCCAGACAAATTTTATTGGAAGCGTGCTGACCAATGGAAACCGGTTCCCGCCTGGAAAGCGGAATGATTTGCTCTGTTTGATCCGCATAAATTACTTTGAGACAAGCCATGTTATTTTAAATTGTTTCGAACAAAATATGGAGGGTGCGTTGTAACGCACAAAATGTGATCGGTTGCGTTGTCGTATGTCAAACCGTTTATTCGTTGGAATTGACTCCCCAGCGAATGCGTTGCATGCCGACTTCCTGGGCAGCATCGATGGCGGTAACGACTGCCTCATGATGAGTCCGCTCGTCAACGCTGACAATCACTTCATTCTTTGAATCTTTGCTTCGCGTTTCAGCCAGAATTGTTGCTAGATCGCGAGGATCGTTGACCGGTTCAGACTCCACAAAAAAACGGTTCTCTTCATCGATTTCAATCAAGATCGAATTTTCTTCCAGTTCTTCAAGAGGCTGCACCGTCTGGGCGGCTCCTTGTTGATCGGGATCGGGAGGAGGAACTTCGATCGATTTCTGAATGGAAAAGGAAGCCGTCACCATGAAAAATATCAGTAACAAAAATGTGACATCCACCATCGGCGTCATATCTAATTCTTCAAATTCCGTATTGGCTCGTTTGATCTCAAAATCCAATTCATCCTCTTCCTCTTCCCCAGAAACAGATGCCAAGTGAAGCGAACTTGTTTCAATGGGTTGTTCAATTCTCTCCTGATCATTTCTGTTATCATCATCGTCAGATTCCGAAACAGGAATTTCAGATTGGACTTGTTCCTGTTCCTGCAATTCTGGTTGTTGTTCGGGAACGAGTGTATCGTGAGCACAACGCGGGCAGACCGTGATTGTCCCCGCCTTGCGAGTGGCGATGCTCATTAACTGGTCACAATGTTGACAACGAAATTTAATCGGCATCAGTTTGGAATCTTATCAGTAAAATGGCACACAAAAAAGCCGGATGCTTTGAGAAACTTTCGCTTGAAGGATGCATTAAAATGAATCATTTCTTCCAGTTGAGAATACCTAACCCGGCATAAACCGGAACCAAACAAGGGGATAGGCGACAGGGAAAAGTAGGTTAGGCTTTCCAGCCTGACGAATGTGGCTTCCATGAGATTGACTCACTGATTGACTCACTGATTGACTCACTGATTGACCAGTGATCGCTGTTTTATTCATTGAAAGATCAGTGTAATTCATCTCAGGCTGGAAAGCCTAACCTACGATTCATCAATAAAATCCTACCACCTTTGCGCAGCATTTCATTGATAAGGTACTAAAACATTGTCCTTTTTAATCTTCTTCTTTCTTTGCGTCGCCGCGTCTTTGCGTGAAACATATTTTATTGAGACTCTTCGCTGACTGCATAATAAAAATGAATTTCCCCCACGGCTTGTAACTGTTGTGTCAGTTGTTTGATGTAACCGGTTGGAATGCTGCCGCTTGCTTTGACGAGAATACCCGATTTCCCGCCATCGATTTCTTGACGGGCATAGTCGACAATTTCATCCATGGTCATTTCCGGTGCGGGAGGGTCGCCTGCCATCAAAACGGGAATCCCATCACGATCAATCACAGAAACAGTCACCTGATCCGACTTATTGATCCCGACTCCATGATGAGCAACGGGCAGATCAATTTCCGGGGTCGCCTGCATCGTCGAAGTAACCATGAAAAAGATCAACAGCAGGAACGTGACATCAATCATCGGCGTGATATCCAGATCGGCATCAAAATCTTTCTTCTTCGTTGAACCAGTGCTGAAGAGTCCCTGCTTCATAAGAACATCAATCCCCCAGTGAATTACATAAATGGAAAATATTCTGAGGCTGAAAATTGCCGGACAGGTTATTTGAAAGGTGAAGAGAATATCCTACCAGATTTCAACAACAATGGTAACAACCGGGCAATAACCCGTGAATATAAGGGAACCTCTATTTATTCAAAAATATATTATTGAACGCAGGGTAGACATTCTTGTCTGCCAGCGATATAGCATGCTCAAACGAAACAGACAGGAATGTCTGTACTCCTTTTGAATAAATAGAGGTTCCCATAAGCTAATTTTTCAATTCGAGTTGAACTTGTTCGATGACTGAATCCCAGTCTCCCCAGGTTGGTTGCCGGAAGAGTTTCATGCCGGGATACCAGATACAAACAAGGGTTCTTCGTGAAAATTTATACAATCACATTGGAGGGATTGTGTCTTTTGTATATAATGTGTAGATTCCAAGGAATTCCTTCCGATAATCGAAGGGATAAGTAATAAACAGATAGAGAAGGAATTGTTAATGAGCCTTGACCTTGTGAACTCGACAGTCGTCATCGCTGCGGGGCAATTCAACCCCTCAATTATTCGCGAGTATTGGCTGATTGAAAACGGGATCATGCAGCCTGAAGATTTTCGGAGTGGGTGCGTATTTACAGATATGATGGTCCAGGTAAAGTCACGTCAATTCGATCTTGCTGTGGTTCCCGGGCAATGCCAAATCAGCCCACATGTTCCCATTGAAGAGCAGCAACAGTTGATTGAAGAAAAAGCTGGAGAAATTGTTAATAAGTTGCCGCATACACCGTTCACTGCAATCGGTTTAAACTTTCACTGGCATCTTATCCCAGATCATAAAAACATCGAGGCACTGACTCGGTCTTTGTTTTTTGTTAACCAGAATCCATTTTACGAAGCCTTCGACTTTGAAGATGCAAGATTTGGCAGCTATCTAAGCAAAGATTTCAACAATTTTCGAATGAAACTCGATGTGAAACCCGCCCTGATGGAAGGACAGAAAGAGCCATTTCTACATTTTGGTTTTAATTTTCATTTTGATGTTCCTAAAGAACAGAGTGTTGATGCAATTCAAAATGCCCTGCGTCAATGGGATATTGCACGAGAAGAATCAACTAGAATTTCTGCAATTGCAGCAGAGGGAGACAGGCCGTGAACAATACCATGTCTATTCCGGTAAGCGTTTTTGCACAAAATAATCCTTGGAGAAGGAGTGATTATATTAATTACGAATCCCCTTCACTGACTTCAATGGGTACAAAAACAATCGATCCTGAACTTACTTCCAGATTGGTAGCCCTGGTTCAGCAAACCATTCGAGAAGTTAATGTATCTGCCTTCAATTCGAATTTAGCGTTTTACAAAGCAACGGCATCTGGCGCTGTCTCTGCAACAACCTATCCAATGAATGGCCCTGCATCGATTGCTAGAAAATGGGATCAAGTGTTCGCAAATATTGATGAGTTATCAGAACTTGCAGACGGTTGGAATGGATATAATGCTCCTTCGCCAAACGAGAACTCAGTTAGTACTGCCAAACGTTTTCTTTACTCAATGAAGGAATTTGGGAAACTCCCGACACGAATTGCTGCCTCAGCAGTAGGTGGGATTGGAATTACTCAACGGAATAATAACCGCAAAGTGTGTGTTGAATTCTTCAACAACTCTTTGATAAATGCTCTATTTGCTGATGATACCAATGAGACGATGCATACATTGAAAATTGAGAACACTCAGAAAAGTTTTCGTGAGCTAATTATGGAGACTGAGGATTATCTACATGGCTGATGTTCCAGACGAAATGATGGCTAAGGGGCGTCTGGAAGACAAAAACTTTGAAGATAGCGAATTACTCTATCGGCGAATTCGACCAGACGATATTGAAGGTCAAAAAATTACAATTGAAGCAATAGAATTGCCTGACATGTCGGTAAATCGTGAAAAGTTTGGTCCACCCGAGTGGCTCCTACTCAGTGACGGATTTGAGAACTGGGGAGTTTTCAAATTTCAGGTAAGTCATATCCCTGAAAGCTTGCTTCAAAACGGAACCATAAAGTATCGTTTTATGCCAAAACATCGCCCCCTGAAAAAGAACTACCCACACTCTGAGGTATGGGCATTTCGTGACGGTCAACATATCGATGTGAAAAACAGTGACATTCTTCTTGACCCTGATGCACACCAACGCTGGCGCCAACAATTGGCTTGGAAATGCAGGTTAGAAATAGTTCCAGAATAAAAATGATGTCATTGAACTTCACTGCTATATTACACTTCTAACTCTTCCTTTACTTGTTCGATGACTGAATCCCAGTCTCCCCAGGTAGGTTGCCGGAAGAGTTTCATGCCGGGGTACCAGGGGGAATCGGTTCGTTTCAGGTGCCAACGCCAGTCGGGAGTTTGTGTCAGCATTGTCCAGGCGGGACGCTGCATCGCGCCGGCAAGATGAGCCATCGCGGTATCGACAGTGATTAGTAAATCGATTTGTTCCAGTGCAGCGGCTGTTTCTGCAAAAGATTTCAATTCGCTTCCGCAATCTTCAATCTCGCCCGGCCAGCTTGCCAGTTCTTCCGGGGTTGCATCAATTTGGAAGGAGACCCATCGAACGCCTTCCAGATTGGCGAGTTTATGTAACGATGTCAATTGCATCGTACGAACATGGTCCTGCGTTTGATTTGGATTTCCTCGCCAGCACAAGCCGATTGTTTTGACGCTCTTTTCCTGATCAATCTTCTCTTCACTTTCAGGAGCTTGCAGATACGATTCATCGATTTCAATATCCTTCATCGTCAACTGAAATAATTTCCCTGCGGATGTCATCGGAAAATGAAAATCGGGAGCGGGGAGTTCATCTGCTTCAGAAATGATTTGATCAGCCAGCGGCTCGCCATGATAAAAAGAGTTCGTGAACAGTTCCTGTAATTCAGGAGGAGACTGGAGGATAATTTCTGCTTGTGAAGCCTGTTTAATTTTCGGCAGAAATCTGCAAAACTGAATCGCATCACCGAAACCCTGGTCGCAGGTGATCAGCAACTTTTTACTGGGAATTGGCTCGCCGTTCCAGATTGGTATCGCCTCCAATTCAGAAGAGCCAGCCATCAAAGCCTGACGGGCTTCGTAATGTTCCCAGCCCGCGGGGTACTGCTCATCAAGAAGTTGAGTGCTTCCCCGGTTAAATAAAGCGAGCGAAAATTCGGGGTTTATTTCAATCGCTTTTTCAAAGGCTGAAATTGCCGGTTCAATTTGATGAGCCGAGCGATACGCGATCCCCAGATTGTTGGCAATCTCAGCAGACTGCGGGGCGAGATCGAATGCTTTTTGTGCTGCTGTAATTGCTTCTTCAATTTGCCCGCAATGTTCGTGGAGATAACTTAAATTGGAAAGCATTTTGACGGAGTTTGGATCGATCAACAGGACTTTTTTGCAATGCTCAATCGCTTCGTCGTATTGATGCAGTTTTGCTAACGTGAAAACAACATTGGTTCGCAAATTTGTGTTATCAGGATCGTGATGCAACATCACATTAAGTTCACGAACTGCATCTTCCCATTTTTCGAGTTGAATGAGAACCTGCACCCATTCTTCCCTGCACTGGTTATCCTCCGGCATAAGCTGAACGGCTTGGCGGTAGCAGGGCTCTGCGTTGGTAAAGTCACGGGCATCGACAAGAAGTTTTCCGATATTGTGATAAACTTGCGGATAACTGTTATCGGCCCGCACCGCAGCTTGAAACGCAAGTAGTGCCTGCTGCGGGTTGCCAACTGTTTGGTAGGCAACGCCGAGATTATTTTGCAAATCGGCTGAGTTCAAATTGCGAGCTGCAATCGGGGCAAGAAAATCGATCGCCTGCTCCGCTTCGCCTTTTTGTAACAGGAGCGTGCCAAGCAAATAGCTGAGATTATCATCTTGCCGATCTGCCCAAAGCGTTCGATAATTTGCCTCGGCTTGTTGTAAATCTCCCATTTGATGAGCCGATGTCGCTTGCGTCAACAACTGATCCCGTTCAGAATCATCCATGAGTATTTCCTGTTTCAAAGTTTGCTTGATGAGAACCTCTATTCATTCAAATATTCATTCAAAAAAACACAGACGTTTAATTCAAAAGAAGTACAGACATTCCTGTCTGTCTGTCTCGCTGTCTCGCTGTCTCGCTGTCTCGCTTGAGCAGGCCTTGTTAAAGGCAGACAGGAATGTCTACCCTGCGTTCAAACTGTTTTTTGAATTAATAGAGATTCTCTGAAGAATAAGCAAGCCGGAGACGCTGTCGCCACCTCAACCTGCAATTGTTCGTATAGTAGCCAATTTGGATAAGAATCAAAATGTTAATTCGCCCGCTGATCGTCACACTTTTCACTCTTGCTGTTATGCTGCTACCTGGATGCACAGGAAATGAGGCAGAAAAACCCGACGAACAAACAATTTCGGAGGAGGCAGCTCCCATGCCAGTGGCCACCGCAGTCGATGGCAAGCCGGAAATTTCGGTTGCAACGCTGCGTAAAAGGCTCGGTGCGAATTCCAAAGCAGAATTCAACAAAGCAGGAGGACGCATTATCGCGGCCAATCTGGCTCAATCAGGAGTAACAGATATTGCTCCACTAGAGGGATTACCGCTGAAATATCTCGATTTAACCATGCTCCCAATTACCGATCTCTCTGCACTGAAAGGGATGCCGTTAGAAAAATTGTTTCTGGAAGGAACAAAAGTCACCGATCTTTCCCCACTTGCCGGGATGCCACTTAAAGTGCTGCGAATGGAACATGTTCCCGTTGAAGATCTTTCGCCGTTAGCGGGAATGAAGCTCGAACGACTCAACCTGTTCGATACAAAAGTGAAAGATATTTCGGTCGTCGCGGGAATGCCATTGAATACGCTTTGGATTACCGAATCGAAAGTGGAAGATATTTCGGTACTCAAAGCAATGAAACTGGAATCTCTCGATTTGAGGAAAACCGCAGTGGCTGATCTTTCGCCGATGGCAGGGAATGAAAAACTACAGCGGCTTAACATCGCAGAATCTGGCGTCACCGATTTAACACCGTTGAAAGGGCTACATTTACAACGGCTGATTTTCACGCCAGAAAAAATCACCAAGGGAATTGAATTCGTTCAGAGCATGCCCAGTATCAGAAAAATCGGCCCCTCATTCGATGAAGTTGTCGATCCGGCAGCGTTCTGGACAGAGTGGAATGCCAAGTCAAAATAGATTGTATTTGCAATATTGGGTAGATTCCTTATAGAATGTCTTGGTCGATCCAACAGATTAAAATTATGGAAATGATTGGGACACACAAAGATGAATAAACAAACAAAATCATTCCGCCTCCTGTTTTTGATTACATTGTTCTTCTATCAGTTTAACGGGTTCGATTCTCTTTCTAGTTCCGCCTCTGCACAAAACAGGAGGGGGTTTACAAATTGGGAACAGTTTCGCGGACCTGAAGGTAGTGGTACTGCAACGGCTCGCAACTTGCCGACTCAATGGGGTGACACAAAAAACATTGTCTGGAAAAAAGAACTTCCGGGAGCAGGAACATCCAGCCCGATTATTATCGGTGATCACATTTTTCTAACGTGCTACCGTGGTTATGGTGCTCCGGGTAAACCTACTGGCGATATTAATAATTTACGGCTGGATGTTGTCTGTTTGTCTCGTTCTAAAGGAAAAATACTCTGGATAAAAACGATCAAACCGAAATTCCCCGAACAACCAACCATACGTGATCAACACGGTTACAGTTCAAGCACACCTGTTGCTGATGGAGATCGAGTTTATGTTTTCTTTGGAAAGACAGGCGTTTTCGCTTTTGATTACGATGGAAATCAACGCTGGCATCAGCATGTTGGTTCGAAGCTAAATGGATGGGGATCTGCTGCTTCACCTGTATTGTACGATGACTTGTTAATTGTAAATGCAAGTATTGAAAGTGAATCGCTCGTTGCGTTGGATAAAAAAACGGGCAAAGAAAAATGGCGTTCTGGGGGAATTAAAGAAGCTTGGAACACGCCTGTATTGATGAAAAACAGACGAGGAAAAGAAGAATTGATTGTTCCAATCTTCCAAAATGTCCTCTCCTTTTCACCGAAAACCGGACAAAAGCTGTGGACCTGTAATACAGGAATCAACTGGTATATGGTTCCCAGTGCAGTTGCCAACCAAGGCGTCGTGTATGTCATTGGTGGTCGTTCAGGCGATTCGTTGGCGATTAAATCGGGAGGGAGCGGCGATGTCACACAATCTCATCGACTCTGGAAATTAAATAAGGGTTCCAACGTTTCATCTCCCATCTACTACCAGGGCAAGCTCTACTGGATGCACGAAAAACTTGGAATTGCATATTGTGTTGATGCTTCAACCGGGAAAATTATTTATGAGCAACGTGTCCCAAGAGCTGGTCAAATCTATGCTTCTCCGGTTCTGGCAGATGGAAAAATTCATTATCTGGCACGAAACGGACGTGCGTTTGTGATCGCTGCAGATCCCCAGTATAAGCTACTGGCTACGAATCAACTCGAAGAAAGAGGACGATTTGACGCGAGTCCCGCAGTCGCAGATAATCGTTTATTTATCCGCTCTAACAAATACCTTTACTGTATCGGCGACAAATAAGTTTCTAGCCAGTCAGAATTGTTCAAATCGGGCGAAGAATCTCGACGGCACTTAAATCGTCTCGGCAAACTTTTTCAAGACCGTGTTCTGCTATCACTGTTAAAAACGAAGCGTGTGTACGTCGGCTCGCTTGTAACAATCCTTCCTGCAAGCGGTGTAATCGCTCCCGGTATGTTTTGATCGCCTGCGGTGCCAGCAGTAAATCGGCATGTTCTGAAGATTCCACATCGACCAACCGGCGACCACCCATCGCTTCCGGTTTTGCTTCCCAGTCTGCCAGTACCTGAATGAGCCATAATGTACTTGCTTGTGCGGAAAGACGTTTAATCAATTGATCCGGATCAAACGGAAACAAAAAATCGCTGATCACAATTCGCACCGACTGCGGCTTCAACGCAAGTCCTCCCTCATTCAAAAGTTCTGCCAGCGATTGTTCTCCATCAATCGGAATATCTGCCAGTCGATCAAGCGAATCGATCCCCAGTTTAAGCGGCGGGTGAGCCGAGTTAACGAAATGAATTTGCGGTTGCCCTCCCAGCTTGCCTACCAGTTGAGAAAACAACGAAGTCAACTGCAGCGCCAGTTTACTTTTGACACCTTGATGAATCGCCATGGAACGAGACGCATCGAGAATCACTTCGGTTCGCGGACTGATTTCTTCACGATAAAGGCGAACCATTAAAGAATCGCTGCGGGCATACGCGGCCCAATCGACATGCCTCAAGTCATCGCCCGGCAAATACTCGCGATATTCCTGGAACTCTATCGAACTTCCGGTTCCCCGCCCCAGCATTTCCCCACTTCTGCCCGCAGTGGGAAGCCGTGGAAACCCCAACTGATATTGATCAACCGCTTGCTGAACTTCTGGATCGTTTCGCATGTTGTTCAATCTTTTTCTGGATCAAGAATACGCTGAATACTTGTGGCAGAATCTGGGTCTGATGATCAATTGTAACGGAACGGAGTTGTTTTTGTCAGAGTATTTGGATGAAAAACCTCTCGATGAACGACTCGTTACTTCTTGCGCATGAAGCTCTCAAGCCATCAAATAAAGAAAAGCCTCTTCGGCTTGTTTCTGTTTCGATTGATCGTCAAGAAACTTAAGCAATGTGTAGAATCCGTACAATGTTTTGATGCGGTGTGTCAAACGTGCTTCGTCTCTTTTGAGCATCCCTTGCCAGTAAACCGATTCAAACGGATGGTGTTCAGATTTAACAACCGGCCCAAGTTCTGATGCCAAATCTGGCAAAAAGAGCCAAAGTTGCAAATGGTGGTGATGTGCAGGCAACGCTTTTTTTGCGAGGTCGTGAAAACCAAGATTGTCCAACTCGATAATGCCAGCCGCATGGTTGATCAGATGCCAAAGTCCCCCAAATCCCTGGCGTCTTACGGTCGATTCGGAAATTAATGTTGAAATCATTGTATCCGCCATCTGAGTTAAGTTTTGATATTTCGGCAGCGGTTCTGCATTTTTGAAAGAGATCTTTTTTTCCGGCAGCCAACCTTTTTCTTTGCCAAAATAAGCACGCCCTGCATGCGCGTTATCGAAACCGGCAATCAGTTTTTGAATACCAGCCACTATTTTTGGCGTGGCGTATTCCGGATGATCGACTAACGCCCGCATTGCCAGGGTGGCAAAAATTACGTTATGTCCCGACTGTCTTGTTTTCGAAACATTTTTATTGAGCGACTGAGCAATTGATTTAACAAGATTCTCTTGCGGTTCTTCCTGGGGAAACTTTTTGAACAGATCGCTGGGCGTCATTCCAGCTTTGCGAGCATTAAACCAGATCGCTTCTTCTCCCTGAATAATTCGATCCAACTCCCCTTCTACTCCCTGATAAACTCCCTCGGGCAACTCGCTGTGATCTTCCCCGAAAAAATACCCCGCGACAACCGCTGCCCCAAGGTGTCCCGACAAGACCCCTGCACGATGAGCATTCGCCAAACCGCAAATCCCCTGATAAAGATACTCAAATTCGATCATTATTATCCCCGCTCTCTATCGTTAACGCTGCTTTGAATGATCTGTCTATCGTACTTCATTCACCGCCCCCGCAAAGAGAAAAATGTTGAATTATCTGAAGATTATTATGAATGAATTGTTTGTGCCAGGTAGGTTTTGTATGCTTATTATTGATGTTTCTTGATAAAATACGATGCCTCTATTAGCTACTGAGTTGTTTGATCCCCATTGAGTTTTGATCCCCATTGAGCTTTGATCCCCATTGAGTTTTGACCCATTGAAAGGTTAACCATGAGTTATAATCGCCGTCAGTTTTTGCAGGTTGGTGCTTCCGCGTTTGCAGGAATGTCTGTTGCAACCATTCCCACATTTTCTTTTGCTGCATCTGCTAAGCCGAAAATTCAGGTTTCGCTTGCTCAGTGGTCTTTACACAAAATGCTTTTTGCAGGAAAAATGGAGCATCTCGATTTTGCAAAAATAACCAAGCAGGAATTCGGTATCGATGGTGTTGAGTACGTCAACCAGTTTTTCAAAGACAAAGCGAAAGACGAAAAATACCTGGGAGAAATGAAAAAACGAGCAGCCGACGAAGGTGTCACCAGCTTGCTGATTATGATCGATGGCGAAGGCGCACTGGGAGATCCGAACAAGAAAAAACGGCAAGTCGCAGTGAGAAATCATCACAAATGGGTCGATGCGGCCAAGTTCTTGGGTTGCCATTCAATCCGAGTCAATGCGAGAAGCAACGGAACGTACGAAGAACAACTCGAACGGGCAGCCGATGGGTTGCGTCAACTGACCGAGTACGGGGCTCAAAACGATATCAACGTACTCGTTGAAAATCACGGCGGTCTCTCTTCCAATGGGCAATGGCTGGCCAGTGTGATGAAAAAGGTAAACAGTCCACGCTGTGGCACACTCCCTGATTTCGGCAACTTTGCGATTGATCGAAATAAAGGAGAATGGTACGACCGTTATAAAGGTGTCAAAGAATTAATGCCTTTTGCCAAGGCTGTCAGCGTAAAAACTTCTGACTTCGATAACCGACCTTATGTGACGGTGGATACCAAATTCAAGAAAGAAACCGATATTTTGAAGATGATGAAAATTGTCATCGATTGCGGCTATTCAGGTTTTGCAGGCATCGAATACGAAGGGAGCAAACTCGATGAATTCGAAGGCATCCGACGTTCAAAAGTCATGCTGGACGCGGTCCTTAAAAAACTGCTTTAAGCGGGTAGCAAGTAGGGTGCGTTGAAACGCACCAAATGAGACGCACCTCTAAAAAGGTGCGTCACGACGCGCCCTACTCTTTAATGTGCGGTGGGACGCACGCTGCGTCGATGAAAACCGGTCTCTGGTTCAATAATGGCGATTGATAAAATCGTTTTGAATCCAGAGTAACTTTTGGAAAGCTCGTTGCACTTTCAGTTCCTGCTCTGCTTCGAGTCCGAAGCCTGCGATTGTTTGAATCAGAATATCTGCCAGCAGGCCCATCAATGCGTTCATCTGCACCAACGGAACGTCAAGTTCTTTGCTTCCTGATTCTGGAGTGTGCATTTTGCCAACAATGTTGAGATAGGTTGCAATTTTTTCGTTGTAGGCATGTCCGAGCAGGTTCATTAAATACCGCTGCAAATGCTCTTTGCGAAATTTGATTTGTGGATCATTCAAATCCAGATCAGCAACCGATTTCGGTACGTCTCCTTCGTAACCGTGTTGTCTGGGAACAAAGTGCCGGGCGGTTGCATCGTATTGCAGCATCTTTTCGTAAGTTGCTTCTACAATTTGAGGAACCAGCGGAGCGAAATTACCAATCACGGAGCGTATCGAAGCCACATCTTCTTCACCAAAACCGATGAATTCAGCCAGGTACTCGTAACGATAGACGATATCCTCTTCCAATTTCGATTCGTCAATAGACTTCATGCTTCTCAATTTCTTTCACGTTCAAATATCTGATGTGGACACCTAATAAAAACATTGTAGAAAGTTTCCCGCATGTAAACAGGCAACAGGAATAATAGATTTCTAATTTTTTTCACTGTCAGACTAAAAATAAAATTCTAAATTATTAATAATGTGCCAAAAGAAACGTAATTGGACATTGACGTCCATATTGTTTCGATTTATCATACAGACCGATTTTGTTCCTTCAATTCGTGCCATGCGTTTTGTCAGGGATCGTCAAAGAAACTGGACTAGAAAACTGGGAGATTATCGATGTTTTGTAATCAATGCGAACAAACGGCAAACGGCACCGGCTGCGTCGATATCGGCGTGTGCGGAAAAGATGAAGATATGCAGTCTCTCCAGGAGATCCTCCTGTACGGACTGAAAGGGTTGGCTGCTTATAAAAATCATGCCCGGCGTTTGGGGCAAGTGGACACTGAAGTGGATGAGTTTATCGAAGAGGCATTATTCGCCACGATGACGAACGTCAACTTCGATTTGGAAACTCTTCTGGAAATTGTTCTGGACTGCGGTAAGCATAATTTGCGAGTGATGGAAATGCTCGATAAAGGGCATTGCGAACGGCTCGGAACTCCCGAACCAACAACCGTTTACGAAGGAACCAAAGAAGGTCCCGGTATTTTGGTGACTGGTCACGATATGGTCGATATGGCAGATCTGCTGGAGCAAGCCAAAAATGCTGGCGTGAATGTTTACACGCATGGCGAAATGCTACCGGCCCACAGTTATCCCAAACTGAAAGCTCATCCGCATTTGGCAGGGCATTACGGAACCGCCTGGCAAAACCAACATCTTGAATTCACTCAGTTTACCGGGCCAATTGTCGCCACGACAAACTGTGTACTCATTCCTTGGGAAACGTATAAAGATCGCTTATTCACAACACGTTTCACGGCGGTTCCCGGAGGCACACGGCTAAAAACGAATGACTTTTCTCAAGTAATCGAAATGGCCAAGCAATGTGCACCACTTCCTGAAAACAAAGTGAAGGAATCGACAATCGGTTTCCATCACAGTGTTATTTTGGGACTTGCCGATAAAATTGTAGATGCTGTCAAGTCGGGAGAAATTAAACACTTCTACCTGGTAGGCGGCTGCGATGGAGCAGAAACAGGGCGAAATTACTTTACAAAAGTAGGCGAAAACGCTCCTCAGGATTCTATCATTCTGACTCTTGGTTGTGGAAAATTCCGTGTCCGCGACCATGAATATGGAACCGTTGCAGGCCTGCCACGCTTCCTTGATATGGGGCAATGCAACGATGCTTACGGTGCCATTCAGGTTGCTCTGGGATTGGCGAACGCATTCGATTGTGGCGTGAATGACTTACCGTTGACCATGGTTATTTCCTGGTTCGAGCAGAAAGCTGTAGCTGTTTTGCTGACACTGCTTCATCTGGGAGTTCAAGGGATTCGCCTTGGGCCAGAAGCACCTGGCTTTGTCACGCCTAACGTTTTCAAAATTCTGCAAGATACTTTCGATCTGAAAATTATCGAAGCAGAACCTCCCAAAGAATTGTTTGAATTGGCAGGTGCTTAAACCTGTTCTGAATAAATTCTAAATCGATAAGCCCGGCTCCGTTCAATAGAAAACGAGCCGGGCTTTTTTTCTGCACCCAGCAACCGTTTGTACCATGCTTCTGGTAGATTCGAAGTATGAGCAGAGTCTTGCTATATTAAGGGAGCCTCTATTTATCCAAAAGGAGCACAGACATTCGGCGTCTGTTTCGTTTGAGTATGCTGTCTAACAGGCAGACAGGAATGTCTACCCTCCGTCCAAGAGGAGATTTTTGAATAAATAGAGGTTCCCTTATGATAAGGGTAGCCCGACCACTTCAGTGGTTGGGTGCCCTCAGGCACAAGATGCTCGCGCCCTGTGCGTTCAATATCATTGAAACTTCCCATGTAAAAGGAAACCACATTTGTCAGGCTGGAAAGCCTAACCTACAGATTTTCAATATATCTTTATCCTGACTGAGCAGCGTAATGAACATCTCTGAAGAGAAACTGATCGAATGCGGATTGCTTCGCCGCGATGCAGAAAAATGGATCGCGCAACTTCAGGAATTGGAGAGCATTACTGATGATTCTGCTCGATGGAAAGCAATAGCCTCGCAGCTTCTAACTCCGCAAATCCCTTTCGTTGTTCATGAATTTCTTTACGAACAGAACTACGAAAAACGGCGAAAAGAACAACTCCCCTGCCCTGCCTGGATTCCCGGTGTTGATGAAATCAAAAAAACGCATCTTGGCGAGTGGATGAAAAAAGAAGATTTCTCTTGTTATGAAGAACTGCATCACTGGACGGTGACACACCCGGAAGAATTGGCGAAAAAAGTTAGTGAAGCATTAAACATCCAATTCACTCATCAACCTACAAAATACTGTGATATCTCTGCTGGGGTTGAAAAAGCTCGTTGGTATCGAGACGCAACCCTAAATATTATTGAGAGTTGTTTCCAGGCAGAGGGCAATGCGATTGCAATAATTTCTGGCGATGCCGAGAACCTGCTGGAGCAAATTTCTTACGCTCAACTGAAAGCCAAAACGGCTCGTGTTGCCAACGGGCTATTTGAAATGAATGTTCAACCGGGGGATCGCATCGCTGTTTCGCTACCAATGACGGTTGATGCGATTACGATTTTTCTTGGTGTTATTGCAGCAGGTTGCGTTGTTGTGACAATTGCAGATAGTTTTTCCGCCGCAGAGATTGCTGTCCGACTGGAGATCACGCAGCCAAAATATATTTTCATTCAGGATGAAATAATTCGAAATGCGAAAGCACATCCCCTGTATGAAAAGATCGAATCAACTCAGAACATGAAAGCCATTTTGCTGCGGGCAACGGCAAACCGCAAGATTAAATTGCGTGCAGGTGATATTGAATGGGATGATTTTCTTTCTGACGATACAACTTTGAACTGCGTTCCCCGATGCCCGGAAGATGAAACGACCATTCTGTTTTCATCTGGCACAACAGGGAACCCCAAAGCGATCCCCTGGGATCAGACCACACCCATTAAATCAGCCAGCGATGCCTACTTTCATCACGATATTCACCCTGATGACATTTTGTGCTGGCCGACCAATCTTGGTTGGATGATGGGCCCCTGGCTGGTGTATGCGACTTTAATTAACAAGGCAACAATGGCAATATCGCAAACAGTTCCCACCACGCGAACTTTTTGTGAATTCGTTCAACAATCAAAAGTAACGATGCTGGGGTTAGTGCCGAGTATTGTTTCGGCCTGGCGAAAACAAAAACTGACTGATCAGCTCGATTGGAAAACGATTCGCTTATTCAGTTCAACGGGGGAATGTTCCAATGCGAGCGATATGCTTTGGTTAATGTCTCGGGCAGGTTATCGGCCCGTCATCGAATATTGTGGAGGAACCGAAACCGGGGGTGGTTACATCACCGGAACATTGACCCAACCAGCGGTGCCGGGTTTGTTTTCAGCCAAGGCAATCGGATTCAACTGGATAATTCTGGATGAAGCGGGTGATGAATCCTCCCTCGGAGAAGTTTTCTTTATTCCACCAGCACTGGGGCTTTCAACACGCCTGCTCAATCGGAACCATCATGATGTCTATTATGCAGAGATTGCTCCCGGACCAAATGATCAGGTTTTGCGTCGGCATGGTGATCAGATCGAGCAATTGCCGAACGGTTATTTTCGGGCACATGGGCGCATTGATGATGCTATGAATCTGGGGGGTATTAAAGTTAGTTCGGTACAAATTGAAGAACTACTTTCGCAACACGCAGCCGTGCAGGAAGTCGCTGCGATTTCTGTTCCCCCGCCAGAAGGTGGCCCTTCTTTGTTAATCATCTTCGCTGTTCTTGATGATGAATACGATTTATCTGTCCTGCAATTAGAGATGCAACAGATGATGAAAGCAAATCTCAATCCACTTTTCAGAATTAATACGGTGGTTGCAATAGAACAACTTCCCAGAACAGCATCTAATAAGGTGATGCGTCGCAAGTTGCGGGACGTCTACCTTGGGAAGTAGTGCCTTTTAAGGCCTTGAATTGGGGCTGTGTTTTGTGGTCCGTTGTCGCACGATTTCGATGTACCAACCCAACTATTAAGCTGTTATCATTGAAATGCTGCCCAAAAGTGGCAGGATATTTTTAACACGAAGAAGAATGAAGTGAACCACTGAGGCACTGAGGCACTGAGGCACCGAGAACACCGAGAATACCGAGAATACCGAGGCAAAACAGAAACAAAGTCTCTAATTTTAAAAAAGAGTTGCACGCAAAGATGCGGCGACGCAAAGAAAAGAAGTTTTTTTAGCAGATAATAACGAGCAACTTGAATTCCATATTATTACAGACGATGCAGGGAAATCTTTGCGTTCCGCGACGTTGCGAGTTTTTTTCTCCGTGATCTCTGGGGTTCTGTGGTTAATTTGTTTTCCCTGTTTGGTTCCGGCTTTGCCGGGTTTGGGAGTTGAAGATGCAGTAGTATGGATGCACTTTGCAGTAGACGGGAGCGTCATTGCAAACTCCGTTTCACTTTTCACTCCACTGGATTTTTGAATGATACAACAAGTTGCTATTCTCGGTTGCGGTTTGATTGGCTCAAGCTGGGCCACTTTTTTTTCTTCCCAAGGTTTTCGCACAAAACTTTACGATATAAATCCGGAAATTTCTCAGCGAGGCACTGTGCAGGCTGAAAACAATCTGCAAAAACTGGTTGAACTGGAAACTCTTCCCGAAGAAAAACTGGAAGAGGCGATTTCAAATTTATTGCCTGTCCATTCACTCGAAGAATTGCTTGGCGATTGCGATTATGTTCAGGAATCGGTGCTGGAAGATTACGATGTCAAAGCAGAGCTCTATCGCGAGATGGAATCATATTTATCGAACCGCGCCATCATTGCGAGTAGTTCGTCCGGCTTATTGATGACCCGGATGCAACAGGTGCTTAAACATCCGCAGCGTTCGTTGATCGCCCATCCATTTAATCCGCCTCATTTAATCCCGCTGGTAGAACTTGTGCCAGGAAAGCAAACGAGCCGGGAAACGATTGAAACGGTCCGCGATTTGTTTCTACAACTTGGCAAGCAACCCGTTTTGTTGAAGAAGGAAGTTCCCGGACATATCGCCAACCGCCTGGCAGCCGCTCTCTGGCGGGAAGCGTTGTCGCTTCTTGATGACGATGTTGCGAGCCTGGAAGATATCGACACGGCTCTTTGCAGCGGTCCCGGTTTACGCTGGGCGTTAATGGGGCAGCATCTTATTTACGAACTGGGCGGCGGTGTTGGCGGTTACAATCATTTTATCGAGACGATTGGCTCCTCCTTCAGCACTTACTGGGAAGATATGCAGACATGGTCGCAAATTCCAGAATCGGCAAAGAAAAAAGCAATCGAAGGAACCTCGCCATTATTTGAAAAACGGACACGGGAAGAATGGCTCGCCTGGCGGGACGAAAAACTCGTCAAAATTCAAAAGATTCTGGAGGAATAATCTCATGCACAAAAAACAACAAAAAACAGTGTTAATAACAGGGGCAGCCAGCGGTATCGGAGCCGAGCTTGCGAAATCTTTTTTTGAAGCGGGTTATCAACTACTACTGACTGACATCAATGAACCAACTTCACTGGTTGACCTTTTATCAACAAAGCAACGCGTTTGTTTCGTCGGCGTAGATTTGGCTGAAGAATCGTCTTGCAAAGAAATTGTTGAACAGGGGATCGCCCGATTTGGAGCAATTGATATTCTCATTAATAACGCAGGGTTTCAGCATGTCTCTCCGGTTGAAACTTTTTCAGAACAAATCTGGAACAAAATGATAGCCGTGATGCTGACCGCCCCTTTTCTGTTGACCAAACATGTCTGGCCTGGCATGAAGCAGAACGGCTGGGGTCGCATCATCAACATCGGCTCGATCCATTCAAAAGTTGCTTCTCCGAACAAGGTGGGATACATTTCTGCCAAGCATGGCTTGATCGGCTTGACAAAAACGACTGCGCTGGAGGGGGGACCGCTGGGCATTACCGTCAATGCCCTCTGCCCGGCTTATGTACGAACGCCGCTGGTTGAAAATCAAATCGAAGCACAAGCCGAGACATTGGGGATCAGTAAACAAGCCGTCGTAAGCGATGTCTTATTAAAATCCGCAGTGACGGGAAGCTTAATCGAACCGAGTGAAATATCGAGCCTTGTCCATTACCTTTGTTCTGAAAATGCAAAATCAGTTACCGGTGCCAGTTGGGATATCGACTGCGGATGGACCGCCCAATAGGCGATCACATCGATAAAACAAGAACTGATGACGAGGGCTTCCAGTTATTTAAAATATCCTGCCACTTTTGCGGACTTAATCATGAATCTATCGCTGTAATACAGTAAGAGAACGAAAGGCTGCTGCGCTTACTTTGGCATTTTTGTCATTCTTTAACTGCTCCAAAGCTTCGATGATTTTTGCTTCAACCCCCTTGTTCGAAATGCGTGACAATGCCCAGATGGCGCGAACGCGAACAGTGGCGTCAAACTGCTTCTCTGTGCAAGTCAACAAATCAGAAACATAGCCCACCGCGGTTGTGCCGAGTCTTCCCAGTAGTGTGATTGCATAATATTGCACATCTACATCTGAGATTGATGTAGCAATATTCGCAATGGTAGCTGTTTCAGAAACATCTGGGGCTCCCAACATATCGAGAGCTTCAGTACTCCACTGCCTGACCTGTTCGTCGCGATCACTCACAGCAATCAAAAGTTCCAAAGCCGCGGGTTGAGCTGCTTCTTCTAACAAAGCAAGCATCTTGGCTGCTCTGCGACGTTGCTTGAGATCATCGGCTCTCAATTCCTCCGCCAAAATCCTGGCATCATACATCGGTCATTTTCTTCCGCAATTATTATTTTGAAATCGTCAGGATATACTTCTACACATTGGCCACATTGTACCGCACATGGGCAAGAATGACACATTTGCCCAAGGATATTCTTCCCTCCTCGAACAAAGCATACTTGTTGACACAGTCGCCTTCGGCTTGCCGTGAAACAAATCAGTAGGCACCGTACTAGAAATGGAGTTCATGTAAAGATGAAAGCAGGACGCCCCACTTGAACTACCATTTTTCAACTGTTAAACTTTCAACAAGGACAATGCCCTCCGATTTACATCGTCAATCCCGCCAGTCCCGACCACCTTTGTTGCAGACCTTTCAGGAATCCGCCATGTATCGCTACATTTACCTGCTCCTGCTGTTTCCCACTTTATTATCTGCTGACGAGATCAAGCTGGATGAATCGCCCGCAAAGCCATTTTACGAGTGGGGATATCATCCAGATGACGGAACAGTCAGCCAGATTAATCCGCCCGGTTTTTGCTGGCGTCCGATGAAAAATATTGATGCCTGGGAAATTGAAATTTGTGATCGAAACAGAAAAGGTGCTGTTATCTATACAGCAAAGCAGATTGAATTCAATGTTCATTCTCCTGCTGAAATTTTTCCAGCCGGCGAGTATACCTGGCGGTATCGGGGAAGCAATCAAAAAGGTGAAACAAGCAACTGGAGTCAATTCCGTTCGTTCTCGATTGCTAAGCAGGCTGTTGAAATGCCTTTGCCAAACAGGCAGGATCTTCTCAAGCGAATCCCCAAATCTCATCCCCGTTTGTTTCTCCGCCCGGAAGATGTTCCCCGTTTACGAGAGCAGACAAAAGGAACGCTGAAAAAACAGTATCAGAAATTGTTAAAGGAATGCGACCAACTGATAAAAAATCCTCCCGATACAACCGAACCGCCGAGATATGGCAAGAATGTGAAACAACGGGACGAAACCTGGCGCAAAATCTGGTGGGGAAACCGCGTACTTACTCAACGTGCGCTGGGCAGTTCAGCGACTCTCGGTTTTGGTTGGCTAATGAGTGAAAAAAAAGAGTACGGCGAAGAGGCAAAACGCATTTTGCTGGAGTGCGCCAAATGGGATCCCAAAGGAGCAACCGGGTATCGGTATAACGACGAAGCGGGCATGCCTTACAACTATTACTTTGTGCGAACATACACGTTCATTTATGAATTGCTTAGCGAAGAAGAACGGGATCTCTGCCGAAAGGTGATGAAGATTCGTGGGGATGAAATGTATCAGCATCTATATCCCCGTCATTTATGGCGACCTTATGCGAGCCATAGTAACCGAGCCTGGCATTTTCTGGGAGAGATCGGCATCGCGATGCAGGGCGAAGTCGAAGGAGCCGATGACTGGGTCTGGTTTGCGATGAATGTGTTTCAGAATGTCTACCCGGTTTGGGGGGACGACGATGGCGGTTGGCATGAAGGAACAATTTACTGGTACAGTTATATTGGTCGCTTCACCTGGTGGGCTGATGTCATGCGATCAGCGTTTCAAATTAATGCCTACGATAAACCGTACTTTTCTCAAATCGGGTATTACCCAATGTACTTGGTCCCACCACACAAAACAGGAGGAGGACTGGGGGATCTCAATGCGATGCGAACAGCAAAGCATACGGTACCGCTAGTCAGCCAGTTGGCATTGCAGTCTGGGAACGGACATTGGCAATGGTATGTCGAACAGATGGGCGGTCCAAAAGAAGAATCGGGCTATATCGGATTCCTTCGCGGCGCGCTCCCCCAAGTGCCTGCGGTCCGACCAGATAAACTGCCGACATCACGTTTCTTCAAGGGAATAGGCCAGGCATATTTGAATACCAATCTGATCGATGCCCGCAAAGATGTGCAAGTTGTTTTCAAGTCCTCTCCTTTTGGCACACAGTCGCACGGCTACGAAGCGAACAATTCATTTCTGTTGTGGGCGTATGGCGAGCGGCTACTAATCCGAAGTGGATACCGCGACATCTACGGCAGCAAACATCATAAAAACTGGATGTGGAGTACGAAAAGCGTCAACAATATCACCGTTAATAACCAAGGACAGCTTGCGCACTCTTCACTGGCAAAAGGTAAAATTATCGACTTCCAAACCACATCGCTGCTCGATGCTGTCGTGGGAGAAGCAGGCGGAGCGTATCGGATTTCATCATCAAAAAATAAAACACAGGAAAATAAAACGCTGAAAAAACCGTTGAAGAAATTCACTCGCAGCATTCTGTTTGTGAAACCAGAATTGCTGATTGTGTATGACCGCCTCATCGCTGAGGAACCTTCTACTTTCGAATATCGGTTACATGCGACGAAAAAGTTTCAGATAAAGAATCAGAAAAACATTCATCTCTCGGTTGGCAAAGTCGATTGTGAAATTTCATTCTTGATGAACGAACCGTTGAAGATTTCGCAAACAGACCAGTACGATCCCAACCCGCGCGAGCGTATCAAACTGCGAGAATGGCATCTGACGGCTTCAACAACAAAACGACAAAAGCAAACGGAATTCATTACCCTGTATCGCCCACATAAACAGGGAGAAAATGTTCCTTCAACAGCAACGCTAAAAAAAATCAATGGAGGATATGTACTGGAAGCAACAATAAGCGATGGTTCGATTACGGCACTGCTTCCCAGTGATGGCAAAACAAAACTGGTAACACAAGGACTATCCACAACCGGCAAACTGGTCATCAGGCGGCGCAACCGCGATGGAAAAACAATCGAGAAAATTCGAGTGAGCCAATAGTTTTCAGTGGAATCTAAAGCAGCAAGATCACCCCTTGTTGCTTTTGGAGTTGTGCATAGACAGCCAGAACCTGGTCAGGATTATTAACGACCGGTTCGAACGTGAGAGAAATATGCCGCCCTGCTGCGGTTTCTTTCGACCGGAAAGGAGGATCGAATTCGTAGTTCATGCCCAGCCGAACAGCCGCAACGATGTTTTGCACAAATTCCTCGTTTGATTCGCCAATCACCTTAAAAGTGTACGGGCAAGGAAAATTGTGAGTTTCCAGTAACAACTCTCTCGGGGGAAGATGAGACTTCAACAAACCGCTCCAACTGATTGAATGAATGCTGCTAAACATTCAAAGGGGACCACGGTGAAATAAATATCTGAAGGTGCATTCTCCAGCAACCACTATTTTCTGTCAACTTCACGCTCAATATTTGTGGAAACCTCTCTTAATTCAAAATACATTATTGAACGCAGAGTAGACATTCTTGTCTGCCTTATCACATCATGCTCAAACGAGACAGACAGGAATGTCTGTGCTCCTTTGAATTAATAGAGGTTCTCTTAACTCCCCTGCATCGCGATTGGGCATCAGAATTGCGTGGTTACTACTCATGACTGTTAATCAATTGATTCAGTCTTGTTTATGTGGTTTAAGTGCATCAAATGATGCCCCATGTTGTCTGAAAGCATCATGGAAGCCACATGTTAATCACGCCGTTAACCTGATGAACTTGCAGGTGCCTTGATGCGAGCAATGAATTTCAAAAAGCCATCCCCGTTTCTCAAATATGCTTTCGTTGCCTTGGCAATCGTCAGCTTCTCTCCTGCAAAATCTTTTGCAGAAGACTGGGCTTTTCGTAGATCGTATTATACGCACCAACTCCCTGCCCAGGTGGCAGCCACTGTTCCGATGCCGATCAGCCGTTCGGCATACCGCATTCCAACCCGCCCCTACAATACCGGGGGAACAGTTCGATGGAGCTGGCGTTCAAACAACATTCACCTTGGCAGTGGCTCTAACCACGATAACCAGGTTCTGTATGAACGAAGTGTTGAATATCGTCCGTAGTTTTCTGACTTTGAAACTACCGGAGTTCATTCTTCCTGACTCTACCGGATTCTATGCGCCAGTAATTCAATACTTTTTCTTATTGGCTGAAGGCCAATCCCATCATAGCCTGGGGCAACGCCCCAGGAACAGATGTGTCGCCAACCTTTTGGCTGAAAGCCATGTAACTATTCAGCGGTAATTGGTCTTTGGCTGAAATTTGAATTCAGGTGCGAAGTCTGTGATTGCGGACTGCCATATAGAGCAAAGCAATGCACGCTTGATTGCAGTTTGCCAAAGCTGATAAAAAAAGTATTTCACGCCAAGACGCCAAGACGCCAAGACGCAAAGACGCAAAGACGCAAAGACGCAAAGACGCAAAGGCGCAAAGAAGGAAAGAAGGAAAGAAGGAAAGAAGGAAAGAAGGAAAGAAAAACAAAAGGAAGAAGTTTTTGTGGGTTGATTATGATTAATAATCTGTTTTCAAAAAGAGTTTTCCACATTGCGTT
>Ga0316208_1000559_pt1 | contig 43391 bp, 44 predicted proteins | sample 3monopyrite_MG_FD_204944 | JGI IMG/M metagenome (GOLD analysis project Ga0316208, IMG submission 204944) | Microbial mat bacterial communities from mineral coupon in-situ incubated in ocean water Damariscotta River, Maine, United States -... | ecosystem: Environmental > Aquatic > Marine >...
CTGCGCCTTGGTCATACCGGGGCGGCTCAGGACACGCTCTTTCTGAACATCCGCAGGGGCTGAGACGACCAGTACGGATGACAACCAGTCCTGCGCGCTTGTTTCGAACAGCAACGGTATATCGAAAACCATCAACGGCCCGCCTCTGGCTCCTATGAATCCAGCGCGATGCCGCGCTACGAGAGGGTGCACGATTTCCTCGAGTGTACCGATCACGCTCAGGTCATCGGCAATCATCTGTTTGAGAATGTCGCGGCTGACAGCGCCATCGACAATGGCGTCCGGCAAGGCCGCCCGGATCGGGGCGACCGCAGCACCGCCTTTGGAATAAAGCTCATGAACGGCAGCATCGGCATCCCACACCGGGATACCCTCGTCGCGAAACATTTGGGCGGTGGTGGATTTGCCCATCCCGATGGAACCGGTCAAACCCAACAGATGGGTCATGCTAGTACGGCCTGGCGTGTGGCTTCATCGACTTCGGGGCGTTGGCCGAACCAACGCTCAAACCCCGGGACGCCCTGATGCAGAAGCATGCCCAGCCCGTCAACCGTAATGCAGCCTTTTTCCTCTGCGGCCATGAGAAAGGGGGTGCGCAGTGGATTGTACACGATATCTGTCACCACGGCGGTGGGCGGCAAGGCATCGAGCGACACTTTGAATTCCTGCGCACCGGCCATCCCAAGCGACGTGGTGTTGATTGCGACGTTGGCATCTTCCAGCATCTGGTCTGCTTGAACCCAATCAACGACCCTGACCCGGGCGCCGAAATCCGCGCGCAGGGCTTCTGCCTTTGGGCGCGTGCGGTTTGAGATGATGATTTCCGGCACACCTGCATCAGCCAGGGCCACGATGATCGCGCGCGCCGCACCGCCTGCGCCGAAAATGGCCGCTGGTCCGGCTTTGGGATCCCAGTCAGGGGCGCCCTGATGCAAGTTTGCCATGAAACCATAACCATCTGTATTGTCAGCGAAAATACGGCCGTCTTCCTTGAAAATGAGGGTGTTCGCTGCACCGATCAGGGTTGCCCGATCGGTGATCTTGTCGGCAAACTGCATGATGCTGACTTTGTGAGGCAGGGTGACGTTTGCGCCGATGAACCCCTGTTTTGGCAACGCGTGCAAAGTGGATTCAAGCTGATCTTCTGACACCTGCAATGCGGTGTATTCCCCTTCGATCCCGTAGCGATCAAGCCAATAGCTATGCAGCTTTGGCGAAAGCGAGTGACTGATCGGGTTGCCGATCACACCGGCGCGCGGAATACTTGTCATGATGGCAATGTCCCGCGTTGCGTCAGATATGACAAGAGTTCCAGAAGCGGCAAGCCCAGAACATTGAAATAATCTCCTTCAATGCGTGTAAAAAGTCGCACTCCTTCTTCTTCCAGTTTATAGGCGCCGACGGAATGGCGAATGCTGTCCCAGTTGCGATCGACGTAATCTGTCAGGTAGGCATCTGAGGCGTCGCGCATATGGAGGCGAACGATGCCGACGTGCCGCCAGAGCGGTTTACCTTCGCCATAGATCACAGCCGCGGAAAGAAGCTGGTGTGTCTGTCCGCGCAAGGATTGGAGTTGCGAGAGTGCGTCGGCAGGTGTTTGAGGCTTGGCATAGATATCCCGGCCCAGAGCAAGGACCTGATCGCACCCGATCACAAGGGCCTCTGGATGGCGGGCCGCGACACGCCGCGCTTTCATTTCCGCCAGAAGATCGGCAATATCGCGTGGAGAGGCATCTTCCCTCTGCAATGAGGCGCGGACGGCATCTTCATCAACACGCGCGACCGAAACGGTAAATTCCAGACCGGCATTGGCGAGAAGCTGGGCGCGGATTCTGGACCCGGAGGCGAGGATGATAGCGGCGCTCATGTGGATAACCTTTGGGACAAAGCCTGTGACATTGTGTAGTGGATGTCGGCAAATCTAGCAGGCAGATGGAATTTACATAGCGGTAGCGATTTTCACCTTGCCTCGGTGGGTTTTTTGCACCGTGGATATGGATAACTCGCCATTGTGGAAGAATCGTCAGTTTTTTGTGTGTCAACCCCGTGATTTGCAACCAATTGTTTTACCTTCTGATCTTATCTACTTGTTTTCATTCAATTACTTCACTCTACGACCAATATGCTTGTGTCTGTCAGCCATCTTCGTTCCTTGGGATAACTCTGAGGATGATTGAACAATCCACCGAATTCGCCGAGCCAAACAACAACAACATCTTTCTTTTCTCTCTATATTTATTAAGGAAGTAAAATGCACAAAGGGATAGGGTGAATGACCGATTTACTGAACGGCTTATATCCTTGGTTCAAGGCGATCCATATAATGGCCGTGATCGCCTGGATGGCCGGGCTTTTCTACCTGCCCAGATTGTTTGTCTATCATGCGGAACGGGCCAGTGTCGGGTCCGAGCTGGATCATACGTTTCAGGTGATGGAGGAAAAGCTGCTTCGGGTCATCATGAACCCGGCGATGATTGTCGCATGGATTGCGGGCTTGATCATGATCGGAATGGGTGCGTTTGACTGGGGGGCCGTCTGGCCTTGGGTCAAGATCGTTTCGGTGATCCTGATGACTGCGGCGCACGGCTGGATGGGTAAGCGCCGTAGAGAGTTTGCATCAGGGACCAATACGCGGTCAGGGCGGACATATCGGCTGTTCAATGAAGTCCCGACGGTGTTGATGCTGCTCATCGTTGTCGCCGTGGTCGTGAAACCGTTTTGAGGGTTTGATTGACTCTGAGACGGTGCTTGCTTATGTCTGGCAGCGCGTCTCGTCCGAGGCGCTTTTTCCATTCCTAATCGCAGAAATGCCGGCACCCGTGCGGGCAGCAGGATTTACTCATGTCACAGCACCGTCTGAACCTCGCTGATTTGAAGGCGCAAAGCCCGAAGGATCTTTTGTCCCTTGCTGAAGAGCTGGAGGTCGAGAACGCTTCGACCATGCGCAAGGGCGATATGATGTTTGCCATTCTCAAAGAGCGGGCGGATGAAGAATGGGTGATCGGTGGTGATGGCGTGCTGGAAGTCTTGCAGGACGGGTTCGGGTTCCTGCGGTCGCCTGAGGCAAACTATTTGCCGGGTCCGGATGATATCTATGTTTCTCCAGAGATGATCAGAAAGCATTCCTTGCGGACGGGTGATACCGTTGAAGGGGTGATGAAAGAGCCGAATGACAGCGAGCGGTATTTTGCGCTGACGTCGGTGGAGCGTATCAACTTTGAAGACCCGGAAAAGGCCAAGCACAAGGTGGCGTTCGATAATCTGACACCGCTTTATCCTGATGAGCGGCTGACAATGGAAGTGCAGGACCCAACGGTGAAAGACCGGTCGGCGCGGATCATTGATTTGGTGTCGCCGATTGGCAAGGGCCAGCGGTCCTTGATCGTGGCACCGCCACGGACGGGTAAGACAGTGTTGTTGCAGAACATCGCAAACTCGATCGAGCAGAACCATCCGGAATGTTACCTGATCGTTCTGCTGATTGACGAGCGGCCCGAAGAGGTGACGGATATGCAGCGGTCGGTGAAGGGTGAGGTCGTGTCCTCGACATTTGATGAGCCGGCGTCGCGGCACGTGGCCGTGTCCGAAATGGTGATTGAGAAGGCCAAGCGCCTAGTTGAGCATAAACGTGATGTGGTCATCCTGCTGGATTCGATCACGCGATTGGGGCGGGCGTTCAACACGACTGTGCCGTCTTCGGGTAAGGTCCTGACGGGGGGTGTTGACGCGAACGCATTGCAGCGGCCAAAGCGGTTCTTTGGCGCGGCGCGGAATATCGAAGAAGGCGGATCCTTGACCATCATTGCCACCGCTTTGATTGATACCGGATCGCGCATGGATGAGGTGATCTTTGAGGAATTCAAGGGAACCGGTAACAGTGAAATCGTTCTGGATCGCAAGGTCGCCGACAAGCGTGTATTCCCGGCGATGGACATTCTGAAATCGGGGACACGGAAAGAAGAACTTTTGGTGGACAAGACCGATCTGGCCAAGACCTATGTGCTGCGCCGGATCCTGAACCCGATGGGGACAACAGATGCCGTCGAATTCCTGATTGGCAAGCTGAAGCAGACCAAGACAAATTCAGATTTTTTCGATTCGATGAACACGTAACTTATTGTTATAAAACAATGGGTTAACCTATGGACACAATTTTTGCCTTAGCGACGGCGCAGGGTCGTGCCGGCGTGGCCGTGATACGCATATCGGGGCGAGAAGCGGTACGTGCGGCGTGCGTCTTGTGTGGGGATGTGCCCATGCAGAGGGGTGTGCGGCGGTTGCGCGACCCTGACGGAGAGTTGTTGGATGAGGCGCTGGTTCTGCGCTTTCCAGAGGGCAACAGCTTTACCGGCGAGGAAGTCGTAGAACTGCATCTGCATGGTAGTCCGGCGGTCGCGAATGCGGTGCTTCGGTGCTTGGGGAATATGTCTGCGTTACGGCAGGCTGAGGCGGGGGAGTTTACCCGGCGCGCATTGGAAAATGGGCGGCTAAACCTGGCAGAAGTAGAGGGGCTCGCCGACCTGATCGACGCGGAAACCGAGAGCCAACGCAAGCAGGCTGTGAGAGTGTTTTCGGGAGCTCTGGGCGCTTTGGCAGACAGCTGGCGGGGCAAACTTATCCGTGCGGCGGCCTTGCTTGAAGCGACAATCGATTTTGCCGATGAAGAGGTGCCGGTCGATGTTGGCCCGGAGGTGGGCGCGCTGCTGAGCGATGTGCGCCAAGAGATGAAGCGCGAGGCGGACGGTGTACGAATTGCCGAGCGCGTGCGGGACGGGTTCGAGGTAGCGATCATCGGTGCGCCGAATGTTGGTAAATCAACCCTGCTGAACCTGCTAGCGGGACGTGATGTCGCGATCACGTCTGAAATCGCGGGAACGACGCGCGATGTGATTGAAGTGCAGATGGACCTGGATGGATTGCCCGTGACTCTGTTGGATACAGCAGGAGTGCGGGACACCGAGGATGTTGTTGAAGGTTTGGGCGTTGCACGGGCAAGGGAACGGGCAGAGACAGCAGATTACCGTATTCATCTGTTACTGGACCCGTCGGATCGACCGGACGGGCTGGGTGGTGATGACCTTGTGGTGCAGGCGATGGCTGATATTTACCCGTCAGATGGGATTGCTGTTTCGGGGAAAACTGGCGCGGGGATAGACGCGCTTGTTGCGCTGGTGAGTGAAAGACTTCAGCAAAAGGTAGGGCGCATCGGGATCGCGATGCGTGAACGGCACAGGGTAGCGATGTTGCGGGCGATCGGGCATCTGGATGATGCCTCGGCGGCGCTGGGTCAACCGGATGGCATGACGGATCTGATCGCCGAGGATCTGCGATCTGCCATTCGTGCGGTGGATAGCATCGTTGGCCGTGTTGATGTAGAACAGGTGCTTGACGAGATTTTCAGCAGCTTTTGTATCGGCAAATGAGGAGTGTTTCACGTGAAACATTATGACTACGACGTCATTGTCATTGGCGGCGGGCACGCTGGTGCAGAGGCCGCGCATGCCGCGGCGCGGATGGGTTTGCGTACAGCGCTGGTGACGCTGACCAAGGCGTCTATTGGTGTGATGTCGTGCAACCCGGCGATCGGCGGCTTGGGCAAGGGGCATCTGGTGCGGGAAATTGATGCCCTTGATGGTGTCATGGGGCGTGTAGCAGACAAGGCCGGCATTCAGTTTCGGCTGCTGAATCGAAAAAAAGGGCCAGCCGTGCAGGGGCCGCGCGCCCAATCTGACCGCCAGATCTATCGTCTGGCAATGCAGGCTGAGCTTGATTTGCTAGGAAACCTGACAGTTTTGGAAGGCGAGGCGATTGATCTGACCGTGACGGATGGCCGTGTCGCTGGCGTTCAGATGCGCGATGGCAGTCAGATCACGGCGCCTGGCGTGATCCTGACGACGGGCACATTTCTTAGGGGCGTCATTCATATTGGTGATGTTTCCAAGCCCGGTGGGCGTATGGGTGATGATCCATCCGTCAGAATGGCGGAAAGGCTGGATAGTTTTGACCTGCCGTTGGGGCGGCTGAAAACCGGCACGCCACCGCGCCTTGATGGCAGAACGATCGCTTGGGATAGGTTGGAAAAACAGCCCAGCGACAAAGATCCTGTGTTGTTTTCCTTTCTCTCGACGGGGCCATATGCGCCCCAAATCGACTGTGGGATCACCCACACAAACGCGCAAACCCACGATATTATCCGCGAAAATCTGAACCGTTCGGCTATGTATGGCGGGATGATTGATGGCGTCGGCCCGCGATACTGCCCTTCGATCGAGGACAAGATCGTGCGGTTTGCGGAAAAATCATCTCACCAGATTTTTCTGGAGCCGGAGGGGGTGAACGATCACACCGTCTATCCCAACGGGATCTCGACTTCGCTACCTGTTGATGTACAGGAAGCTTACGTAAAATCCATCTATGGGCTTGAAAACACAACCATTTTACAACCCGGTTACGCGATTGAGTATGATTACGTTGACCCGCGCGCATTGCGTATGACGCTGGAACTGCGCGATGTACCGGGCCTTTTCCTCGCGGGGCAGATCAATGGCACGACCGGCTATGAAGAGGCGGCGGCACAGGGTCTCGTGGCGGGGCTGAACGCTGCAGCGCTGGCGACGGGGCAAGCACCCATCATATTCAGCAGGCGGGAATCCTATATCGGCGTGATGATTGATGATTTGATAACCCGTGGCGTATCTGAGCCATACCGCATGTTTACATCCCGCGCAGAGTTTCGGCTTTCGTTGCGCGCGGATAACGCCGATCAGCGGCTAACAGAACGCGGGCACAAGATTGGTTGCGTGGGCGCAGCGCGATGGGCGCTGTTCAGTGAAAAAATGGAACAGATCAATAGCGCAAAATCAGCGCTTGCGAAGGTGAGTCTGTCATCGCGAGAGATCGCCGAACTTGGGGTCAAGCTCAACGCTGACGGTCCGCGCAGGACCGCGCTCGACGCGCTGTCACTGACGGACTTCCAATTCGATCACCTTGCCCAACTAACACAAGATGTCGTTGATATTCCCCAAGGCATACAAGATCAGGTAAAGCGAGACGCACTATACGCCCACTACATCGCACGACAGGAACGCGATATCGCTGCGATGGAGCGCGACGAAAGCTACAAAATACCAGAGGACACGGACTATTCGCAGATCAACGGCCTCTCAAACGAGGTTGTCGCCAAGCTGAACGCGGCCCGACCGGAAACCATCGCACATGCCAGCAGACTGGAGGGCATGACGCCGGCCGCGCTGATGTTGATCATCGGCGCAACGAAAAAGCACCAGCATGCAATCGGATCGTAATGCAATGACGTTGAGCATAGCGAATGTGGATGTTTCACGTGAAACAATGGCAGATCTAGAGGCTTTTGCGGCACTGGTTGGCAAGTGGACCCCAAGGATCAACCTGATCGCGCGCAGTACAGTCGACTCACTTTGGGATCGCCACATCATTGATTCGGTGCAGCTTTACAGATTTGCCCCCGTTTCTCTCTCCAAATGGCTCGATATCGGTAGTGGAGGCGGCTTTCCTGGCATCGTTATGGCGATTCTTGGCAAAACCAAGCACCCAGAAGCACGTTTTGTGTTGATTGAAAGCGACCAACGCAAGGCCACCTTTCTGAGATCGGCGGCACGCGAACTGTCTTTGTCTGTTTTCGTACTTGCGCAACGTGTCGAAAACACTGAACCGCAAGCCGCCGATGTAGTATCTGCCCGCGCTCTTGCCCCATTATCTGGTTTGCTTCCATTGGCCCAACGGCATCTCAAGCCCGACGGTGTCACCCTTTTTCACAAAGGCCGTCAAGCCCAACAGGAAGTCGCCGACGCTCGAAAAAACTGGTCGTTTGAGCTTGAAGATCACCCCAGTTTCACTGATCCTGAAGCACGAATACTCGCCATCCAAAGGATAAACGCCCTTGGCCCATGATACAGAATTCGGCCCTCGGATCATCGCGATAGCGAACCAGAAGGGCGGCGTCGGCAAGACGACGACAACGATAAATCTGGGCGCGGCGCTCGCAGAGAAGCGCAAGCGCGTTTTGTTGATCGATCTTGACCCACAGGGAAACGCCTCTACCGGGTTGGGTATCGACAACGATCAACGGGACGCAACGACATACGATCTGTTGGCTGGCGATGTGTCGCTGGAGGACGCAATCCAGCATACCACGGTCAAACGGCTCAGCATTGTACCGGCCACAACAGACCTCAGTTCAGCCGATTTGGAGCTGGTCGGCAATGCAAAACGCAGCTTTCTCTTACGCGATGTCTTGCGCAGCAATAAAGCAGCCGCGCTCGGTTTCGACTACATATTGATCGATTGCCCACCGTCCCTCAATATATTGACCGTCAACGCCATGGTTGCGGCACATTCCATCATTGTTCCGCTACAAAGCGAATTCTTTGCGCTTGAAGGCCTCTCTCAGTTAATACTCACAGTGCGCGATGTGCGCCAAACTGCAAACGCTGATCTGCGGATCGAAGGTATCGCGCTGACGATGTATGACCGCCGCAACAATCTGTCGCTCCAGGTCGAGGACGACGCGCGCGAAAACATGGGCGATATGGTGTTCAAAACCGTGATACCGCGCAATGTCCGCCTCAGCGAGGCCCCGTCTTTCGCGGTCCCGGTCCTGACCTATGACAGCACATCGAAAGGCAGCTTGGCATATCGGGCCCTTGCGGCCGAACTTATTGAAAGAACGACGAAAAAGAGGGCAGCATAAATGGCACGCACCACGAAAAAATCGCGCGGCCTGGGCCGCGGCCTGTCCGCCCTTATGTCTGATGTCGCAACGGACGAGGCCCCACAGGCCGCGCCCAGACGGCCCGACCTTGTTGTGCCGATCGAACAGGTTCGGGCAAACCCGGATCAACCCCGCCGGACATTCGCAGAAGATGCCTTGAAAGAGCTCGCAGCCTCAATCTCCGAAAAGGGAATCATCCAACCACTCATTGTGCGGCAGTCTCCCGCTGACGATGACATGTATGAGATCGTTGCAGGCGAACGCCGCTGGCGAGCAGCGCAAATGGCAAAGCTACACGAGATTCCTGTTCTCCTGCGCGCGTACGATGATACCGAAGTTCTGGAAATCGCGATCATCGAAAACATCCAGAGGGCGGATCTGAATCCAGTCGACGAGGCGGCAGGATACAAGCAATTGATGGATCGTTTCGGCCACACACAAGATAAGCTTTCTTCAGCTCTCGGCAAAAGCCGCAGCCACATCGCTAACCTGCTCCGGTTACTAAACCTGCCGACCGAGGTGCAGACCTATCTCATCAACGGTCAGCTTTCGGCAGGCCACGCCCGGGCTTTGGTTGGTCGCGATGATGCCGTTGCGCTCGCTCGCGAGGTTATCCAACGCAAGCTCTCCGTCCGCGAAACCGAAAAACTCGCCAAGAAAGGCCCGGCGCTCAAAAGACGGTCTGTTCCGGGCGCGCCCGTGCCAAAAGATGCGGATACCATCCTGATCGAGAACGAACTCTCCGCCACGCTCGGCATGAAAGTCACTATCGATCATCCTGCTGGCGCAGAGGGTGGAAAAATGGTGATCGGGTATAAATCGCTTGAGCAATTGGACGATTTGTTGCGCGCCCTATCCGGAAATTAATCTTCCAGCAACGCCCGCAGAACAGCATTCAAGACAGGGTAACCCTTTTTTGTCAGCTGCAATGTCGTACCCGTCGTCTCGACCATCCCAAGATTACTTAAGTAACTGATTTTATTAACATATACTTCGCTCTGTAGTTGCGAGAACCGCGAGAGATCCACACCCCCTCGCAGGCGCATTCCCATCAGCAGAAATTCTGCAATCTGTTCATCAACAGACAGCACGTCGCGCGACAAATCGCCATGCCCCGTCTTTCGCACCTGCGAGAGCCACCCGGCAGGCGCGCGCGGCGCCTCAACAGCATATCGCGCGCCATCCAATGTCAAACGACCATGCGCACCAGGCCCGATCCCGGCGTAATCACCGTAACGCCAGTACACCTGGTTATGAATGCTCTCACAGCCCGGGCGCGCATGATTGGAAACTTCATAGCCTGCAAATCCGGCGTCACCGCAGATATCTTGCGTTGCCTCATACATATCTGCTGCCAGATCATCACCCGGCAAACCGCGCAGCTTTCCCGCCGCGTTACGCTCACCAAAGGCCGTGCCGGTCTCAACCGTCAGCTGATACAAAGACAAATGATCTACAGCGAGGCCCAGTGCCTGTTTCAACTCCGCAGCCCACTTTAGCAGAGACTGCCCCTGCCGCGCATAAATCAAATCGAAACTCACCCGTGCAAACACATTGCGTGCGATGTCAAACGCCGCCAGCGCCTCTTGCGCGGTATGCAAACGGCCCAATGCCCTCAAATCCGCATCATTCAGCGCCTGAATGCCCATTGACACGCGGTTGACGCCAGCGGCACGATACCCCGCAAAACGGCCTGCCTCCACGGATGTAGGGTTCGCCTCTAACGTCACCTCCAGATCGTTGGCGATGGGCCATGTTGCCCGCACCTTCGTTAAGATCGCGTCAACAACATCCGGGTCCATCAAGCTAGGTGTGCCGCCCCCAAAAAAAACTGACCGCAGCACCCGGCCTTGCGTTTCGGCTCCAATCCGCTCGATCTCGCTCAGATAAGCCGCTTCCCACGCTTTTTGATCAATCTGCGCCACGACATGGCTGTTGAAATCACAATAGGGGCACTTCGACTGGCAGAAAGGCCAGTGAATATAAAGGCCGAACCCCCCGTGTTCCCAATCTTCAGGCAAAACAGCCCGCGATCAACTTGGCAAAGGCATCGGCCCGGTGGCTGATCCTGTTCTTTTCCCAGCGGTCCATTTCACCAAAGGTAACCTCATAGCCGTCAGGCTGAAAAATCGGGTCATACCCGTGGCCCTGTTCACCCCGCATCGGCCAGACAATCTGACCCGGCATGACCCCAGCAAACACCTCATCATCGCCATCAGGCCAAGCAAGAACCAAGGTACAGCAAAATCGGGCGGTTCTTGGAAAAGGCGCAGAAACAGACTCTAACTCTGCCCAACTCCGCTCCATCGCCATCACGAAATCCCGACCATTGGGTGTTTCAGCCCAATCGGCCGTATACACGCCGGGTGCCCCACCAAGGCCGTCAATCTCAATCCCGCTATCATCTGCCAATGCAGGCAGCCCCGTCGCCTTGGCCGCCGCGTGTGCTTTGATCCGGGCATTCCCGACAAAGGTGGTTTCGGTCTCATCCGGCTCTGGCAGCCCATGATCGACGCTCGACCCCAAAGACACGCCATAAGGCGCCAAAAGATCTGCGATTTCCGCAAGTTTCCCCTGGTTATGGGTCGCAATGACCAGTTCCTTGCCGGCAAACCGCCGCATCAGCCGACCGCCGCCAGTTGTGCCGCTGTCAACTCCGCCACACCTTTTTCCGCTAGATCAAGCAGGGCATCCATCTGTGCGCGGCTATATGTTGACCCTTCGGCAGACATTTGCACCTCAATCAGCTTGCCGCCGGTCATGACAAAGTTCCCGTCCACACCGGCTTCGCTATCCTCGGGATAATCCAGGTCCAGCACCTCTTGGCCTGCGTAAACACCGCAGGAAATCGCAGCAACTGGAGCAATCAGCGGATCACTGATCACATCGCCGACCTTCATCAGCTTCTGCACCGCGAGCTTCAGCGCCACCCAACCGCCAGTGATCGCGGCACAGCGCGTCCCGCCATCGGCCTGAATCACATCACAATCCACAACGATCTGCCGCTCACCCAGCGCTACACGATCCACACCCGCCCGCAAGGACCGGCCAATCAGCCGCTGAATCTCTTGTGTCCGCCCCGACTGACCGTTTTTTGCCTCTCTGCGCATCCGCGTGTTCGTTGCACGTGGCAGCATCCCGTATTCCGCCGTCACCCATCCCAAGCCGGTGTTTTTCAAGAACGGCGGCACCCGCTCATCAATCGTGGCAGTGCACAGCACATGGGTATTGCCGCATTTGATCAGGCAAGAGCCCTCGGCATGCATCGTCACGCCTGTCTCAATCGAGATTTCGCGCATTTCGTTCGTCTGACGGCCTGATGGGCGCATGAGGTCTCTCCTATCGGTTGCAACGTCGGGATACGCTGCCCACATATGAAATCCAACCCCGATTGACGCAGCCCGGAACTTCGTTTTAATTGCCTTGCCTTCAGCCGAGGATCAGATGACGGAACAACCGCCGAATATCGACGAAATGAACGATCGCTCCCGCGAGGTGTTCCGGCGGGTCGTCGAAGGCTATCTGGAAAGTGGTGTTCCCGTCGGCTCCCGCACGCTGACCCGCGATTTCTCAGAACAGGTCAGTGCTGCGACCATTCGTAATGTCATGCAAGACCTTGAGTTTCTTGGTCTTTTAGGCAGCCCGCATGTGAGTGCGGGACGCATTCCGACCGAAATGGGCCTGCGCATGTTCGTAGATGGCCTTCTTGAGGTGGGTGAACTGGATGGCGAAGATCGGGAAAAAATTGACCGCACGCTCACCAGCAATGATCAGGATGTAACGTCTGTGCTCGATCAGGTCGGTCAGGCGCTCTCGGGTGTCACACATGGTGCCAGTCTTGTGCTGACGCCCAAGCATGAAGCCGCCATCAAACATATCGAATTCGTTTCGCTTTCGCAGGACCGCGCGCTGGTCGTGCTGGTTTTTGCCGACGGGCACGTCGAAAATCGCGTTTTCACCCCACCGCCGGGGCAAACGCCATCTTCCATGCGCGAAGCTGCGAATTTCCTCAATGCCATCGCAACGGGGCATACCCTGTCAGAGCTTGGCGCGGTCATCGCGCGTGAAATCGGGGCGCGGCGGCAAGAGATTGACCAATTGGCCGCTGCCCTTGTCGAAGGTGGAGTTGCGCTTTGGGAAAATGAAGGGGAGGCAACCGAACGCCTTATCGTGCGTGGCCGCGGCAATCTGCTTGGCGACAGCGAAACCGAAGCCGATCTGGAGCGAATCCGCACACTTTTTGACGACCTCGAACGCAAACGCGACATTGCCCAATTTCTCGATCTGGCCGAAGACGGCGAAGGTGTACGCATTTTTATTGGCTCAGAGAACAAATTGTTCTCTTTATCGGGTTCATCTCTTGTCGTTTCCCCTTATATGAACGCCGACCGAAAGATTATTGGCGCGGTCGGTGTGATCGGGCCAACACGGCTCAATTACGGGCGCATCGTGCCAATTGTGAATTACACTGCTCAGCTGGTTGGCAAAATCATCGCTGACCGCTCTTAAAGGGAAGACTGATGTCTGAGAAAGACGAAGAACTGCAAAGCCTTGATGAACTCGCCGCCGAAGCTGATGAGATTGACTTTGACGCGGCCGCCGCAAGTTTTGACGAAATCGAAGCCTTGCGCGTGGAGCGCGACACCTACCGCGACAAATTCATGCGCGCCCTTGCGGACACCGAAAACCTGCGCAAGCGGGCAGATCGTGACCGGCGCGAGGCCGAGGATTACGGTGGGTCAAAGCTCGCCCGCGATATGTTGCCAGTCTATGACAACATGCGTCGCGCATTGCAGTCTGCCGCCGAAGCCGAACAAGAGGTCAACAAAGCCTTGCTCGAAGGTGTTGAGCTGACGATGCGAGAGTTGATCAGCGTGTTCAAAAGGCATGGAATCGACCCTATTACGCCGGAAATCGGTGAAAAATTCGACCCCAAGCTGCACCAGGCCATGTTCGAGGCACCTTTGCCCGGCACCAGGGCAGGTGATATTATTCAGATCGCCGCAGAAGGTTTCATGTTGCACGATCGCCTGTTGCGCCCGGCACAGGTTGGCGTGTCGTCAACCCCTGCAAAGCAGGCAGGGTGAACTCCGCGCTACAGCTTGGACCGCAATTCGTAGATCAACGCCAGCGCATCCCGAGGGCTCAGCTCGTCGGGGTGTACCGCCTTGAGGCGCTCTTCGACGTCTGACGGCACGGAAGGCGTGCTCATCGGTGCGGGTGTTGCCGCAAACAGCGGCAAATCGTCAATAATCGCCTTTCGCGCCCCACCGCCCTCCCGCTCGCCTTTCTCCAACGCCTCCAAAACCGCCTGCGCCCGTGCGACAACAACTGGCGGCAACCCAGCCAGGCGCGCAACCTGCACCCCATAACTCCGATCAGCCGTCCCGCGTTTCACCTCATGCAGGAAAATCACGTCGCCGTCCCATTCTTTGACTGCCACGGTTGCGTTATCCACGCCTTCCAGCTTGGCCGAGAGTGCCGACATCTCGTGGTAATGCGTAGCAAACAGGGTGCGACAGCGGTTCACATCGTGCAAATGCTCTAATGTGGCCCAGGCAATCGACAGACCGTCATAGGTGGCTGTCCCGCGCCCAATCTCATCGAGGATCACCAGCGCCCGGTCGTCCGCCTGGTTCAAAATCGCCGCGGTTTCAACCATTTCGACCATAAAAGTCGATCGCCCCCGCGCCAGATCGTCCGAGGCACCCACACGGCTAAAGATCTGGCTCACAATTCCGATGCGGGCATCAGTTGCGGGCACAAAGCTCCCCATTTGCGCCAATATCGCGAGCAGCGCGTTCTGGCGCAAGAATGTCGATTTACCCGCCATATTCGGACCCGTCAGCAACCAGATCGGCGCCTCCGTCAGCCCGCAGTCATTGGCGATGAACGGCGTTCCTTCTTTCGCAAGCGCCGCCTCGACCACCGGATGACGTCCTCCGGCGATCTCAAACGCACGACTGTCATCGACCTTGGGCCGCACCCAGTTTTCGGTCATGGCAAGATGCGCAAGCGCCGCTGTCAGGTCAATCACAGACAAGGCCCGTGACAGCGCACCCAAAGGTCCCGCATGTGCAATAATTGCCTGTGTCAGGCTGGAATAGAGTCTCTTTTCGATTTCAAGCGCGCGTCCGCCGGCATTTAGAATCCGTGTCTCAATTTCGGAAAGCTCCAACGTGGTAAACCGTACCTGATTGGCAGTCGTCTGGCGGTGAATGAAAGTTTCGTTCAGAGGCGGGGCCATCATCTTGTCGGCATGGGTCGCGGTCGTCTCGATGAAATAGCCCAGCACGTTGTTGTGCTTGATCTTCAGCGACACCACGCCCGACGCCTGAATATATTCCGCCTGCATTCCGGCAATCACAGACCGCCCTTCATCACGCAGCGTCCGCGCCTCATCAAGCGCGGCATCATACCCCGGCGCAATAAATCCGCCATCCCGCGTCAAAAGGGGCGGTTCCGCGATCAGCGCCTCATCCAGCAAGTCCAAGACTGCATCATGCCCCGTCAGATCCTTGGTGGCATCCGCAAGAATTTGCGGCATATCGCTCATCAAACGCCCGGAAAGCCGCGTTGCCTGCCCTATCGTGTTACGAATGGCTGCCATATCGCGCGGACCACCCCGTTCCAGCGCCAAGCGGGACAGGGCCCTGTCCAAGTCATGCACACCACGCAGCGCATCGCGGATATCCTCGGTCAATCGTGTGTTTTCCGCCATGAAAGACACCGCATCCAACCGCGCTGCGATCATATCCGCACTGCACGAAGGCGATGAAAGCCGCCGTTCCAGCAAGCGCGCACCGCCAGCCGTCATCGTCCGGTCAATGCACTGCAAGAGCGATCCTTGCTTGCCGCCATTCATCGCATGGATCAGCTCAAGCGATTTGCGGGTCGCCGCATCAATCTGCATCGCGGCTGACTGGCCTTCCTGAACTGGTGGGCGGAGCAACGGCAGATTTCCCCGCTGGGTTATCTCCAGATATTCCGCAATCGCCGACATCGCGCCTATCTCGGCCCGGCCAAAGCTGCCGAAAGCGTCGAGTGACCCCACCTTGTAGAGCTGACACAACCGCCTATCGCCCGATGTGCTGTCGAAAGCCGACGCGCCCAGAGTTGTCAGCGTCGCCCCGGAATCAGACACTATTCCTGCCCAATCCGCTTCATTTCCATCCGCAACGATCACCTCGCGCGGGGTCAACCGCGCCAGCTCTGGCCCCAATCGCGCACCGCTGCAAGCCATCACATGAAATGCGCCGGTCGAGATATCAATCCATGCGAGCGCACCCGCGTCCCGCACCACATGGAACGCCGCCAGAAAGTTGTGTCGGCGGGCGTCCAAAAGGCTTTCCTCGGTCAGGGTTCCCGGGGTGACCAGCCGCACGACTTCGCGCCTCACAACGGCCTTATACCCACGCTTCTTTGCCTCAGCCGGGCTTTCCATCTGTTCGCACACGGCAACGCGAAACCCCTTGCGGATCAGGGTCAGAAAATACCCCTCTGCCGCATGATGTGGTACCCCGCACATCGGAATGTCCTGATCGTTATGTTTACCCCGCTTGGTCAGCGCAATATCAAGCGCCGCGGCCGCCGCGACAGCATCATCAAAGAACATCTCATAGAAATCACCCATCCGGTAAAACAGCAGGGCGTCTGGGTGCTCTGCCTTGATTTCCAGATATTGCGCCATCATGGGCGTCGTGGTGTTTTTGGTGCTGCTCATGCATCCCCCCGGATCATCCCGCGCACATTAGCAGCCCATGAAAGCTGCGAAACCCTGAAATCAACCCGTTGCAGCCGCGTGTCAGAACCCGCTATGTCTTGTGGGCTCTAGAGGGGGACCAGATGTCAAAGCATAAACTCACCCGCGAGGACGCGCTGCAATTTCATATGCAGCCAAGCCCCGGCAAATGGGAAATCCAGGCCACCGTCCCCATGACAACGCAGCGCGACCTGTCGCTGGCCTACTCCCCTGGCGTGGCAATCCCATGCGAGGAGATCGCCGCAGATCCTGCCACAGCATATGACTATACAAACAAGGGCAATCTAGTCGCCGTGATCTCGAATGGCACAGCCGTGCTTGGCCTCGGGAACCTTGGGGCGCTGGGCAGCAAGCCGGTGATGGAGGGCAAGTCGGTTCTGTTCAAACGGTTCGCCGATGTAAATTCCATTGATCTTGAACTGGACACAGAAGACCCAGAGGAATTTATCAAGGCCGTCAAGCTGCTGGGCCCCACGTTCGGTGGGATCAACCTTGAAGACATCAAAGCGCCCGAATGCTTTATCATCGAACAGGCGCTGAAAGAGCAGATGGACATCCCCGTGTTCCACGACGACCAGCATGGCACGGCGGTTATTTGCGCGGCTGGCCTGCTGAACGCGCTGCATCTTTCCGGCAAAAAGATCGAGGATGTGAGGATCGTCCTCAATGGGGCCGGTGCTGCGGGTATCGCCTGTCTGGAACTGCTCAAATCCATGGGTGCGAGGCACGACAATTGTATCATGTGTGACACCAAAGGCGTGATCTATCAGGGCCGGACCGAAGGGATGAACCAATGGAAATCCGCCCATGCCGCCAGCACCAAGGCCCGCACGCTGGATGACGCCATGAAGGGTTGCGACGTGTTTCTGGGGGTCAGCGCAAAGGGGGCGGTGACGCAGGAAATGGTGTCTAACATGGCGGAAAACCCGGTGATCTTCGCGATGGCGAACCCTGATCCAGAAATCACACCCGAAGATGCACAAGCCGTCCGTGCCGACGCAATCGTCGCGACCGGGCGCAGCGATTACCCAAATCAGGTCAACAACGTCCTTGGTTTTCCCTATCTCTTTCGCGGCGCACTCGACATTCACGCCCGCGCCATCAACGATGAAATGAAGATCGCCTGTGCAGAAGCCCTCGCCGCCCTGGCGCGCGAGGACGTGCCAGATGAAGTTGCGATGGCATACGGCAAAAAGCTGACCTTTGGCCGCGATTACATCATCCCCACTCCATTCGATCCGCGCCTGATCCACCGCATTCCCACAGCGGTTGCGCAGGCGGGCATGAAAACCGGCGTCGCGCGGCGGCCCATCGTTGACATGGACGCCTATGAGTTGTCGCTGAAATCCCGGATGGACCCCACACAGTCTATCCTGCGCGGCCTCAACGCCCGCGCCCGCGCCAACCAGTCCACCGTTATCTTTGCCGAAGGCGATGATCCGCGCGTGTTGCGGGCCGCTGTGATGTACCAACGGTCCGGCATGGGCAAAGCGCTGGTCGTCGGCCGCGATGACGATGTGAAAGAAAAGCTGACTGCCGAGGGCCTGCCAGAGGCATTTGACGAACTGGAAATCGTCAATGCCGCCACGACGCCGCACCTCGAAACCTACAAGGAATTCCTCTATGAACGCCTGCAACGCAAAGGGCTGGACGCTCAGGATGTCCACCGCCTTGCAGCGCGCGACCGCCACGTGTTTGCAGCCCTGATGCTGGCGCATGGGCATGGCGATGGCATGGTCACCGGCGCGACCCGCAAATCCGCGCATATCCTTGAGTTGATCAACCACGTGTTTAATGCCCAACCACATCATGGCGCGGTTGGTGTCACGGCCGTGCTGCACAAAGGGCGGATCGTGTTGATCAGTGATACGCTGGTCCACGAATGGCCCGATGAAAACGATTTGGCAGATATCGCAGAACGTGGCGCATCCGTTGCGCGCGAACTCGGGCTGGAACCGCGCGTTGCGTTCCTGTCCTTCTCGACTTTCGGTTATCCGGTGTCGGAAAGGGCGGAAAAGATGCATCAGGCACCAAAAGTCCTCGACGCGCGCAAGGCGGACTTTGAATACGAGGGCGAAATGACCGTCGATGTGGCGCTGAATGCGAAGGCGCAGGAAAACTACCCGTTTCAGCGCCTCACTGGCCCGGCCAACGTTTTGGTTGTCCCCGCAAGGCATTCCGCCTCTATCTCGGTTAAACTTATGCAGGAAATGGCCGGCGCGACCGTGATCGGCCCAATCCTGTCGGGCATCGGCAAGCCGATCCAGATCTGCTCAACGGTTTCAACTGTCAATGACATCCTGAATATGGCGGTCATTGCCGCCTGCAAGGTGGACTGATGGCCATCTGGAATCTGGGCTCTATCAACAGCGATATCGTCTATAGCGTCCCGCATATTCCTGCGCCGGGCGAAACGCTTTCCTCGACCAACCGGCAGGTATTTCTGGGAGGCAAAGGCACCAATATGTCGGTTGCCGCGGCGCGCGCTGCTGCGCAGGTCCACCATATCGGGGCGGTTGGCCAAGACGGGCTCTGGGCAGTCGAGCGGTTGCTAGAATATGGTGTCGATACCCGCAATATCGCAGTGTTAGACACTGAAACGGCGCAGGCAATCATCATGGTTGACCCACAAGGCGAGAACGCAATTGTCCTCCACCCCGGCGCAAACGCCGAGATCCCGCAAGTGACATTGCAAGCAGCAATGGCCGAAACCGACACAGGCGATTGGCTCGTTATCCAGAACGAAACCAACCTGCAACGAACCGCAGCCGAGATGGGCAAGAAGCTGGGTTTGCAAGTGGCCTATGCCGCCGCCCCCTTCGATGCAGAGCGGGTGCAGGCAGTGTTGCCACATCTTGATTTTCTGATCCTGAACGCGGTTGAGGCCGGACAGTTGCAAGACGCCACGGGCCAAGCCCCTGGTGATCTGCCCGTGCGCGATGTGATTGTCACGCGCGGATCAGAGGGCGCAGATTGGTACGGCACCAGTGGGAAAGAGCATTTCCCGGCCATCAAGGTTAATCCCGTCGACACGACAGGGGCGGGGGACACATTTACAGGCTACGTCCTCGCTGGCCTTGATCGCGGCATGCCCATGGGCCAGGCGATCAGGCAAGCCACGAAGGCCGGGGCGCTCATGGTCACACGCCACGGTACCGCCGATGTGATCCCCGATTTGTCTGAGGTGCAAGCGTTTCAAGCCTAGTCTGCGTTTTCGGCCTTGGAAGGTGTCGCCACCTGTCCTAGCGTCTCCAGACAGGAGAATTCGCATGACAGAGCTCACCACACATCAGGCCGAAGATGACGCCCGAAATGAAAACATTCTGATCTACGTCGATGGAAAGATCGTGCCAAAACACGCGGCAACGGTCAGCGTCTACGACAGCGGCTTTATGTTGGGTGATGGCGTGTGGGAAGGGCTGCGGCTTTACAATGGCAAGTGGGCCTTCATCGATGAACACATCGACCGGCTGTTTGCGGCGGCGAAAGCCATTGATCTGGACATCGGGGTGGACCGAAAAGAGGTCGTTTCCGCCTTGTTAGAGACACAAGCGGCCAACGAAATGGCCACCGACGCGCACGCGCGGCTGATGGTGACGCGCGGCATCAAGGCCCGGCCCTTTCAGCACCCCAGCCTGTCACAGTCCGGGCCGACCTTTGTGATCATCATGGAACATTCCCGCCCGAAAATTCCCCGCCCCATCACACTGGCGACCGTCCCGCATCAGCGCGGTCTGCCAATGACACAGGACCCAAAGTTGAACAGTCATTCCAAGCTGAATTGCATTTTGGCCTGCATCGCCGCCCAAAAGGCAGGCGCGGACGAAGCGCTCATGCTTGATGTGCATGGCTTTGTGAACACCACCAACGCCTGCAATTTCTTCATCGTCAAAGGCGGAGCCGTTTGGACCAGCACAGGCGATTATTGCATGAACGGCATTACCCGGCAGAAGGTGACCGACCTCTGCCGCGCCAACAATATCCCGATACTCGAGCGGAATTTCAGTCTGGTTGATACCTATTGCGCCGATGAGGCCTTCCTTACCGGGACATTCGGCGCCCAAACCCCGGTCAGCAGCATTGATGGCCGAACCATCGGAACCGGTGAATTGGGACCGATGACCCAGCGCCTGCGCGGGCTCTACAAAGACTTGGTGGAACGGTCATGAGGATCGCGATGTGGTCCGGCCCGCGGAACCTTTCGACCGCAATGATGTATGCGTTTGGAAACCGTGCGGATTTCGCCGTTTGGGACGAGCCATTCTATGCGCCGTATCTTAAAGCGACGGGCGCGGATCACCCGATGCGCGCCGAAATCATCGCCAGCCACGAGACAGACCCAGAGGTCGTCGGCAGACAGTGTTTAGACACTATTCCAGCCCAAAAGCCGCATTTATACATGAAACACATGCCGCATCATATGATCGACCGTTTCCCGCTGGACTGGGCCAATGCCTGCATCAACATCCACCTTATCCGTCACCCCGCCCGCGTGATCGCAAGCTACGCCGCGAAACGCGATCAGATGACGCTGGAAGACCTCGGCTATCTCCAGCAAGCTGCGCTCTATGACGGGATTGGCGGATTTGTCATAGACAGCTCTGAGATTCGGGCCGACCCGGAAAAAATGCTCAAAAAGCTCTGTCATGCGATTGGCCTGGGTTTTGATCCCGCGATGCTGTCATGGCCCGCCGGACCGCGAGATGCAGACGGTATCTGGGCCGCGCATTGGTACAATGCAGTCCACCAAAGCACGGGCTTTGCCTCTGCCGAAGGGCCGCTGCCAAAAGTGGGAGACGAGCACCAACATATCTTGTGCAAAGCGATGCCGCTTTACGAGGAACTGCACGCAAGAAAGCTCTAAGAGCCCCCTTAGCCCTTACGATTACGCGCCGCCAGCAGCTTCAACCGCAATGCGTTCAACTGAATGAACCCCTGTGCATCGGTCTGATCATAAGCGCCCATGTCATCTTCAAAGGTCACATGCTCTTCCGAATAGAGCGTCTGATCCGACCAGCGTGCAACAGTTGTTGCCGACCCTTTGTAAAGCTTCACCCGGACGGTCCCCGAAACATGCTCTTGGCTCTTGTCGATCAGGGCTTGCAGCATTTCCCGCTCGGGCGAGAACCAGAAACCGTTGTAGATCAGCTCGGCATAGCGCGGCATAATGCTGTCTTTGAGGTGCCCTGCACCTGCATCCAGCGTGATCTGCTCGATGCCCCGGTGCGCTTCCAGCAACACGGTGCCGCCGGGTGTTTCATAGATGCCGCGTGATTTCATCCCGATGAACCGGTTTTCAACCAGATCAAGACGGCCCACGCCGTGCTTGCCGCCCAATGCGTTCAGCTTGGTCAGAATCGTTGCGGGCGACATCATCTCGCCATTGATCGCAACTGCATCGCCCCGCTCAAAGCTAATCTCGACCATCTCAGGCACATCGGGCGCATCTTCAGGTGCCACGGACCGCTGATAGACGTACTCCGGCGCCTCTTGGGCGGGGTCCTCAAGAACCTTGCCTTCTGATGATGTGTGCAGCAGGTTCGCGTCCACGCTGAACGGTGCCTCGCCACGTTTGTCCTTTGCAATCGGGATCTGATGCTTTTCAGCAAACTCAATCAGCTTGGTCCGGCTTCCCAAATCCCACTCGCGCCATGGGGCGACAACCTTGATCTCGGGGTTCAGCGCATAGGCGGCCAGCTCAAACCGGATCTGATCGTTTCCCTTGCCCGTCGCGCCATGGGAAATCGCATCGGCCCCTTCGGCCGCCGCAATCTCAACCAGACGCTTGGAAATCAGAGGTCGCGCAATAGATGTCCCCAGCAGATATAGCCCCTCGTAAAGCGCATTCGCCCGAAACATCGGGAACACAAAGTCGCGCACGAACTCTTCGCGCAGGTCCTCGATATAGATGTTTGTCGCACCCATCATCTCGGCCTTCTTGCGCGCAGGCTCCAACTCTTCACCCTGACCCAGATCGGCGGTGAAGGTCACGACTTCGCAGTCATATTCAGTCTGCAACCATTTGAGGATGATCGAGGTATCAAGGCCACCGGAATAGGCCAGAACAACTTTCTTCGGAGCGGTCATAGGAATGCGCCTTTGCGTTAACGTGTTTGAAGGCGCGATAGCGGGTTTTGGGAAAGGGGGCAAGGATCAGCTCCTAGGTTATCAGCTTCCTGGAATTAATGACATAGTGCAGGTCAGTACAAATTGCGTTTTAGCCGTGGACCAACACAACATATTGTCAAAACTTTGACCAATGCTCGCGAATCGTCTAAAAAGAAAAAGCGCACAGGTGGCTAGACCTATGCGCTTTAAGAAACCCACCGTTGACCGGTGGAAGTTTGAGAATTCTCATAAGCTGTTTAGCGTTATTGGAATCGACAAGTCAAGCCGGTCAACAAGCCAGAATAGGAAAACAAATGGCTTTTGACATAACTTGGCGCGGTGCGAGCGGGAATTCGCACAACTTTCAAACAGTACCTTTTGGCACGAACTTCAACCCAGTTTCTGGCGTCTATATCTTTTGTCGCCAGACCCAACCGGGGAAATGGCAAGCTCTTTATGTGGGCGAGACTCAGTCATTTTCTCAACGCTTGAATGAGAGAATAAATTCTCATGAAGGTTTTCGTCGGGCGCAGAGGATGGGAATGACCCATATTGGCGTTCTCGTGGTACCAGGGCAACAAAACCGACTTCGGATTGAAACAGATCTACGGCACGGATTGAAGCCACCTGCCAATGAACAAAGTGTATTTGGAGGTTCTGGCCAATGAGTGGGCAGATAGCAGACGTACTTTGTAGTACATGCAACGTACCTATTCGGGGGCCAAGCAGTCCAAAACCAACTGACCTTCTCTCTTGTCCGAAGTGCGGCGTAAGTGGCACTCACACAGAAGTTATGGCATCAGTCAAGGGATACTCAACGGAGCATGTCGGAGGTCAAGTTCAAAGTATGCTCGGGAACGCGTTCCGGGGAAACAAGAGCGTGACTTTCACGCCGACGGCCACCTCATCTCGAAAGTATCAGTTCATAGTGAAGTTAGACGATTAATCGCTTGGGCCGAGTGAAGCATCGCTCGGCCCAGTCACTTCAGGTGCTGAAGATTGAGCTCACAAAATCAGCATCCCCATCATTGTACAGCTCCATCACCGCGTCTTCCGGTGCAAGCCAGAGCGCCAAATGGCCCGCCTCTGTCGGTGGTCCATGCGGGCGCACGGGCCGCGCCAGATAGATATGGCACAGCTTTTCCGCCCAAAGATCGTACTCTGGCATGAAGGTGAAACGCCGAAACACCCCCAGTTTGCGCGGCGCAGCAATTCGCCAGCCCGTTTCCTCGAACACCTCGCGGTGCAACGCACGCAGGGGGTGCTCACCAGGGTCAATCCCGCCGCCGGGCAGTTGTATCTCGAAATGTGGGTCGCCTTGATAGGTCAGCAACAGCTTCCCATCTAGCGGCAAAATCGCATAAACCCCGGCCCGGCGTTTATACCGCTGCCCTTTTTGCGGCACAGCGCCATACCGTCTGATCATAGCTTCCCCCTTGGACGCCGCCTTGCCCCACCTATATAGGCGCGGTATGCCACCCCTAGACTTGTTAGGAAAGACCATGACCACAGGCACCCAAATCGCCTGGGACGATACCGTCCTGCCGTTTCAACTTGATGCCTCCGACATCCGTGGCCGGGTGGCGCGGCTTGATGGCGTGCTCGAGCAGGTGCTCGAGCAGCACCATTATCCACCAATGATCGAAGGTCTGGTGGCAGAGATGGCTTTGCTGACCGCGCTGATCGGGCAAACGGTCAAACTGCGGTGGAAGCTCTCCTTGCAGATACGCGGCTCTGGCCCGGCGCGGTTGATTGCGACGGATTACTATGGCCCCACTGATGATGGGCAGCCCGCGCGTATCAGGGCTTATGCATCCTATGATGCCGAAACGCTGGATGAGGGCGCTGATCCCTTCAGCCAGCTTGGCAACGGCTATTTTGCGATCCTGATTGATCAAGGCGAAGGGATGACCCCTTATCAGGGTATCACGCCCATCGCTGGCGGGTCACTGTCCGCCTGTGCAGAGACTTATTTTGCCCAGTCCGAACAATTGCCCACCCGCTTTCAGCTAACCTATGGCCGGTCGCAACTGCCGGGTGAAGGCACCCTCTGGCGTGCCGGAGGCGTGATGTTGCAGCATATGCCAAAGGCATCGCCGCATGTGACCGGTGAAGGTGGTTCGGGTGAGGAAGGCCTGCTGGACGCTGCCGATATCCTTGATGCGGGTGAAAGTGAAAACTGGAACCGCGCCAACATGTTGTTAGACACGGTAGATGAGCTCGAACTCATCGGTCCGACTGTGGCTCCAACAGACCTGCTTGTCCGCTTGTTCCATGAAGAACAGCCCCGCGTTTACGACGCGCAGGCAATCAAGTTCGGCTGTAGCTGTTCGGAGGATAAAGTTCGCCAGAGCCTGTCCATATATTCGGCCAAGGAAATTGGCACGATGGTCACCGACGCAGGCACCGTGACCGCAGACTGCCAGTTCTGTGGGTCGCATTATGTTCTCGAGCCCGACACGCTTGGGTTTGAGGCCAAGGGTGCCAGTGTCTGACCTGCGCAAAAATCTACAAGACGCGCTGGCCCGACCGGGCGGCGCGTCTTCTGATTTCGACCTGAACGCCGACGTGAAGATCCCCGTGCGTGAGTTGACCCCGGCAGCGGTGTTGCTGGGCATTCGGGCAGAAACAGAGACTGTTATTCTCACAAAACGCGCGGCAAGGCTCAAACATCACCCCGGCCAGATCGCGCTTCCCGGCGGCAAACAAGACCCGAGTGATCCCACACTTGCCGATGCGGCGCTGCGCGAGGCGCATGAGGAAATCGGGCTGCCTTCCAGGATCGTTGATGTGCTTGGTCACTTGCCGCCACACCAGACGGTGACGGGTTATCAGGTCACGCCGGTCCTGGCCTTGGTCGAAGGCGCTTATGACCCCGTGCCAGAGGAGGGCGAAGTCAGTGAAGTGTTTGAGGTGCCGCTGAGACACCTTCTGGAAAGCAACAATTACCTGATCGAAGGGCGCCGCTGGCAAGGCCGCCGCAGGCACTACTATACCGTGCCTTTCGGCCCCTACTACATCTGGGGCGCAACCGCGCGCATCCTGCACGCCTTTGCAGAGCGGATGACATGACCCGGATTTCAGCACAATGGTTGCGAGACGATGCCTCGCAAAAGGTTTGCAGGTTGCTGACGGATGCAGGCCATCAAGTCTGGTTTGTAGGCGGCTGTGTGCGCAATGAATTGCTGGGCGAACCTGTCTCTGATCTCGATCTCTCTACCGATGCTGTGCCGCAAAGGGTCATGCAGCTGGCCAAAAGTAAGGGGCTCCACGCGATACCGACCGGGATCGACCACGGTACAGTCACCTTGGTTGTTGATGACGTACCCTTTGAGATCACAACTTTTCGCCGTGACGTTGCCACCGATGGCAGGCGCGCCAGCGTCGCATATTCAGATAATATCACCGACGATGCATGCCGCCGTGATTTCACGATGAACGCGCTTTACGCCGCACCGGACGGCGAGGTGGCCGACCCATTGGGTGGGCTGCCCGATCTGTACGCTAAGCGTATTCGGTTCATTCAAGACGCCGACCGCCGGATCAAGGAAGACTACCTGCGTATCCTGCGGTTTTTCCGCTTTTATGCGTGGTATGGCGATGTCAGCGAAGGGCCAGATGCAGAAGGGCTTGCCGCTTGCGCCCAGAATATTGAGGGTTTGCACACCCTTTCAGTCGAACGTGTCACGGCCGAGATGCTCAAACTGCTGGCCGCACCTGATCCTGCCCCCGCATTGGCCGCGATGGCCGCGACCGGTGCCTTGGCGCAAGTCCTGCCGGGCGCGGATGATGGCAGCCTCGCCATATTGGTCCACCTTGAAGGGTCGTTGGGCGTTGCGGCTGATCCACTCCGGCGGTTAGCCGCGATCGGCGGCACACCGTCAGAGGCGTTGCGGCTGTCAAAGGCGCAGGCGGGTGACCTTGCCAATATCACTTCGGGGCTGTCAGCCATCGAGGCAGGCTATCGCCATGGCGCGCGCGTTGGGCGTGACGTGCTCTTGGTTCAATCCGCGTCATTGGGTCAGCCTGTTGATGGAGCAGCACTCGCGCCGATCAAGGACGCATCGCAGCAGGCCTTTCCTCTCAAGGCTGCCGATTTCATGCCTGCTCTCAGCGGTCCGGCCTTGGGCGCGGCCTTGAAAGAGGCAGAGGCACGTTGGATCAACTCCGGCTTTACCCTGACGAAAGCGGACCTGCTTGACTGAATTCCTGCCTCTCATCGGTTTTGTGTTCTTTGGTCTGTTTTCGCCCGGCCCAAACGTGATCCTGATCACCGCATCAGGTGCGCGGTTCGGGTTTCAACGTACGATCTCGCACATCATCGGGGTGGTCTTGGGCGTCGGAGTGATCGCAGCGGTCACTGGCATCGGCATCGGTGCGCTGCTCACCGCCCAACCGGCGCTGGGCCTCGCGCTCAGGATCATCGCGAGCGTTTGGATATTGTGGATGGCCTATAATCTGTGGCGCGCAGAACCGGCCAAGACAACCGAGACGGACAAGCCGTTCACGATTACCGAGGCGGTCCTTTTTCAATGGATCAACCCCAAAGTCTGGGCGGTTGCAATTAGCGCCACGGCCTATGTCGCGTCATTGCCGCCCATTCAGCAGGCAATCACCCTTGCGATTTCATTTTCAACGATCAACCTTGGCGTTTGCATCTTTTGGGCCGTCGCAGGCAGCGTGCTGTCTTATCTGCTGACCAACCCTGTTGCATGGCGCATCTTCATGCGCATCATGGCGCTGGCATTGGTTGGTTTCTCGGCCTTGCTTTTTCTCTGACCGAACATTTGTTATAGCCAGCACATAACCCCGAAAGGCAGACCCATGTTTCGTTGGTTCGAAGGTCTTGTCGATCCCTATGTACCATATCAGGAGAGCGACACGCCGCCCAAGCGGCTCTTTGCGTTTCTGCGTGAATATGCAGAGCCGTTCAAACTTGTGTTCTGGATCACCGGTGTCGCCTCTGTCGTGATCGCGATTATCGAGGTCTGGCTTGTCGCCTATCTGGGGCGTCTGGTTGACATACTTGCCGCGGGTGCCCCGGCTGAAATCTGGGCGCAGAACGGGACGGAGTTCGTCCTCGTGGCGATCTTTGTCCTCACTTTGCGCCCTGCGATCCATGTGGCGCAGGTCATGCTGCTCAACAACAGTATCCTGCCGAATTTTGGCACGCTGGTCCGGTGGCGGGCGCATAAACACGTTTTGCGCCAGTCAGTTGGATGGTTTGAGGATGACTTTGCCGGGCGGATAGCGAACCGGATCATGCAAACGCCCCCGGCAGCGGGGGAAGTGGTGTTTCAGCTTTTCGACGCGATCACTTTTGCGATTGCCTATCTGGTTGCCGCCACCATTTTGCTGGGTCAGGCCGATCTGCGTCTTTTGTTTCCGCTGATGCTGTGGATCGTGCCCTATCTGTGGTTGCTTCGCTGGGTTGTCTCGAGGATTGGCCCGGCGTCCGAGGCGGCGTCAAACGCGCGCAGCGCTGTCACGGGCCGTGTTGTCGACAGCTATACCAATATCCATGCGGTCAAGGTGTTCGCTCACCATGATCGCGAGATCAACTATGCCAAGGAAGCCATCGAAGAGGCGCGCCGCACCTTTCAGATAGAAATGCGCCTTTACACCGTCATGGACGCCGGCCTGATGATCCTGAATGGTGTCCTGATCGTGGGTGTCGTCGGCTGGGCGATCTGGCTGTGGATGCAAGGCGCCGCATCGGTAGGGCTGGTGGCCTTGGCGACCTCTCTTGCATTGCGATTGAACGCGATGTCGGGCTGGATCATGTGGGCGGTCACAAACTTTTTCCGCCAATTGGGCGTGGTGGCCGAAGGCATGAAAACCATCGCGCAGCCGATCACCCTGTTGGATCAGCCGAACGCAAAGCCACTGGTCGTTAAGGCAGGCGAGGTCAAGATCAGCCATCTTTCGCACCACTACGGCAGAGAGGCAGGGGGTCTGGACCGGATCGATCTGACAATCGCACCGGGCAAGAAGGTGGGGCTTGTCGGGCAATCGGGGGCCGGGAAAACCACGCTGGTGAAACTGTTCTTACGGTTCTACGACGCCGAATATGGCACGATTTCAATTGATGGGCAGGACATCAAATATGCCACCCAAGATAGCTTGCGCCGCGCCATTGGCATGGTCCAGCAGGACAGCGCCCTGTTGCACCGCTCTGTGCGGGACAACATCCTTTACGGCAACCCGGATGCGACCGAAGCAGAAATGAGGGAGGCGGCAATCAAGGCCGAGGCGCATGAATTTATCCTCGGGCTTGCAGATAGCGAGGGGAACACCGGGTATGACGCGCTTGTCGGTGAACGGGGCGTCAAGCTGTCGGGTGGGCAACGCCAGCGGATCAGCCTTGCGCGGGTGATCCTCAAGGACGCGCCAATTCTGGTGTTGGATGAGGCGACCAGCGCGCTGGATTCCGAGGTCGAATCCGCGATTCAACATGCGTTAGAGTCTTTTATGGTCGGAAAGACTGTCATCGCAATCGCGCACCGCCTGTCCACCTTGGCACATATGGACCACATCGCAGTGCTTGACGCTGGCCGCATTGTCGAGGAAGGAACCCATGAGGCGCTTTTGGCCCAAGACGGCCTTTATGCGCGCTATTGGAACCGACAGTCGGGTGGGTTCATCAACGTGAAAGATGCGGCGAAATAAATGCTGACAATCGAAAGTTTGACCCATCTCGGACTGGGGCGTGCCACTGACGGGCAATCGCTGTTGCCGCGCGTTTTGCCCGGCGAAGAGGTGGACGTCGCGCAGGATGGCACGCTGCGGATCATCACGCCATCAGCAGATCGGGTTGCGCCACCTTGTCGTCATTTCAAGTCCTGCGGAGGATGCGCGATGCAGCACGCCGCGGACGCCTTTGTCGCGAGCTGGAAGCAGGGTATCGTCGCCAAGGCGGTGCAAGCGCGTGGATTAGACACTGTTTTTCGCGAAATCGCGACGTCACCGGGACAGTCGCGCAGACGGGCCAAGCTGTCTGGAAGGCGGACCAAGAAGGGTGCGATGGTGGGGTTTCATACCCGCGCATCCGGCACGTTGGTGCAAGTGCCCGATTGCCAGTTGCTGACACCCGCCCTGATCGCCAGCTTTCCTGCGCTAGAGGCGCTGACCGTGCTGGCCTGTTCGCGCAAGGGCGAGATTGATCTGACGGTGACAGATGCGCCGCTTGGGCGGGATGTTCTGGTTGAGACAGATAAAGAGCTGACACCGCAACTGCGCGTGGAGCTTGCTGCGCTGGCGAACCAGCATGGTTTGTCGCGTCTGGCTTGGAACGATGAATCAGTTGTCACAATAAACCAACCGGCGCAGATTTTCGGCGGGACCGGCGTTGTTCCTCCGCCGGGCGCGTTTTTGCAAGCGACCAAACATGGAGAGGCGATCCTGCTCGCGGCGGTCGATGAGATCACCGCGCGCGCTGGTCGGATCGTCGATCTTTTCGCCGGATGCGGCACCTTCACGCTGCCACTGGCCAAACGGGCCGAGGTACATGCGGTTGAGGGCGAAGCCGCGATGCTAGACGCGCTTGACCGTGGGTGGCGCGAGGGGCACCAGTTGCGGCGCGTGACGACCGAAGCGCGCGACCTGTTCCGCCGCCCGCTGGAAGCAGACGAGCTGCGCCATTTTGATGCCGCCGTCATCGACCCGCCGCGCGCCGGGGCCGAGGCGCAGATTGAAATATTGGCGGCCTCTGACATTGGCACCATCGCAATGGTCTCCTGCAACCCTGTCACCTTTGCCCGCGACGCCAGCACCCTTGTCGATGCAGGCTTTGTGATGTCTTGGATACAGGTTGTGGATCAGTTTCGCTGGTCACCGCATGTCGAAGTTGTTGCACCTTTCACGCGGCGATGAATGTATTCGTGCGGCCCACCCTTCTTTGAAGCTGCGCTGTCGTGTAGCTTGTGGAAAACGGCGTATACCGCAACGACGGGCAGAGACATGATTTCACGACGTTCTATGATGGCGGGTTCGGCCGCTTTTGGGGTTTCGGCCTGTGCCGGGCAGCCGACAGAATATACCGGACCAGAAGTCACGCGCATTCAGATCTTCAAAGAGCGCCGCGAGTTGCAGCTCTTGAATAACCGGTCACTTCTCAAGTCGTATCGGATCAATCTGGGTTTTGCGCCTGTTGGCCATAAGACCCAGCAAGGTGATGGGCGGACGCCCGAGGGCGCCTATCGGATCGACCGACGCAACCCAAACAGCCGTTTCTATCTGTCGATCGGGATTTCATACCCGGACGCCAATGATCTGGCCTATGCGCGCGCCAATGGCCTTGACCCCGGGGGCGATATTTTCATTCACGGCACACCACAAAGGTGGGTTGGTCAGCCGGATTGGACGTGGGGCTGCATTGCCATAGCGAACAACGAGATGGATGAAGTCTATGCGATGGTGAACAACGGAACCTTGATCACCCTTTATGCTTAAAAGCTGAAGTCAGCCCGCTGTTGGCTGACATTGGGGTCGCTGCCCATGTTCAGTGTCCACCAGAGCTTTGCAGAGTCTTCCTGATACCAGGCAAAGCCCATGAAGCGCGCATCAGGGTCCAGAATGACAGCGCGGGTCTGATCCTCTGCCATCCATGCGGCAAGCGTCTGGGTTTCCGACTCGAATGATTCTGAAATGTTTTCACCCAACAGGCGCCCGGGAAAACCGGCACGGCGCGCGCGCGCGAGCGGGCTTGATCCATCTGACCCGAATAGCCACGGTCTGTTTTGAGCTGCCATATCGCGCGCGTGTGTCGCCGCGGCGGCATTCAGGCGCGCATCAAACGCAACAGGCGCTAATCCCGCGGTCTGGCGCAGCGCGTTGACGCTATCGAGCATACGAAACTGAACAGTGGCCTCGTCACCGGGTGCAATGACATAGGCGGACGGCAAAGGGAGCCCATCTGCGCCAAGCGGCCGGTTGCCGGTGGTTTCACAGGCCGCAAGACCAAATGCCGCTAACCCCATTAACAATTTGCGTCGCAACATGGCCTATCCGTTCTTCTTCCAGTCCTCATTTCTTAGCCGGATTGAAAGAACACTTCAAACCACATTCACGGACAATCCTGGTGGCAAGCAAAAAGGCGCATCCTGTGATGCGCCCCTGGCTTTGAGTGGTCAGGAAGATGCCTTCTTGAGGACCGGTGTTTATAAGAACCCTAACCGCCACCATTTCTTTCGGCGCCTGTCAGCGGCTTCGCGCTCTGCTTTGCGGGCTTCAAGCTCTGCAACGGTTTTTTGAATTGCGCGCTGCTCCTCAAGCGTTTCTTGGTTGAACTCTTCGACCCAACCCGACGGCTTTGCAGGTTTGGGCTCGGCCGAGGTAGGTTCAAGTGGCGCCTTTTCGGGGTCGCGTGGTTCGGAATTCAGGACATACTCGTTGGTTTCAGAGACCAGGCGGGTCAATGTCTTGTTCAGGTCAAAACGCGAGGCAAGCTTGAGTGGTTTCACCCGCTCACCTTCCTTGTTGATGATGTTCAGCCATTCAGTGGCAGATTGAATGCGTGCCTTCGGCAAGATCTGCATCGCTTTGTCGATCGCCCCCAGGAAAGCCTGATCATACTCCGGGAACCGTCCGACAAGCGGTTCGCACGGATCGGGATTGTGACCGGCGAACTCTGCCATGCGGGTTTGGCTGTTTGGCGGGGCAACACCACTGACCAGGTGATAGAATGTCGCGCCCAGCGCATATAGATCGCTGCTTGGCCCCTGTTTGCCGCCGGCAAAATAGAACTCCTGCGGCGAATACCCATCCTTCACAATCAGCACCGCTGAAACCGCGCGGGTTTCACGGCTTGCTTCTTCGCGCGCCGCGCCAAAGTCGATCAGGAATGGGCTGCCCCATTTGTCCAACAGAATGTTATCTGGCGAAATATCGCGGTGCAGCAGATCATTCTGGTGTACAAGGTCGACCGCATCCAGAACCTTGATCAGAACTTCCTTGATCTGCGCAGGCGGTAGCGGATCATTCTCGTCATTTATGATGCTCAACAGATCGCGGCCATGGATCAGATCGAGGACCATATAAGCGGTTTGGTTATCCTCGAAAATCCTGTGCACACCGACGATGTTCGGGTGGCGCATCTTGGCGATGCTCCGCGCCTCGCGCATGAACATCTTTACGATGGTTTTGTACTTTTCCTTGTGTTGATCCGAGCGCACGAGGACATTGCGGCCCTCTCGCATGCAGAATACTTCGGGGTAGCATTCCTTGATGACAACATCCCGATCAAGGAAGTTGTCCTTCGCCAGATATGTGATGCCAAAACCACCGCTGCTGAGCGCGCTATGGATCGTAAACTGATCGCCCAGCAAAAGCGTACCATCAGGAAGCGCCTCGCTGCGTTCTTCCTGTGCTGCATCCTCTATTGGTTGCGTTGCCGCTGTCATTTTCATCACTCATCGTTCCAAACGCACGGAACGATCCAAACAAATTACCTTCACGTCGCGATATTTGACATGGAAATATGGTGTCTTTGCGGCAATCTTGCAAAAAAGTCATGGCGGCAGAGCCGGAAAATCCCTTGTTTTCTGACTGATAGCGGCATTTTCGCGGAAAATGGTGGTTAACGCGCGCACCTGCGGGATATCTTGGCACGGCATAAAGGTTGCCGGCACTTAACTGGCGGGCGTGATTCTCGTGGTTTTCACCACGTTCCCGTCAGCATCACAGATGATCCGCACCCGCTGGCCTGCATACCAGAATGTCAGACGAATGCGGCCTGCGTCCTCGTCAATGCCTTCTTCGGACTGGCTGGTGATTTCGCCTGCGCGCATCTTTGCAGGCACGTCAGCGGGCGAAAGGCCCAGAAGCGGACCCAGATCCTGCGCGTCCACTGTCGCGCCAGCTTTGGTTAACTTCACTTTCATCACGCAGACTCGCTTGAGACGACAAAAGGCTGGTTCGTTATTGGTCGAGCCACCCCTTGAGGTTCTTTTCAATCATGCCTGTCAGGGCATCTATATGTGCGGGATCATCGTTCAGACAGGCGATATAGGTGAAATGCGCGCCACCTGCTTCCTCAAAGCTGTCTCTGATCTCTTCGTTGATCTCTTCCAGCGTTTCAATGCAATCGGCCGAGAATGCAGGCGCGCAGACCGCGATGCTTTTCACACCATCCTCTTTGGCCAGCCGCGCGACCTCTTCGACGGTATAGGGTTTGAGCCATTCCTCTGGCCCGAAACGCGACTGGAAGGTCGTCACAATCTGTGTGTCGTCCCAGCCCAGACGCTCCTTGAGCAGCCGCGTCGTTTTCTGGCACTGGCAGTGGTAAGGATCGCCCTCGCGCAGGTAGCGCTCTGGAACGCCGTGGTAGGAACAAACCAGTTTCTCGGGCTTTGTTTCCGCGTCCACATAGGCCCGCTCGACGGATTGCGCGAGCGCTTCGATATAGGCGGGGTCTTCGAAATAGGGCTCTACGATGCGCGCGACAGGTTGCCACTTTTCTTTCATAAGTGCGCGGAAAAATTCATCATTTGCGGTGGCTGAAGTCGCACCGGCGTACTGCGGATAAAGCGGGAAAAACAGGATCCTGGTGCATCCAGCGGCGACCATTTCAGCCACTTTGGATTTCGTGGATGGATTGCCGTAGCGCATACAGAAATCGACACGCACGTCGTCACCATACCGCGCGACCAGCTGCGCCTTGATCGCGGCCGTCTGCTTTTTGGTGATCGTCATGAGCGGGCTTTCGTTGTCCGTCTCATTCCAGATCGACCTATAGGCCGCACCAGATGAAAACGGGCGCTTGGACAGGATTACAAGCTGCAAGAGCGGCTGCCAGATCCAGGCGGAATAGTCGATGACGCGCTTGTCAGAAAGAAATTCGTTCAGGTATCGCCGCATCGACCAATAGTCCGTCGCATCAGGCGTTCCGAGATTCGCGACCAGAACGCCAACACGCGCCGGTTTCACCGCCGGGTGATCGGGCTGCGCATGCAACGGGCATATGGCGGCGCGTTCTTCGCCTTGGGTTTGTGCATCAGGCATTTTCATGGCCTCTTAGGTAGCGTCATTCGCGTGGTACTTAAATGGGATACGCAGGACGTCAATCATTGGACCCTTTTAGAGGCGTTTCCGCGGTGCCCAAGGCATCGGCCAGCCGGGTTGCGGCACTGCCGGGGCGCAGGGGCTGGGGCTGGCTGTCGGCGGGCGCCCAGCCGGTGAGTGTGATCACCTCAAAGGTGGCATCAACGCGGTTTTCGGCATTGCGAAAGTTGTCGGCGTAAATAGAGGCCGCTTCGGTCAGCACATTGCGACGGGTTGCGTGTCTGATCCGCTGGGAAAGCGCGTTGTTTTCACCCATGTTGCGCAGATCATGCATCAAGTGAAACGCATTGGCATAGCTGGCGGTCAGCGGCGTGCTGTCAGCGACAGGCAAGGCAAGACCAGCGCGCTGCAAGAGCCCGCCCAGATCGCGGATTTCACCCATTGGTGCGATCCGGGGGGACAGGCCACCTGCAACGGCGGCTTCTGCTTCGGCCAGTGAGGCGCGGAGTTCATGCAGGGTTTGACCGCCAAGAAAGGCACAAAGCAATAACCCGTCAGGTCTCAGCGCATGGCGCGCCTGAACAAGCTGCCCCACCGGGTCATTTGCCCAGTGCAGGCACATGGTGTGCAATATCAGGTCGTGGTCCTGCGGTTTCAGGTTAAGCGTCTCGTCATCCGCGACGATTGTGGCGTCCGGATAACGCTTGGTCCAGAAATCGGGGAAACCCGTCACGATCGCGACCGATGTAAAGGTTCTGTTAACCTCGTTCAGTCTCTCTTGCAGTTCATCGGCGGCGTGTTCTTGCAGGAACAATGCGTCAGGCAGGGCGCGGGCGCGGTTGCGCGCAAGGGCCGTGCGGTCGGTGATCTGGGGCATATCCATGCCGACCATTTAGGGTGTATTCATGCGGTTGCAAAGCGTCATTCGGGCAATTTATCCACCACAGTGCGTGGCTTGCGATGCCCAGACCGAGGACGACTTTGGGCTTTGCGCCGCCTGTTGGCGAGACACGCAATTCATTGGTGGGTTGGTTTGCGACACCTGCGGAACACCATTGCCCGGCGAAGATCACGGAGAACTCGTGCAATGCGATGACTGCATGACCATCGCCCGGCCTTGGAGCCGCGGTCGGGCGGTGCTGGTCTATACTGGCGTTGGCAGGCGGTTGGTGCTGGGTCTGAAACACGGGGACCGGACTGATCTGGCGCGACCAGTGGCGCGTTGGATGGCGCAAAAAATCGCAGATTGGCCTGTGTTAGACACTGTTATAGCGCCTGTCCCGCTGCACTGGGTGCGCGTTGCAAGGCGGCGCTACAACCAGTCCGCACTGCTGGCGCAGGAGATGGGCAAATTGATGAAAACGCCCGTCTGCACCGATGCCCTGCTGCGCCCCAAAAGGACAAATGCGCTGGTCGGACACAGCCGTGATGCCCGGTTTGCGGAATTGTCGGGTGCGATTGTGCCAAACCCCAAACGGGTGGACCAGATAGCCGGCAAAGCGGTCATTCTGATTGATGATGTCATGACTTCGGGCGCCACCCTTGCAGCCAGCGCCGAGGCCGCGAAAGCCGCTGGTGCCACAAATGTGTCGATTGTGACACTGGCAAGAGTGGTAAAAGATGTCTAGATCAGGGTCTAAGCCGATCCTGGGACCGTATTCATGGCAACTGTCGAGATCTATATCAAGCCAACCTGTGGATTTTGCCACATGGCCAAGCGCCTGCTGAATTCCAAGGGGATCAGCTTTGCCGAGGTCGATATTTCTGCGCAGCCGCAACGCCGTGCTGAGATGATCCAGCGCGCCAACGGGCGCAGCACTGTTCCCCAAATCTTTGTTGATGGCACCCTAGTGGGTGGCTGTGACGATCTGTTTGCATTGGAGCGCGGCGGCAAACTGGATGCGCTGCTGGCCGCATGAAGGCGGCGCTGGTCCAACTGAACGCAAGCGACGATCCGACCGCCAATCTTGCGCAGACCACCGAATTGATTGCGCAGGCGGCAAGGCAGGGTGCGGGGTTTGTACTGACGCCCGAGGTGACCAACTGCGTGTCGCAAGACCGCGCGCATCAAATGCAGGTCTTGCAGCATGAGGCGGATGACATCACGCTGGCGGGCCTGCGCGAGGCGGCGGTCCGCAATGCTGTCTGGCTGTCAATCGGGTCTTTGGCGCTGAAAACCGATGATCCGGATGGGCGTTTTGCCAACCGGTCATTCCTGATTGATCCTGCCGGGCAGATCGTCGGGCGTTACGACAAGATACATATGTTCGATGTGTCCGTCTCTGCGACCGAGACCTATCGCGAATCTGCCGGGTACCGGCCCGGCGCGCGCGCCGTGGTCGCTGACACATCCTTTGCAAAGATCGGGATGAGCATCTGCTATGATATCCGGTTTGCCTACCTTTACCGTGCCTTGGCGCAAGCTGGTGCCGAAGTGCTCTTGGCGCCCTCTGCCTTTTCTTCGGTAACCGGTGCGGCACATTGGGAAACGCTGTTGCGCGCCCGGGCAATCGAAACGGGGTCTTATGTGATGGCCGCAGCTCAAACAGGGACGCATCAGGCCCAGGCTGGCAAGCCGCGACAAACCTATGGGCACAGCATGGCGATATCGCCCTGGGGCGAAGTTCTGGCCGATCTTGGCAGGGACCCCGGCATCGCGCTGGTTGATCTTGACCTCGGGTCAGTGGCACAAAGCCGCAAACGTATCGCGGCGCTCAGTCACGATCGCCCTTTTAAAGGTCCCTGATGTCTGACGTTGCAAACAATCTGGCCGTATCGCTGTTCAGCGAAATCCTTGCCGTCGATCAACTGGCCCGCGGCAGTGTCGCGCGCGTTCTGCCAAAGGGGATGGAGCTGTCACATTTTTCGGTGCTGAACCATCTGGCCCACGCCGGGGCCGAACGTTCGCCTGCGCAACTGGCCAAGACCTTTCATCTGACCCGCGGCGCGATGACGAATACGCTGCACAAGCTGGAATGGGCGGGCTGGGTGCATGTGCGACCCGACTGGGATGATGCAAGGCGCAAAATGGTTGCGATCAGCCCTTCCGGGCAGGCCGCCCGCGACGCGGCATTGGCGGCGATTGCCCCTGTGATAGCCGATGTCGTGAGTAAAGTTGGTGAGGAAAAGGTGCGCGCGGTCCTGCCCGTCCTGCGCGAAATGCGCCTGAAACTGAGCAAGGTTGACTGACGGGGCGTCAGATCTGTCAGGCAGGTTTGGTCGCTGCCGTCACATAGTTCACCGAAAGGTCGCGATCAGAGATAGACCAGGTGAACCGTGCAAGGTTAAATACGAACCCCTTGCGGTCCACGGGCGTCATGCCTGCCTTCTCGATCAGGTCAAACAGTTCGTCAGGGGTGATGAACTTGTTCCATTCATGGGTGCCTTTGGGCAGCCAGCGCAATATATATTCCGCGCCCAGTATCGCCATCGCAAAGCTTTTGGGATTGCGGTTGATGGTTGAACAGATGTGGATGCCACCGGGCTTCAAAAGCTGCTGGCAGGCGGTCAGAAACCCAAGCGGATCGGCGACATGTTCGACAACTTCCATGTTGAGAACCGCGTCGAATTGCGCACCCGCCTCTGCCATCGCCTCTGCGGTCGTGTGGCGATAATCGATATCGAGCCCTGATTGTTCGGCATGGATTTTCGCAACCGGTATGTTGCCTTCTGCTGCATCCGCCCCAATGACAGTTGCCCCAAGCCGCGCCATGGGTTCACAAAGCAACCCGCCACCGCAGCCGATATCAAGAATGCGAAGGCCCTTGAACGGTTCGGGCTGGCCCAGATCGCGCCCAAATTCTGCGGCAAGCTGACCCGTTAAATAATCCAGTCGCACCGGGTTCATCATATGCAGCGGTTTGAACTTGCCATTCAGATCCCACCACTCAGCCGCCATCGCTTCGAACTTGGCAATCTCAGAGGGGTCTACTGTGTTGGTTGCCGACATTTTCATCGCTCCGCGTCATGGTCACTACGTTCTACACGCGATATAAGATGGTTATGGACAAAGTCGTAGGACAAAAGCAGCAGGGCGCGCATCTTTACCAGCCGATAGAACCATTTGATCAGCGGATGTTGGAAGTGGGCGACGGGCACCACATTTACATGGAGCAATGCGGCAACCCTGATGGTGTGCCTGTTGTCGTCCTGCATGGTGGTCCCGGTGGCGGATGCAGTCCCGCGATGCGCCGCTATTTTGATCCTAACGTCTTTCGTATCATCCTGTTTGACCAGCGTGGCTGCGGGCGGTCGCGCCCTCATGCCAGTGTTGACGCCAATACGACGTGGCATCTTGTTGCCGATATCGAGTTGATCCGCGAAACGCTGAGCATTGATCGCTGGATCGTCTTTGGCGGCTCGTGGGGCGCGACGCTGGCATTGATTTATGCGCAGGCCCACCCGGATCGCGCGGCGGCGCTGACCCTGCGGGGTGTCTTTTTGATGACCCAGCCAGAGCTGGATTGGTTTTATGGCGGTGGTGCCGGAAAATTCTGGCCTGACCTTTGGGAGCGCTTTGCCGCGATGATCCCGCCCGATGAGCGTGACGACTATATTGCCGCATACCACCGTCGCCTGTTCTCGGACGATCGTGCAATGGAAGTGCGTTTTGCCCGTGCGTGGGCATCTTGGGAAAATGCGCTGGCCTCGATAGACAGTGATGGCGCAACCGGCGAAAGCCCTGCGGATCATGCCCGTGCCTTTGCGCGGCTTGAGAACCATTATTTCCATCATGGTGGGTTTCTGAGCGAAGATCAGCAGATCCTGCATCCCGACCAGATGGCGCGGATTGCTGACGTACCCGGTGTGATCGTGCAAGGCCGATATGACATGATTTGCCCGCCCGTATCTGCGCATAGGTTGTCGCAAAACTGGCCTAAATCACGGCTGACGTTCATTGGACGCGCCGGGCACGCGCTATCGGAGCCGGGGATCAGCGCTGAGCTTGTGCGAACCATGGACATGATGGGCGCACAGCGCGCCGCCTTGGGCCTTTAGGGTTTACAGATGAAAATATACCGCTAAGCTTTCATGCAGGCTACGGGGAAAACTTGAGTTTTGGGCAATGTCCTAACGATTATTCTACAGAGACTTGCGCTTGGCCTTCTCACATTGTTGATTGTGTCGATCGTGATTTTTATCGCGGTGAACCTGCTGCCCGGTGATTTTGCGCAGTCCATCCTTGGACAGGGTGCGACGCCAGAGGCGGTGGCCTCGATCCGCAGGGACCTTGGGCTCGATCAATCGCTTGTGACGCGGTACTTTCAGTGGCTGAGCGGCATTTTGCGCGGTGATCTGGGCACCAGCTTTGCGCAAGCCAACTTTGCAAGCTTCACCGGCACGGATTCTGGCGCGACAACCGTTGCCCAGCAGATTGCACCGCGATTTGCCAATACGATGTTTCTGGCAATGATCACCGCCGCGATTGCTGTGCCGTTTGCGATTTTCCTTGGAATTCTGGCCGCGCTTTACCGCAATACTGTGTTTGATCGGGCGACCAACATTTTCACCCTGTCATCAATTTCCAGCCCGGAATTTTTTCTGGCCTATATCCTGATCCTGTTCCTTGCCGTTCTGAACCCGATCTTCCCTTCCTTGTCCAATATCTTTGACGGGATGCCATTCAGCGAACGAGTTGAGAAATCCATGCTGCCGGCGCTGACGCTGACCTTGGTGGTGACCGCCCATATGATGCGGATGACCCGTGCTGCCATCATCAACCTGCTGGCATCGCCCTATATCGAAATGGCCCGCCTGAAGGGTCTTTCACCCATGCGCGTGATCGTTAGACATGCGCTGCCCAATGCGCTGGCCCCGATCATCAACGTGATTGCGCTGAACCTTGCGTATCTGATCACAGGTGTCGTCGTGGTCGAGGTGGTGTTCGTTTATCCCGGCATCGGCCAGCTGTTTGTCGATAGCGTAAAAATCCGCGACATCCCCGTGGTGCAGGCCTGTGCGCTGATCTTTGCGGCGGCCTTTATCCTGCTCAACCTGACAGCAGACATCATGTCGATCCTGTCCAATCCGCGTCTGAGGCACCCTAAATGATTGTTTGGCTTGTCATCGCGCTGGTGGGTCTGGCTGCCCTGGCCTGGGGTTTCCGATATGCGGGTCAGGCGGCAACTGGCAATGCCCCAAAATTTCGCGACATGTCTTATGGTGTCGCCTATGGCTATGTTTTGGGCGTGGCCGTGCTGGCCTGGCTGGCTTGGGCCTATGTGCAGGGCCGCAGCGACGATCAAGCGATTGCCAACAAGTTCTTTTTCCTGCGCATCGCGATTGAAGGCTTTATCATCTTTGCCGTCGCGGCATGGCTGTTCCGCTTGCTGGGCCAAAATGTCGGCACGAGTTGGAGCCGCAAGATGTTCCGCTCTATGCCGTTGACCGCCTCGTTTGGCATCATGACTGTTCTCATCTACGCGATCTTTGCGATTTTCGCGGGCATCATCGCCCCCTATGGACAAGAACAGATCATTCCCGGCGTTGCCGCCAATATCATTCCCGGAGGTGACCCCGCGTTGGGCGGCAACCCTGATTTTCCACTGGGCACCGATCAGATTGGCCGCGATATCCTGAGCCGTCTGATCTATGGTGCGCAGAACACGGTTGGTATCGCATTCGCGACCACCGTGCTGGCCTTTCTTCTTGGCGGCACTTTGGGGTTTCTGGCGGCCACGCTGGGCGGTTGGCTCGATCAACTGTTGTCGCGGGCGGTGGATGTGCTGATGGCCATCCCATCGCTGATCTTCGCATTGCTGCTGATGACGATCGCCCAGATCTGGGCGCCGCAACTGGGAATACCCCTGACGGTTTTCATGGTTCTGATCATCGCGGTCATCGACAGCACGCGGGTTTATCGTCTGGCGCGTGCGGTCGGGCAGAATATCGTGGTGATGGATTACATCGAAGCGGCCAAGCTGCGTGGTGAGGGGCTGGGATATCTTGTCTTCAAGGAAATCTTGCCTAACGCTACCGCACCCTTGCTTGCTGAATTCGGCCTGCGGTTCTGCTTTGTTTTCCTGACAATCGCCGCCTTGTCGTTTCTTGGTGTCGGCATTCAGCCGCCGCTGGCAGACTGGGGCACGATGGTGCGGGATTTGAGCGGCTTTGTGAATTTTGCGCAATTCGCGCCGATGGCGGCGACGGCCCCGCTTTTGGCGGCTGGCGCGATTGCTTTGCTGACCATTGCGGTGAACTTCGTGGTTGATTGGATGCTGCACAAATCATCGGGGTTGAAGGAATGACCGAACAACCGCTCGTCAAAATGCGCGATATCTGGCTTGAAGGCCGGAGTGACGAGACCTGGAACCCGATCATCAACGGCGTCGATCTCACACTTGCCAAGGGCGAAGTTCTTGGGCTGATCGGTGAATCCGGGGCCGGGAAATCCACGCTTGGTCTGGCCGCGATGGGCTATACCCGTGATGGGGTGCGGATCAGCAAAGGCTCAGTGGAATTTGACGGGATCGACCTGCTCACGGCCTCTGCCTCGGTCAAGCGAGACCTTTTGGGCAAGCGGATCGCCTATGTGGCACAATCTGCCGCCGCCAGCTTTAACCCCGCCCACAAGCTGATGGATCAGCACGTCGAAGGACCGGTCCAGCATGGCGTGATGGGGCGCGGCGACAGTGAAGCGGATGGGATAGAGCTTTATCGCAAGCTGCGTCTGCCCAACCCCGAGGAAATCGGCTTTCGCTATCCACATCAGGTGTCCGGCGGGCAATTGCAGCGGGCGATGACGGCGATGGCGATGTCCTGCCGCCCTGATCTCATTATCTTTGATGAACCGACGACGGCGCTGGATGTGACCACGCAGATCGAGGTTCTCGCGTCGATCCGCGATATTGTCGAGCAGTTCGATACCGCCGCAATCTATATCACCCACGATCTGGCCGTCGTTGCGCAAATGGCTGACCGTATCAAAGTGCTGCTGAAAGGCGACGAGGTTGAAACCGCTGACACCCGCACGATGCTGGCGACGCCAACACAGGAATACACCAAGTCGCTTTGGGCCGTGCGCAGTTTCGAGCGCCCGCAAAAGCCGGCGGTGCAATCCGGTGCTGTGCCAGTGGTCAGCGTGCAGAACGTCGACGCGGCCTATGGCACCGTTCCTGTCTTGCATGATGTCAGCTTTGACATGCACGAGGGGCGGACCGTTGCAGTTGTGGGCGAAAGCGGATCTGGGAAATCCACCACGGCGCGCTGCATTACCGGGCTTTTGCCGCCCAAGGCGGGGCAGATCATGCTGGATGGTGAGCCGTTGCCCGCCGACTATCGCAAGCGCAGCAAAGATCAGCTGCGTCAGGTGCAGATGATTTATCAGATGGCCGACACGGCGCTCAACCCGCGCATGTCAATCGGCCAGATCATTGCGCGTCCGGTGCAGTTTTATCTGGGGCTGACCGGTGCCGAGAAGCGCAAGCGTGTCGATGCTCTGCTTGAGCAGATCGAACTGGAGCCTTCACAATACTATCATCGCCTGCCATCCGAGCTGTCCGGTGGTCAAAAACAACGCATTGGTATTGCGCGGGCTTTGGCCGCTGAGCCAAAGTTCATCATTTGTGATGAGGTCACCTCGGCGCTGGACCAATTGGTCGCCGAAGGAATTCTGCGACTATTGGCGCGGTTGCAGGATGACCTGTCGCTTACCTATATGTTCATTACCCATGATCTCGCGACGGTTCGGGCCATCGCAGATGAGGTTGTGGTCATGAAGGACGGTCGTGTGGTTGAACAAGGATCAAAGACAGATATGTTTACGCCGCCGCA
>Ga0316208_1000561_pt1 | contig 43275 bp, 38 predicted proteins | sample 3monopyrite_MG_FD_204944 | JGI IMG/M metagenome (GOLD analysis project Ga0316208, IMG submission 204944) | Microbial mat bacterial communities from mineral coupon in-situ incubated in ocean water Damariscotta River, Maine, United States -... | ecosystem: Environmental > Aquatic > Marine >...
AAAAGGCCAATATTGTAACAAGTCTCAAATATTTGGGATCTATTTATGCTTTGGGGTTTGGTTATTTCATTTTTGGAGAAACGTATGACTGGATAAGTCTTCTGGGGATTTTACTCATTCTTTCTGGAGTAGTTCTAAATGTGTTCTTAAAAGAAAAGCCCCAAGCTAAATAGCTTGAGGCTTTAAAAATTTGAGTCTGAACGTTCTACTGAATGCTCATTTTTCGTGTAAGCATTGAACTTCCATCCGTAAGAGAATAGACGTATATGCCAACTGGTAGTTCTTTCGAATTGAACTCGATTTGATTGACACCAACCGAAGCATTTAATTGTTCAGCGTAAATTTCTGATCCAAGAATGTCGTAAACCACAAATTTCAGGTCAGCTGTCTTCTCTTTCAATTCGAAAGAAACAATGGTGCTTTCAGAAAATGGATTTGGATAGTTTTTCAGAGAACCAAAATTTCCAACTTCCTCATTGGTTATTCCTAATGCACTTGAAATCACTTCCAAGTTTGTGGCTTCATACCGAATTCCGTTTGTAGTGAAATTTGGGTCTCCAAAGGCAGGCAAAATACTGCCCATCTCACTTAACCATGTATTGTAACCTACAATGTTACCGATAGCCGAAGGAACAAAATCAACCGCCCTAACATCTATATAAACTTCTAGCGGGTAAATTCCATCACTAGTTGGACCACCATTAGCTGCCGCAGTCCAATCAGCAGCCGAACCAGCAATAGTAATACAGCCAGTTGTAGTTGTAAAACCTGTTGCCGTATCGCCTGCATTTATCCAATATCCATTCGGATTCTCAATTGCGTCATAAGTAGTGTCGTAAGATGCATCCGTAGTGTATGTAAGACCTGCTGGTAAGCCAGCTACAGAATCTACCCGAAAGTAATCTGCAACCACGGTCACGTCCAATGGCGGATTTCCTTGAACAACTATAGTAAGCGTTGTGTCTGCTAAAGTTTTGAGGCTAAGCACACGCTCGTGGTCACCACAGTCTGCACAAGCATAAACTGGAGCTAACTGAGCTGGCATAAACGCAAAACCAGAACCAGTAAAACCCGTTGCCGGAACACATTGAGCCATTGCTGATACTCCGATAAGCATAATTGCAAGAGAAAATAATACTGTCTTCATTGATTAGTTTTTATGTGCTACGAAGCTAAACTTTCCCTTAAATTAGATTCTTGACCAATTCGAGATTGAATCGATGAAGAATGGTTCTGAAATTCCAGTAATTAATATCTCTCCACTGATTGATGGAAGTGATGAATTTGCCGTGGCTAGTCAAATCAGAGCTGCCTGCATAGAGCATGGGTTCTTTTACGTTTCTGGACATGGTGTATCAGAATGTTTGCAAGAAAAACTTGAATTACTGAGTTCCGCTTTCTTTCGTCTCTCGGTTAATGAAAAGATGGAAATCTCGATGGACAAAGGTGGAAAAGCATGGCGAGGTTATTTCCCAGTTGGTGATGAACTTACTTCAGGTAAGCCTGATCAAAAAGAAGGAATTTATTTCGGAACAGAACTGAGCGACAATCACCCAAAAGTGAAAGCGAGAGTTCCTCTGCATGGAAAAAACCTTTTCCCTAAAAAACCTCGTAATCTTGCTGATGTAGTCCTGAAATATATGGATGCAGTGACGAAAGTGGGTCATGCCATTTTACGCGGAATTGCTCTGAGTTTAGAACTTCCGATTAACTACTTTGAAGCAACCATTACTAAGAATCCATTTATTCTATTCAGAATTTTTCATTACCCGATTCAAGAAAAAAACAGCAATATGTGGGGCGTAGGAGAACACACAGATTATGGTTTACTCACTATTCTTAAACAAGACAACGTAGGCGGATTACAAGTAAAATCGAAAGGAAATTGGATAGACGCTCCTCCGATTAAGAACACATTTATATGCAACATTGGAGATATGCTTGATAGAATGAGCGGTGGACTTTATCTCTCCACTCCACATCGGGTGTTAAATACATCGGGCCAAGACCGCCTTTCGTTTCCATTTTTCTTCGATCCAGACTTTGATTCTGTTGTAAAACCGATTGGAAATATGCCCATAATGAGCACTGCAACCTCCAAACGTTGGGATAAGGAAGATGTGTACAATTTTGATGGAAAATATGAAGACTATGTTGCTCGAAAAGTGGCGCGCGTTTTCCCTTCACTTTTCAACAAAATGTAATATAATTGAGGTTTGGGCATTAGAAACCAAATTCTTCCGTTAAATTTAGTTGCGAACGTTTTTACGTGAATCACGTATTAACAAAACAAAAAACTCAAACCTTAACTCATGAGCAACCCTAGCATTCTTAAGAAGGTCGTTTTCATAGACGATGACCCAGCTACCAACCAGTTTCACAAAATGTTGGCGGAGTCTATGAATCTGGCAGAAGAGATTGAAATATATGAGACAGCAGAGGCTGCATTGAAGATTTATGCTCAGGCAGAAGACGGTCGGAGTTTTCCGAACCTATTCTTCATTGATTTAGGTCTTCCACAAATGGACGGACACGAACTTGGGGTGAAAGTTCGAAACTTACCAGAATTTGACCTTGGTAAATCTGCCATTTGCTTTCTAACTGCCTCAAAAGACATTCGAGACCTTGTGGTTGCAGACAGCAATGACTTTGAGCATTATTTCTGGAAGCCCGTGGATAAACGGAAAATCACACAAGTGCTCCGCGAAGCGTTAGACATAACCATATAGTAGTTTTTTAACCTCTATTATATTGGAAATTTCTCAACCAAAGTTTCGACTTTACTACTACCTCAACAGTTTTCTGTTTGCCATAATCCTATTCATGGGATTGGTGGTGGTGTTAGGCTGGAAGTTTGAAATACCTCAACTTGTTCGTGTTCTGCCTGGGCTTGCTCCAATGCAGTTAAATAATGCATTATGCTTTATTCTTTTAGGCGCTTCTGGAATTGCCTACCAACTCAACCGAAAAAAAACGTTTGTGTTTTTGGGGATGGTTGGGATACTGCTTTCTGGGCTTACACTTATCCAGTATGTTCTGAATACCAATCTAGGTATTGACCTCTTATTTATGGATACGCATGAGATGATACCCACTTCTCATCCAGGCCGTATGGCGCCAAACTCAGCCTTTGCGCATGTTTTGTCCTTTGCTGCATTGCTGTTGTTGGCCCTAAACCGGTTTACTACTTTCAGAGTGGCAAGCTGGCTTGGAGCAGTGGTTGTCGCTTTCGGAATTGTGTCTCTAGCGGGTTACCTTATAGATATAGAAGGAGGATTTAGTTGGGGAAAATACACCCAGATGGCATTACCAACCTCCGTTGGTTTTATCATTATCGGAAGCGCAATTGGTGTAGCTGGCATCCCCAGGCGCATACATTTTGGAGGCCGTAAATTTTCGCTCTGGCCCTACGAAATTATTATTCTTGCTACGGTTTTCCTCATTGATCTTCAGCTCCCACAAGGAGTTGCAGTAGGGCTTCTTTACGTGATGCCATTATTGGCATCATGGTATTTTCCAAACAGAAGCCAAATCCTAGTGGTTGCAGTTATTTGCAACGGACTTATTGCCTTAGATGTTATTGTGGCTACCGAAAGTCTCGATTCGCAAGCAGTATATTATAACCGAGTAGTGAGCGTACTTGCAGTTTGGGTAGCCGCTGCCATATTCTTTTACCTAAAGCGAATTTCTGACCAACAAAAAGAATCCGATTTGAAATTCAAACTGGCCGTTGAAGGAACGACTGCCGGTATATGGGATTGGATTTCTGTTGATAGCAATGAGGAATGGTGGTCTCCGAAGTTCTACCAGCTTTTAGGGTATGAAAACAACGAAATTGAAGCTTCTCTCGATAACTTTTCCAGTTTTTTGCACCCAGATGACGCACCAAGCACTTTCAAATTAGTTGAAAGACACCTTACGAAGCGAGCACCATTTATTATCGAGTATCGCTTACAACACAAGTCGGGTAAGTATAAATGGTTTTTAGGTTCGGGACAAGCCACATGGGATAAAGATGGCAAGCCAATTCGGATGGTAGGAACCATCGTAGATATTAATGCCAGAAAACTAGCCGAAGTAGCCGAACAAGAACGAACCATTCAGTTAGCGCAAAAAAACAGAGAGTTAGAAGAATTTACTTACGTAGCTTCTCACGATCTTCAAGAGCCAGTTAGAACCATTTCGAGCTTCGTAAAGCTCTTTAAACAGACCTATTCTGATAAACTCGATGATGAAGCCAACACTTACCTAGATTTTATGGAAGGTGCCAGCAAGAGATCACAGCAACTCATTGTAGATCTTCTAGATTATAGCCGACTTGGTAAAGATCGTAAGACCGAAAAAGTCAATCTCAACCAAGTTCTACAAAACGTTCTAATTGATTTAACCGTTAGAATTAAAGAGTCTGGAGCAGAAGTTACCTTGGAGCAACTACCCGAAATTGAAGGACAGACAACAGAACTAAGGCTGTTGTTTCAAAACCTAATTTCAAATGCCATCAAGTTCCGTAAAAAAGATATCACACCAAAAATTCATGTAAGTGTTGAAGCAAATGATGATGAATACAGTTTCTCAATTTCTGATAACGGAATAGGTATTGACGAAAAGTATTTGGACAGGATTTTTGTCATTTTCAAACGGCTTCATGGCAAAAGTGAATTTGAGGGAACCGGAATTGGTCTCGCCCATTGCAAAAAGGTTGTAGAACTGCATGGAGGCCGCATTTGGGTTGAATCTCGACTTACTCAAGGAAGTACATTTAAATTCTGCATTCCCGTAATTAACGAATCATGAAAAAGCTCAGTTGCATTCTTCTCATTGATGATGATGCGCCAACAAACTTTTATAATCGAAAAATTATTGAACAGCAAGCCTGTACTGAGCACGTTGAGGTTTGTATCAATGCTAAAAACGGATTGGAATTCCTAAAGTCCAAATTCAAAGACGGACTGCCTCCACAGCCCGAACTGATATTTCTTGACTTGAACATGCCAGGCATGGATGGTTGGGAGTTTCTTGATGCCTATGAAGAGTTGCCATCTCCCCAAAAAGGAAATGTAGTGGTTGTAATGCTAACTACTTCAGTTAATCCGGATGATGAAAAAAAAGCATTAGAAAAAGGAATCAAAGGTTTTACCATAAAACCACTAACCGAAGCCATTCTAACTAAACTAATTGAGGAGAATTTTTGAAGTAAGCTAACTATTCCTCACTTCTATTTTCCAGCATTTTGAGATAATGCTGAATCTGTTCTATGAAGTAGGATAGGTCTTCATTCCCATCCACATCAATCATTAGGTCATAAAAGTCTTCATTCCCTTTTCCGAACCGGCCAACTTTGAAATGTGCCCTTGAAAGACCTACAAGAAAGAGAAGCGAAATGAACTTATTGAGACGAAGATCAATTAGAACATCAAAGGATTCGCTCATAAACCCAACTACTTTTCGTCCTCGAGGCTTGTAATACCAATTAAAATCTTCTCGGGTAAAAAAGTCAAAATCCTGACTGGACTGTAGAAATGATGCAACCTCTGTTTTTGGTACAAAACCAAGCGATTTTACCGTTCGCAGCCCTCCACCACGTAGCTGATCCGAGAACTCGCGAATGAGTTTGAACGTAAGTTCGTCCTTGGCATTAAAAATAATTCCGATGCTACGAGCCGTGTCCAGCCCCATGCTTTGCACCTCGCGATTGCGAATGCGCATTTCCTGACCGAGGAAGTATGAACCTGCCAACTTGCGCAGCTTGTTTATGAAAGGAATATCGAAAAACCACTTTTTCACATTACAAATTACGGGGTTACCAAGGTTAGCGTTTCAGCGTTGGTCGAGTTTTGTTAACAGCGGATTGGTGAATACAATGAGGTGTACGAGACCTTTAAGGTTTTGAAAACCTTGAAGGTCTTCATCGGTTTATTTCTTCGCCACGCCACGCACATCATACTCGCGTTTGCTAACTCGCAATGTGTTTTCTGTACGCTGTTTGGTTCTATATCCCAACAAATGAAATATCTCCACAGCCATTAGCTTTGCTACTCGCTTGTTAATCACCAATGTCTGTTTGTCTCGTACGTCCCGTTTTACTCCGGGGAGAATTGGCAATAATGAATCAAATCGTATTGTCCTGAGAACTGCCGAAAGGTCTAACCAAAAACGCGAAACTTTCTTAGCGATAAAAAACCCATCTTCTCCTTGCGATTGGTACAAGGGCATGAATATTCTCCCTGTACTTGGCGCAAGTACAGAGCCATCAGAGTTTTCCGCTATCACCTCGTCTTTTTCAATCTCTTGCAGGTTATCATAACCTGGTTTCATTTTAAACTGCTCTTCGGGCTTAACCTCGTAACGAAAGTTCACCTCAAAAACCTTTATTAGTTCCGAATTGGATGATGTTAATGTTTGACGATGTAAATTGAAATCTGGTGCCGAAGATTCGGGTATCAATCCACCGTAAACAAGAGATAACCAGACAAAAGCCTTATGATATTTGATACTGTCGAGAGAATGGTGCTCTCCTGCTTCAAACCCCAAGGATGGGTAGCCTATTTCCATTACCCAGCTTAACAATGGTCCCTTCAAGAATTCTTCAATGCCGAGAATTACTGGAATGGGAAATTTAGTAGCAAACTTCCGGTTGATAAGCGTATCGTTGAGCGTGATAAATGGAACAGTGGGCCCTGAAGTGGTATGAAGGTCAATGCAATAGACCTGGTGCTCATGCTTGGAGAATATCTCCTTTCCAAGTTCAAATAATTCAAGTTGCTCTGCCTCTTCTGCATTACAATTACCCTTATCAAGTTGTCCTTTTTCAATTCTTCGTATTTGGTCTTTAGTCCAAATCCGATTCAAATCCTGATCTTGATAGCGTTGGTTTTTTTCCAACGCTGACATGTTACCCGTTATGGCGTAAATGCTACCACAAATCTTTGGTTTAAGCCTATGGATTTCGTCCATTAGCTCAATCAAGGCAATTACACCTGCTGGCTCATTGCCGTGCACACCACCGAAGAAGACCAATACTGGGCCATCCTCATCTCCATGAAACTCTCCAATAATTCGTCCAACCTCAAAGTGCTTATCTAAAGCACGGCTGTAAAACTTCGTTTTCCTCAACTCTTACTCGTCTTCCAATTTTAAGACGTCAAACTTAGTAATAACGCCAACCAGTTTACCCTGATATATGACAGGTAATGAACCAATTCCTTTTTCAATCATCAACGCCTTAGCAGTTAGAATCTGCTCATTCGGGCCAATAGTAATCACGTTTCGCACCATCACTTCCGAAGCAAACATGTTTCCAAACGAGCCATGCTTTTCGCGTGCTTCTTCAAGATTTTTTGAAGTGATAATTCCAATGCATTCACCAGATGCATTTTCAACTGGAACATGATGAAAATCTCGCCATTTCAGAATCTTCTCTACTAATTCGACCAAATCGTGCTCATGCACTGTTTGTGGATCTGAGCTCATAATTTGATACACGTATTGAAGCTTCAATTCGTCTCCCTTGAGGTGGTCTTTTGATGCCAGTTCCCATTCACCAACAGGTCTTCCTGTTGATTGATTGCGATGCATCAACGCGGTCATTCTGCGCAACGATACATCCTTGAGATGACCATCTTTCAATTCGCGATAAGCAGCCCTCATCCACTGTGCGCCATTTCGACTTCCCACCCGTTGCCGAATTACTCCAAGATATGTTCTGATTGAAGTATCTTCAATTCCAGCCTTTCGTAATCCAGCTTCTGCAATAGGAATAAGTTCGTCTTGAATCAACTGCTTAGTGTCTATTACACTTCCCATCCAATGCAGTTTGGTTTCAATACCGTTGTGAGCAGCCTGAATAAAATTGGCTTTTACACGCTTAAAATCCATCCTCTCCCACATCTTGGCGTACTCCTCAGGCATCCCCTTCATAAGGCCAACCCAGAAAGCAAAGTTGGCCATCTCATCTAAGATGGTTGGGCCAGCTGGAATGTATCTGTTCTCTATGCGCAAATGAGCAACGCCATTGGCTACACCGTAGCACGGACGATTCCAACGATACACCGTTCCATTGTGCATACACAGCGCCTTCAGTTCAGGAATTCGTCCTGCTTTCAATTCATCAAGCGAATCATGTTCAATCTCTCCTGCAACCAGGAAGGTGTGCCGAGCAATATCCTCCCTAAATATCTCCGAAATGGATTCGCGAACCCAGCGTGTACCAAAAGTTACCCGTGGTTGCTGCTCCCGTATAAGGGTTGAACCACTTCTAATATCAATGCTTTGCTGAAATAGGGCAATACGAGTTTCGGCCCAAAGTTCTTTGCCTAACAACAGCGGAGAATTGGCACACACTGCTAATACTGGTGCAGAAATGGCTTGTGCCCAATTGTATTGGGCCACAGCTTCTGTATGTTCTATCTGCAAATGTGTTTGAAAGCTGGTATTGCAAGCTTCAAAAACAATGGAATCGTGCTTGGTTATGAGTTGATCAACCCCTTGAATGTTCAACTCAAAATCTCCGCCTTTGTGTTCGCGCATAATTCGGTTCAACTCTTCAAACCGAGGATTAGGTGTCATGTGGTCAAACTCAATGTGCCTTGGAGTAATGGTTGGTAAAATTCCAGTAAGGATGATGTGCATGTTGCGCTTACCTGCTTCTGTTTCTACTCTTCCCATCAATTGCCTAAGCTGTTGCTCCATCTGCTCAAATGACTCTCTTTTGAGTTCGATGGGATCCAAATTCAACTCTAGATTGTACTTAGCAAGTTCAGTTGTAAAATGAGAATCATTTAGCGCTTTGAGTAACGTAGCACTTGCGTCTTCGGGTTCCCAGTTTCTGTTGGTTATACAGAATTCCTGCTCTGCTCCAATTCGCTGAATACCTGTTTCAAACAATCCTTCAGCCACCATTTTATCAAAGGCTTCAATATCGTGAAGTATGTGGCGGAGGAAATTGGCGCGCGCGCGCAGGTCAGAAATAGATTTGACGGATTGTTCTCCCATGGTCTATTGGTTGGCAAAAGATAGGAATCATCATTTAAACCCAGATTATGCAGTAGAACTTCGTGAAGAGGGTTGAAACTACAATAAAATCAAGCGTTTTACGGATTCCATCATAGCACCGCTATGGTGAAATCCGAAAATACAGCGAAGCGTTTGATTTTGCACTAGTTTCAAGACGTAATAGATTTTCTATTGCATAATCTGGGTTAAACTACATCCGAACAATTTTTAACTTCGTAAAAACCCATTTAAACGATGAAAAAACTTTTACTCTTAGCTATTACTAGCGTATTCGCATTAAACGCACACGCACAGCAAACAACCAATAATTGGGATTTTGACGGTGCTAATCGTGAATACATCCAATATGTACCTTCAGTTTATGATGGTAGCGAAGCCGTTGCGCTGGTAATTGTACTGCACGGACTTGGCGACAATATGAACAACATGGCGCAGGTGGGATTCCATCAAGTTTCGGATACTGCCAACTTTATTGTGGTTACGCCAGAAGCGTTGGTCTTCCAATCACCTGCTCCACAACTATTCCCAGATGCCACAGCATGGAACTCCGGAGCTGGTACATTTGGCATTTACCCCAATGCTGATATAGATGATGTAGGCTTTATTAATGCTCTTATGGATACGGTTAGCGCACATTATAATATTGACCAATCGAAGATTTTCATTACTGGTTTTAGCATGGGCAGCTTCATGACAAACAGATTGGCATGCGAGCTTACCGGGAGAGTTGCAGCAATTGCAGGTGTTGCAGGTACAATTGGAGACGGATACACGTGCAATCCTTCTGCGGCTATTCCTGTTTGTCATTTCCACGGAACCTTTGACACAAACGTTGGGTATGGAATAGACGGTGGCGGAACCCAAGACAATACATTTGGGCCAAGCGTTCTGGAATGGATTAGCTTTTGGAATACAAATAATGGTTGTGAAAATGTGACCTTAGAAGGCCAATTTCCGAACTCATCTAATGATGGATACTTGGTTGATTATTTGGAATACGCTGGATGTACAGATAACTCTCGAGTGGTTCGCTATAAGGTACATGGCGCGGATCATGTTTGGTTAGGCCCAAACAATGATGTGTTTTATACTGCAGAAATTTGGAAGTTCTTTTTGGGGCTATCTCCTGATAACTTAGTTACGAGCGAATTAGGAATTGGGGAGAACAAAATTGCCACTATTAGTGTGTACCCAAACCCAACTACGGATGTTCTAAGAATTGAAAACATTGAAACGAAAATGCTTAATATTTCTGTATTTAACACTGCTGGCCAGTTGGCAAAGGAATTCTCGACAAACTCAAACATCCTTGATGTAAGCGCATTAAAACCAGGCGTATATCAGATTATGGTTGCTACAGAAAGCGAATTGTTCTCAAACACGTTTATCAAGAACTGACATTGATTACATTAAGGTTGGGTTCTACTGTTATTTTAATGGAAATGGGATTTCTCGTGGTAGTGGGTCACTTCCATGAGGCTGATACGAGTTCCACTAAATTCGTGGTAGAACCTAAGATTGTAAAGCAAAAACCCTCGATTGGTTACTCAACTAGGGGTTTGTTTATACCAATTGAACCTCGAACTGACCCACAGCTGTTGGGTCTAACTGAGGTTGTTGATTTTTGAGAGAAGTGTAGACATAGAGAAAGCGGCTTAATAGAGCCTAATTTAATTACTGCCTTAGCACATGTACCGCACCTGTGTAAACGTATCGGTCTAAGTCGGCAAACTCCCTAAATGTTATCTGATATACATAGGTACCAGTTGGGACAAGCTTCAGGGTTTCCATGTGTCTTCCATCCCATTTCTTGCCATACTTACCTGTTTGCCACACTATTTTCCCCCAACGGTCGTAGATAAACATATCGTAGCTCTCCTCCTCTATTCCTTCTCCCTGTGGGTAGAAATAATCGTTATTTCCGTCTCGAATAATATCGCCATCGCCAGGAGTAAACGCATTGGGAATGTATATAGCCAGTAAAGGGTCAATATTTACATACTGATACGCTGTGTCAGCACAGAAACCATTCGAACCTAATAACTGAACCAGATAATCGCCAGCTGCATCATAACTGTGTCGCGGATCTTCATCAAAGCTGGAATTTCCATCTCCAAAATTCCATTCCCATTGAATGGTTCCCACCGAGTTGTTGATAAATTGAACTACTTGATCCAGCACATTTTCGCCTTCAAGTCGGTAATCAAACGCAGCAAATGGATAAGGCAAGTCATCCAATACATCGGCAAAAACGGAATCTTTACAGCCGTTAGCATCGGTTACCACCACTTCATAACTTCCTTCTCCAAGATTGTAATACGTTCCTGTGATAATGCTATCTGGTTTCCAGAGAAAACTGTAGGGTGGTGTTCCCGCAGCTACATCTACCGTTGCTGCTCCTATCCCTTGCCCACAGGTATCTGTTAAATACCCAGGTGCAAGCATCATTTGAGGCGGGTCTATAAGCGTAAACAATGGAGTTAATTCGCACCCATTAGCATCGGCAATCGTAGCCGTATATGTACCCTGCATAAGGTCGGTTGCGGCACTTCCAACTTGCAAATTCGGGTCATCCCACGTAATAGTCGCATAAGGTGTGGTGCCACCGGTAATTTGTGTAATGGCAATGGCTCCATCTGAACCTAAATAGCAAGAAACGGGCGTTACGGTAGATTCTGCTGCCAATGGCTCTGGCTGAAACAACTCTACTGCATTATTGGTACTACAGCCGTTTGCATCCACCACTTCCACAAAGTAAATTCCAATGTCCAATCCTGAAAAGATAAAATTGCTAGCGTCAGACCCCGTGGCTATTGGAGCACCAAGTACATCGGTAAGATTGAAGATGTATGGCGCGAGTCCATTCTGGTCTACCGTAATAGAACCATCGGCACTTTCAAAGCAATTCAAATCTTGTGGGATAAGATTCATCACGAGGTCAACCACTGGTTGTGTAATGGTAAAAGATGTTAATCGCTGACAGCCCGTAGCATCTTGAACTCCAACATTATATGTTCCAGAACCTAAACTAGTTATTGACTCTGTTCCCGTGCTCGCAAGATTAACCTGAAGTGGGTTTGTGAAGGCATCCGTCCAAGCGATATCATACGGAGAAACGCCATTCGAAACCGATAATGAAGCTGAGCCATCTGTTCCTCCAAAGCAGATATTATCAACGATTACGAAATCCAATGTGAGCTCTGCTGGTTCCAAAATATCAACCTGTTCGATAGCCGAACAACCGCTGGCATCGGCAACAGTTACTGATAGAGGACCTACGCAAAGACCAGAAATCATATTTCCTACGGCAGCGTTACTCCAATCAACTGCAATTGGTGGTGTTCCTCCTTGAACAACCGCCTCGGCCGTTCCGTCACAAGCTCCAAAACAGCTAACGTCTGTATGGTTGATTACAGCAGTTGGCCCTGCCATTACGGTTACCTGCTGGGTTACCGTAGCATAGCAACTATCTGTAGTAAGCACTCCAAGCGTAACAGAAAATGTACCCGAACCTGAAAAAGTATGGCTCAAGTCTGCAGAAAGGATGGTGTCTCCTTCCACTATCCAAGCACTTCCTAGAATAATGGCTCCGTTGCCTGTAGATGTATTGGTTAAATCTGTTGGACTTCCTTCACAAACCGTTGTAAACGTGAAATCTGCCGTTGGCGATGGCGAAACGGTTAGGTTTTGCGTTTCAATGGGTGAAGTACAGCCATTCTCTGTAACCTGAAGGGTAACGGTTTGCTGTCCCGAAGTAGCCCATCCCACCTGATAAGGTCCCTGCCCGCTTCCGCTTGCGATAATGCCAGTTCCGAAATCCCATGTATAGGTTGCTCCTGCGGTGGCCGTACCTGTATATGTAATAGCAGCTGGAGCTCCGATACATACAGATGAGCCTACCGAAAAAGAAGCATCAGCACTAGGCAATACCGTAATGACTGCCGAATCCTGTGCAGAACAAGAATAGCGGTCAGCTACACCAACAGTATAGGTGGTGGTTGCCGTTGGAGAAACGGTTTGCGCTGCAGTAAATGGACCAGTTTGCGACCAGGCATACTGATACGGTGCAGATCCGAGTAGTGTAGATGCTGTTAGTGTTGTGGGGTCTCCAGAACATAGATTATTGGCATTTACAGCAATCGTAATCTCTGGGCACAGGTTTACTTCGATTACCGAAATACTGCTCTCGTTGCACTGAAGATCATTCCATTGACCACCAGCGTATATCTGAACGCATTGCTCGCCATTGGTACATTCATAATCGCAATTTCCTAGCCAATCCGTATCGCCATAGCCGTTGTTGTTAGGCTCACCTCCCGCCCAATTCTGGTAAATGTTTGGATTTCCATTGCCTGGAGGGAATGGTCCTGTCGTACCATCACTGGCGTAAAAATTAGCAGCCCCTGCTCCGGTACGTTGCACGCCAATCCAAATGGTGGCACCGTTATACGGACTGGCATTAAGTGCAGCAACTACGTTCGCATTTTCTGCCGCGTCATTCATCCAAACCAAATTAGCTCCTAATCCGGCAGCCGCTGTTTGCGCTTGACCTGCTTCAAGCGAATTAGGATTTACGAAATACATACTGCATGGCTGACCTTGCACGATTAAAGGAACATAACCAGCTCCAGTAAAAGCTGCATTGATAGCAGGTATATCACACGTTGGAGATTGGGCAAAAATCGATGCAACTGATAGAACGGAACAAACTAGGGTAATCGCAACTTTGCTAGAGGTAACACGAAGAGATGAATACACAGAAATTAGAGTTTTCATTTGCAACATTGAATTACGCAATTTGCCACGTAAACCGCCTCGCATAAAAGAAGCAAGTTTTCAACATTGCTAACGCCAAGAAACAGTATGAGTTGCCATTCTTCCGGCAGATTTTCAATCAATCCCTAAGAACATTTATAAATCCTGTATAAACATAGCGGTCTAAATCGGCAAACTCTCTAAACTTGACCATGTAATAATAGGAACCAACTGGCACCTGCTTGAGCGAAAACATGTTTGTTCCATTCCACTTCTTACTGAAGTTACCGGTTTGCCATACCAGTTTACCCCAACGGTCGTAAATGAACATATCGTAACTTTCTAACTCAATTCCTTCTCCCTGTGGGTAGAAAAAATCATTTTTACCGTTAATGCCGGGTGTAAAAGTGTTCGGAATATAGACCAGAAGCATTGGGTCAATGTTTACGTACTGATAAGTCGTATCAACACAATATCCATTTGAAGCCAATAGCTGAACTAGGTAATCTCCGGCTCGGCCGTAGTGGTATCTCGGGTCTTCTTCATTGGCCGATTCTCCATCTCCAAAATTCCATGTCCATTGAGATGTTCCTATTGAATTATTTAAAAACTGAACTTCCTGAGTAAGCAAGTTCTCGCCTTCAATTCGGTAATCAAATGCTGCATAGGGATAAGGAATGTCATCAGCAACAGTTGCAAAAACTGAGTCTTTACAGCCGTTTGCATCGGTTACAACAACTTCATACGAACCTTCATATAACTCATACTGAATCTGCGTATCAATGCTATCTGGTTTCCAGAGATATGTGTAAGGCGGAGTGCCTAAAGATGCATCGATGATGGCCGCTCCTTTTCCCTGTCCGCAGGTATCGGTATAATACCTTGGTTCGAGTGTTAACGGTGGCGGGTTATCAAATTCAAATTCTACATCCAGCGTACATCCATTGGCATCTGTAACCGTTCCGATATACGTTCCTGAAAACAAATCGGTTGCCGTGTTTCCAACCTGAGCTAACGGGTCGTTCCAAGCGGTTTGTCCGTACGGTATTGTTCCTCCAAGGATTGTTGTAATGGATGCTAAACCTTGGTTTCCATTAAAACATAATACAGGGTTCATTGCGGTTTCAACATCCAAAATATTCGGTTGTACAAGCTCAACGTCTTCTGTTGTTGCACATCCTTCAGCATCCGTCACTGTTACAAAATAGATTCCAGCACCTAAGCTTTGGAACGTATAATTACCAGTATTGTTTGCCGTTTCAATAGGGACTCCAACCACATCAACAAGGTTATAAACAAATGGCGACACGCCATTCTGAGAAGCGTTAATCTGTCCGTTTCCACTTTCAAAGCATGGCAAATCAGAAGGAGTTAGCGTTAGAATGAGAGGAACTAAAGGCTCTGCAATCACAATTGAGCCAGTTGCCATACATCCTACCTGATCTTGTGCTCCAACCAAATAAGTTCCAGCTGCTAAATCGGAGAGCGTAGCCGTTCCATTTGTTTGCGGGTCAACCTGCACAACGGTTCCAAACGAATCGGTCCAACCAATATCAATAGGGCCCGTGCCTCCTGTTACGGTTAGGTCAATCTGGCCAAGCAACCCACCATAGCACAGATTGTCAAGTACTACTGAATTAAGAGCCATTGGCGCTAAAGGCTCCAACTCCGCTGTTTCTACCGCTGTACAGCCGTTGGCATCTGTTGCGCTGATTACATACTGCCCTTCAATAAGTCCGATAAACGTGTAAGGCCCGTTTGTAGGAGTGCTTGTTTGAAGTGTTCCCGAAATGTCTGAAATCTCGTACAACCAAGGGCCTAACCCCTGCCCTGTTGCTTCAATTGAACCATCAGGCATTCCAGAACAACTATTATCGTTCTCAACAAGTAATGGCTGAGGACAACAATCATAATACACGGTAGTATTCGGAATTCGAGGCGCATAATTGGCTGCAAATGGATAATCTTTTCCAGTACCTTCATAAACGGTGATACTACCATCAGTTGCTGCAATCGTGCCAACGGCAGTACCATTGGTATAGTCAAGGTTGGCTGCAGTTCCTGTGTCGGTTATGTAAAAGGCATAGGTCTGTCCTGATGGAATTGGAACATTCAAAACAATCGGAATGGAAGTTGGGACATTCAATCCCGCACCATTTACATTAGCAGCTGTACCTACCAAGGTCCAAGCACCAGGGGTCATCTCAAAACCAACGTGTGTACCAACCTTAAAATAAATTTCCATGTTGTACGGTGTAATGTCTCCCATATTGAAGTCAAAACCTGTAATCGTTACATCAACTGTGGCATTTATATCGAACATGATTCCATCCTGTCCGTTGTTTTCAGCATAAATGGTTTCCAATGGATCACACTGAGCAAAACCCAAAACTGGAAGGATAAAAAATGCGGCTAGAAGAAGATTATATCTCAAGGCTGTAGTTACTGTAGTTTCCGCATGTTTGGTAGACAAATATCGGCAATTGAAGTCAACAACTATAGAAGTTGGTTCGTCTTCCAAAGAGATAACGAATAAAGTATTTCAGGTTGCCAAAAAAGCCATTAACCAATGAATCAGTAGTGCACTTTTGAGTGCCAACCTTCGAAAGGGGTAAATTTGTTTACCAAACAACCTAATCCATACAATTTCGTTTTTCTGCTATGAAAAGGAAACTGTTTGTTTTCGTTTTACTCATTCTCCCCTCTTTAAGCATGGGGCAAGATGCCTATGAGCGATACACAAATTTTTTCGCCATTGAAATTGCATCTGTTGCATCTTCTGCAGGTGTTGGTGTATCACCAGCTTTTTCGGTTTATAGGGCTGGACACAAAATTGATGTTGGCCTACACGTTAAAGTATATGACGTTTGGAATGATGGGCCAGGCATCATTGGAGGTTATTTCGGATACAAGTTTTTTCCGAATCAACGAAAAAAAACGTTCAACCTGTATTTCGGTTACCATACTATATTCTCAGCAAATGATAGAGGTAAGAAATACCCCGAAATAGTTAGTCAGCCTTTCGATATTACTACATATCCAGACAGAGCATATCTCAGTGAGCACATGCTCGGAATTGGTTTTGATGGCCAATTAGGAAGCGGCTTTTATATGTTCAACGATTTTAGTGCTGGTGCGGTATTTAAATGGTACACTTATGAGAATATAGATACCGAAAACGAGGTGCAATCTACAGGTATGGTTCGCATAGGGTTAGGCTACAATGTGGGTCACAAGCGGGCAAAATAGTTGACATAAAAAAAGCCCAAAATCATTTCTGATCTTGGGCTTTAGTTGCTGGAAAAACTCAATTATCGAACAAAAAACTACTTTCAGATTTAACTGCGGTGACTAAGATTCAAGAACACATGAAATCCGTTTACTGACACTCAATTATGTAAACCGATTACCTCACCAATTGCACCTGTTGAGATAGATTCAATGAAGTGAGTTTGTTAGTCTTGGATATTGAAATTTCTTCATCAACAACAGACACCAAACTTTTCAAATAGTTCGTCTTAATAGCATAGGAAGCTTTTTCGGCTTGTGTGTGCTTTGCACTAACGATTCCAACAATTTCACCATTAGAGTTTAGTAGCAGACCTCCGCTATTCCCAGGCTGGATAGGGGCGCTAATCTGACAGGAAGTTATGTCGCCCTGATATCCCGTTTTTGAACTTATAATGCCATTAGTAAGTTTACCTCCACCCATTGTTGAGCGCAAAGGGTAGCCCAAACAATAAACGCTTTCAACAACCAAGGACATTGAATTTGAAAACGTATATGGTGGTTGCGCAAAACCTTTGAAGTCTACGTCATCGATTTTGAGAATCGCTAAATCATTATTCTTATCACTTGCAATCACCACCGCTTTATAACGCTTGGTAAAGTCTGAATTTATGCCTCGGACTGTAATTTCGTTTGCAGTGTTTATTACATGATAATTCGTGACAATGTATTCTTCTGAACATAAAGCAAACCCAGTACCAGAAGAGGTGATTTCAGACTTTCTTTGAGATGTCGTAGGGTAGAGTTAAAAAATTACTGTTGTCCGATAAAACTCAAAAAGGAAGAAACATAGAGATTCTTCCCCACAGAACGGGTAAAAAATAGTCAAAACTTAAAAGTAAGCCCCTATCATATTGACTTCAACAGAACTGGATATTTGATTGATAACTGGTCGGATTTCCTTTGTTTTTAACAAACTCCTTGACATAAGCATCTACGTTATTAAAGAAGTCGGTGAATTTTGCATCAAACTGACCAGATTAGAGGAACTCCAAGGTCTGGTCAACTGCCTTTTCATCACCATAATGAGCAGCATGGCTATGAGCGTGCACCAGATCTGTATCTGAATAGCATTCTGATTATCCCCATAAAAGTATTGTAGCGGAAAATTCTGCTTTATCTTCTTGAACAGCAATTCTATCTCCCATCTCTTTTTATGGTTCTACTGTTATTTTACTGGAAGTGGGATTTCTTGTCGTACACGATTCGTAATTCGTATCAGCAGTACAAGCATTTTTTGCAAACGCCCCAGCCATCAATGAGTTCCACTAAATTCGTGGTAGTACCCTTTTTATAGCGCATGGCTATCTGTTCTGCCGGCAGGTCGAACAGGTTGGTATTACTATGCCACAGCACAGTTCGCGCAATGAGTTGCACCCCGAAGTCACGCCATAGATCATGGTTATCAGGTGCTGAAAGGTCGAGAATCGCTTGCAGTAATGATCAGATCTGTGTGATGTGGCCCGGCTATTTATTTTGCCCGCATTGAGCAATCCTATCGTCTGACTGAATATCGGCTGTCCGAAAAAAACCATACTTCTGCTCATAGTTGAACTTAAGTAGAGATTAATTCGACTATACGAAAAAAGCCTCAATTTTTGAGGCTTTTTTTTTATCGGACACTAATGAAACAAACACCATGAAATATCTAAGAACAATCTTGTTGGCAACCGTGTTGCTGTTTTCGGCCAATGCACTATTGGCACAGACCAAATATGAGTATGCAACAGTAACCTATTCCCCTTCATACAAAGTAATGGTGATTTGCATTAACGGCAGTAGTTTTGAAAAGATAAGCGTAAGCAAGGGGGATACACAACATATCTTAGATACAACCCCCGCTCTCAAGCAAATTGCCAAAATGAATAAAGATGGGTGGGAGTTGTTCAATACAAGCACGACAGGCTCTGTACTATCCTTCGTTTTTGTGTTGAGGAAAGAGAGATAGTCGAAATGGGATATCGAAAGCCCCCGTGCTGGCACAAGTTTGCAACTTGTGCGGTTTATTGCACGATTAGTTTGCAACTGACTATAAAAAACCGAAAGCCCCACCGCATGTGCAGTGGGGTCTTCGGTTTCTTATAGGCGTATATTTGTGTAAACGCAAAACATGGTTTCTATACATCCGCATGCAGAACAAAGAGCCAAGGAGAGAGGTGCGGAAAAGGATGAGATAACCGAAACAGTATCAGACAAAAGGCGAAGAATTTCCTGCTAAATATGAACGAACAGGGTTTAGGTAGAATTTCAATTTCGATGCTGAATGGAACAATAAACATTATGCAACAAAACAGATAGAGGCCTACTGCGTTAGAGAAGATGATGAATGGCTTGTCATCACGGTAATTGTAAAATACTTCTAAAACAACAGCATGAAACTGACATACGACCCAAGATATAATATTACCTACATAAAACTGAGAGAAAAGACCACAACGGTCAATTCCATTAAGGTAAGCGAAGAGGTTGTAATAGACCTCGGTGCAGATGGCACCATCTACGGCATAGAATTGCTTAACGCAAAAAAACAGTTGCAGGACAAGAACTCCCTGCATTTACTGTTACTCAATGAAGCTACAGGAGAAGAGAAGGAGATAACGGTAGCTGCCTAACCCAACCTTACCTCAACTTCGGATTGTTCCTATGTCTTTTCGAATCCCGCTTAGTTTTCTTCTCCAAATTCTTTTTCAATGCTTCGGTAAGGTCAACACCTGTTTGATTGGCTAGGCAAATAAGTACAAAAAGTACATCAGCCATCTCATCTCCGAGGTCTTTGTTTTTGTCGCTTTCTTTCCCCGTTTGCTGGTATGGCCTGCGGTTCTGCTCTGTGAGGGCTGGTATAGCTTGCGGACCCGTTGCAAACGCGCCCGAGCGGGAATTAAATTGGTATCACAATAAATATCCTTCAGCAACGTGTTGATCTTCCCCACATTGGCTGCCGCGCGATTGCATCGCGTGGCCCGTTTGCTGGTATGCCCTGCGGTTCTGCTCTGTGAAGACTGGTATAGCTTGCGGACGCGTTGCAAACGCGCCCGAGCGGGCAACTTCATCATGAGCATAACTCATAATCACTTTTTTTAAATGACTTTTATAGTATTTTTTGAAATTAAACTGGTATCACAACCAAACGAAACCGTAGATATTACTTCACTTACCGATGGTATCTACATCTTGAGACTTAATACTGAAGGGGGTGTTTATACTTCGAGAATTGTGAAGCAGTAAAGTAGATGATTCCGATTAGTAGATTTCCCGGAATCTTGTGATGAACTCCTCATTGAGCTTTTGCTCGGTGGGGAATTTTTCTTGAGTCTAATTAAGAATGCGAACTACCTCTCCCCTTTCTTGAACTTAGAAATGGCGTTTCTGGTAAAATCAGAGAGCACCAATTTGCCGCTTAATTCTGCTCGTTGAGATAACAACTCATCCCAATGTTCAGTTCCTTCCCAAAAAACACCTTTTAGAAGCGCCATGGCCTCAGGGTTGCTTTTAGAGAGCTTTTCAAGCAAAGCATCAATAGCTAAATCCATTTCAACCACCGAATCGTGAATAGACGTGTAAAGCCCCTTTTCTCGTGCCCATTCGGCAGCATACCATGTGGTAGCATCAATGGTCATTTGGCTAAAAGCCGAATTCCCTATCTTCTTCTCAACGGCTGGTCCAACTACAAATGGCCCAATGCCAATTGCTAGTTCACTTAGCTTAACAGCCGCATGCTTGGTTCCGAACGTGTAATCGGCCGCAGATGCGAGCCCTACTCCTCCTCCAACGGCTTTGCCCTGAACGCGGCATAACACAAATTTGGGCGCTTTGCGAATAGCGTTAATCACACCAGCAAAGCCTGAAAAGAACACTTTTCCAGTTTCCAAATCATCGATGGAAACCAATTCATCAAACGAAGCTCCTGCACAAAAAGCACGTTCTCCAGCGCTTTTAAGTAAAACAACCTTCACGTTCTCATCCTTACCGGCTTCTTCAATGGTTTGCGCCAACTTACACAGAACCTTTCCTGGTAGCGAATTGCTCAATGGGTGATGAAATTCGATAGTTGCAACTCCTCTAACATCTATGGAAACTTGTACGTTTCCTTGGTCTATCGCTTCACTCATTTGTATCTGATTTATGCGACAAAACTAAGGTTCTATTGTGTTTTGAAAAGCTCCCGTCTCAGGAAAACAAACGGAAACTACAACGCCTATTAGTTGCTTCGCTGACAAAGGAAGTGTCTCGCGGCAGTTGAGAAACTAAGAAGAAAAGAGACCCTTCCTACGTCAGGGGAACAAACAGACAGACAGCACGGTGCTTGTAGATTGCTTCGCTGAGCAACGAAGCGTCTCGCGATAGCAAAAAACAGATGAAAAACCCTACCCGAAATTCTTAGCATAATACCTGCACCAATCCGTTAGTCCACATTTTTCGCATTTTGGTTTTCGCGCCAAGCATGTGTAGCGCCCATGCAATATGAGCCAATGGTGAGCCGTTGCAATGTGCTCTTCGGGAATATTCTTGACCAATTGCTGCTCGGCAGCCAAAGGTGCTTTGGCTTTGGTAGTTAGGCCAATTCGTTCAGAAACACGAAACACGTGCGTGTCAACGGCCATAGCTGGTTTATCATAAACTACTGATGCAATCACATTGGCGGTCTTGCGACCCACACCCGGCATTAACTGTAGTTCATTAATGTCTGAAGGTACCACATTCTTAAAATCATCGACCAGCATTTTGGCCATTCCCACCAAATGCTTGGCCTTGTTGTTTGGGTAGCTAATGCTGCGGATGTACTGAAAAACCTCGTCAGACGATGCTTCTGCCAGCGAATCTGCCTCAGGGAAACGCTCAAACAAAGCTGGTGTTACTATATTCACTCGCTTATCGGTGCATTGAGCCGATAGAATGACCGCAACTAGTAGCTCGTAGGGGTTTTCGTATGCCAATTCGGTTTCGGCAACTGGCATGTGCTCCAAAAAGTAGGCGATAACCCCCTGATAGCGTTCCTTTTTTTTCATATACTTAGCTCGAAATTATACTTTGCAAGTCTAAAGGAACTTGTTTCAGCGTCTATTGTTCTTTTAGACTCTGAAATAAATTCGGGGTGACGGACAGAGCGACCCTTTACGCCTCAGGGAAACAGACTACCACGAAACTTTAGAAAGAGAAATTTCTCGCAATGACGCTATCACAAACGATACTCTTCCACCGTTTTATCGGTGTAAAGAACAAGTACTTTTTCGATAGCTTTTTGACCATCGTTTTTAGTCGGAATAATGGTCTGATTTTCGGGTGACTTATTGATCTCAATTTCACCCTTTAAAAGCCAATCTGACGATACATTTTTAAAGGCTTCTAATACCTTGAGAACGAAGTCTAAACTGGGCTTGTTTCTACCCGAAAGAATATGACTTATGGCACTCCTTTGCACTCCAATTCGCTCCGCCATCTGTGTCGCTGAAAGCTTATTGTCTTCCATGATTTTCTTGACCCGTTCGGTAATTTGCTCCATGCGTTACAAATGTAAACCAATTACAGAAACAAGACCCTTTAGCTTTAAGAAATTCAATAGGAACGAAATAGTAATGCTGCAAACTATAAGTTAAAGTAAATATTATAACTTATTGATTTACAAGCATTAACAAACACAATGATTACAATTGTAAATTTCAATGAGATGACGGTCTGTTACCAGATACAAATCGATTACAATCGTCACAAAATGGTTTAATCAGTTCCTAGTTCTCCCTGCGAAATAGGAAATACACGGACGTCTTTTTTATCCTTTAGGAGCTGCGCCACACGGGCCGGATGTGTATCGGTAATAAAGATCTGACCAAAAGCTTTTCCGCTCACCAATTTTAGCAGCTGCCCTACCCTATCATCGTCCAATTTATCGAAGATATCATCAAGCAAAAGAAGAGGCGTAATTCCGGACTTGTGATGCATGACTTTAAACTGCGCTAACTTGAGTGCAACAAGGGCTGATTTTTGTTGTCCTTGCGAGCCAAATTTCTTCAACGCAACCCCATTGATGGCGAGGCCTAAATCATCCTTATGTATGCCAATGGTTGTATAAGTAGCTGCGCGATCCTTTGCCACATTCTCTTTTACCAGGGATAGCATATCGCCCTCTGCCAACTGACTTTCGTATTCTAACCCTATTTCTTCTAAAGAACCCGAAATGGTCTTATAAAATGAACTGAAGGCTTCAATGAAATCTTGCAGAAAGGTTTTTCTCCGTTCGTAAATCAATTGACCATGTTGCGAAAGCTGCGCATCCCACACATCTAACGATTCTTGCTGAAAAGTTCTGTTCTCTCGAAAATATTTGAGAAGTGCATTACGCTGCTTCAACGCCTTATTGTACTGCACAAGGTTTTCGAGGTATTCGCGATCAAGCTGCGAGATTACGCCATCCAGAAACTTACGTCTGAGTTCGCTACCACCATTAATGATGTCAGAATCTGTAGGGGCAATAATTACGGATGGAAACAGGCCCACATGATCAATTAAACGGGCATAATCCTTCTTGTTGCACTTAAACTGCTTCTTTCCTTCGCGTTTTAGCGCACAATGGATGTTTTGATCTTCATCATCTTTATCAAACGTGCCACTTACCACCATAAAAGGCTGCTCGCGCTTGATGTTCTGACTATCAATTGAGTTGAGAAAACTTTTGCACATACTTAGATAATGTACCGCATCTAGTACGGTGGTCTTACCGGAACCGTTGTTCCCCACAAAGCAGTTGAATTTCTTTCCGAGTTCCATATCGGCACCCGAAATGTTCTTGAAATTGACGAGAGAAAGCTGTTTGAGGTGCATGTACTGCATAGAAAGGCAAATGTAATGAAGGATAGAATGAGAAAACAAGATAGACCGGAAGCCAAACAGAACCAATTTATCGTTTTATCAACGAGATTCTCATTTATAAGCGAGTACTATTTTTTGGGCAAAATGCACTTGCAACCTAAGTTCAACCTAAGGAAGGCTAGGTCTAAAAGCACCAATACGAGTGAACTTGTGTATTGAGAATCCGCTTCGGAGTCTTAGTCATCAGCAGCTTCAGCCCAAAATATTACAAAACGCCTGTCCCGAGAAAGATGGTTACCTTTTTTGAGAAACCACTGCTACTTACGCCCACGCAAGCAAAAAAGACTTGAACGAGATTGTGAGTCCATTATATTCTCAGGGCGAAAGCATTTAAAACTTGGTTGTGTTCAGTTTATCTGTTCACACCGTTTTTAATGGCGTCACCCTGAATTTATTTCAGGGTCTGTTTGCTGGAATATAGATACTGAAACACTAGCATCCGATAAAAAAACTTCGTCTAACTCCCCACCACACAAGTTACATTGGTGATATTGCCTTCAAGGCGCGGCTATTAGATTTCCCCCAACCAAACCTACAAGGTTTGAAAACCTAGTAGGTCTTATCTAAGCAAAACCAACTTCCCATCCTTCAGCACAGGGATTACATTGGTGATGTCGCGTTGGAGGCAGTATTCCACATCTTTTTCGAGGTTGAGGTGACCAAGACGTTTACGGTGCGAACAGCTTTTAAGAAAGCTCATAAGGTTTTTGCGACCCGTTCTATAAACCAAACTGCTGGCATTAGCGCTATCGCAATCTGAATGGAACTTCCCTGTATTAAGCAATAAGTTGGTAAGCGCCCCTGCAAACAGGCTGTCTTCCATATTGAAACGATTTTTCCAGCCTGCGCAGAATATGATTACGTTTTTTTTCTGTAATGTAAGATGATTGGCCAGCGCTTGTAGATTTAGAAACGAACCTATTAGAACTGTATTTGCTCCTTCGCTTGCAATATTGATGGCGCGGGTTCCGTTGGTGGTTGTCAAGGCAATTTCGCGATCTTTAATCTTAGCACTCATATATGAGAACGGGCTGTTTCCGAACTCAAAACCTTCTACCACTTCACCATTTCGTTCTCCACCAGCCAAAAAACCTTGGTTTCCCAATTCTCTTGCTTCCTCAATTGTAGAAACTGGAATGAATGACTTGGCTCCATGCTGAAATGCAGTGACCATGGCTGAAGTGGCACGGAATACATCAACCACCACCACAATGCTGTCTTTACGACCAAAAAGGTCGAATAACTGAGGAGAGAAACAGACTTCTACAGAATTCAATGATTGTTGGTGATTGATGATTGGGGAGAAAGTACGAAACTCTAAACTTTTAAAATCCGAAACATTTCGTGCTTATTTATTTCGGATTTAGTGTTTTTCCTCTTTATAAAACGGTGGTCGCACAACCTGCGCCTTAATACGCTTATCGCGTATAAGAATGTAGATTTCTGTTCCCGACTTCGAGAATGCTGTATTCACATATCCCAAACCGATGGCTTTTTTCAAACTCGGAGCCATCGTTCCAGAAGTCACTTTTCCAATTTCGTTTCCATCAGCATCAACGATTGGATAATCGTGACGGGGAATACCTCGATCAATCATCTCGAAACCGACCAATTTCTTAGAAACACCTTCTTCTTTCTGCTTTAGTAAAGCAGTTGAATTAGTGAATTCGTTTGTGAATTTGGTAACCCAACCTAAACCTGCTTCGATTGGCGAAGTGGCATCGTCAATATCGTTTCCGTAAAGACAGAAACCCATTTCTAAACGAAGTGTGTCTCTGGCGGCCAATCCAATTGGTCTAATTTCTTGTGCTGCACCTGCTTTAAAAACAGCATCCCAAACCTTATCTGCGTTTTCGTTTTCAAAATAGATTTCAAAACCTCCAGCGCCTGTATATCCCGTTGCACTAATGAGTACGTTCTCAACACCTGCAAACGCACCTTTCTTAAAAGTGTAATAAGTCATTTCAGATAGGTTAACATCAGTCAACGACTGCAAAGCCTCAGCAGCTTTTGGCCCTTGCACAGCAAGCAATGTCGTCTTATCAGAGATGTTAATCATCTCAACGCCTTCTGCGTTATACTTAGAGATATGCGCCCAATCCTTGTCAATGTTGGAAGCATTTACCACCAACATGTAGGTTTTCTCATCAATACGATAAACCAACAAATCATCTACAATACCGCCTGTTTCATTTGGTAGGCATGAGTATTGAATCTTTCCATCCACCAGCACAGAAACATCATTAGATGTTACTTTCTGAACCAACTCAAAAGCACCTTCACCGCGAACGATAAACTCGCCCATGTGCGAAACATCAAACACACCTACTCCGCTTCTCACAGCCAAATGCTCAACTGTTAATCCTTCGTACTGTAAAGGCATGTTATACCCAGCAAACGCAACCATCTTGGCTCCTAATACAATGTGTTTATTTGAAAGTGCAGTACTTTTCAATTCTAAGAGGTCTGAGGTTTGAGCCATGAGGTTTGAGCTATTGGTGGTTAAATTCATCTATCAATTTAATCCTCCGCCTCGTTCCTCGGCACCTCCTTTTAAAAGAGGATCTAGCTCATTCCCCCTTCAAAAGGGGGTGCCGCGCTTTTGGGCGTGGCGGGGGATTGTCAATCTTTCAATTGTCGAACAAATGTAGAAATTTGGAAGTGTTCGATTTAACAGAATAATGCTGTTCAATTTTAGCTCTGGCAGCATCGGAAAAATCTTTAAGTTTCATCTGTTTTGTGAGTATAGAACGCAACGTTTGTTCCCATTCAACTTCAGTGTCGCAAATCCAACCGTTTGATGCGTGGTCAACAATATTAGTGTTAACACCTATTGGGGAAACAATAGCGGGAACGCCCAGCGCCATGTACTGCAACGCCTTAAATCCACATTTTCCTTTTGCCCATTTATCATCTTCCAAAGGCATTAGACCAACATCCATTTTCAACAGATCGTCAATCTCGGTTTGCTTATTCCATTGTAGGAATTGAAGGCTTTTAAGTTCGAAATTGGGTTTGCGGTCTGCTATCACCAAAAGATTGAAATCAAACTCATATTCTAATCTTTTTAGCGTTGGAATTAAGGCATCCAAGTATTTAATTGTCGAGTGCGTTCCTGTCCAACCTATAGTGATTTTATCTGTAGAGAACTCTCTTACACGGTTGTGGAGATTCTCGGTGTCAATAGTTGTTGGATTAACTAGCACGTTCTGATTAAACTGCCGTGCATGGCTGGCTAGATATTCGTTTCCACAACTCACCTTCCATGCCCAAGAACAAACATTATCTGCATTTCGATAACGCTTAAACCAACTAATGACTGAATTTGTGCTGGACGTATTTTTTAGCCAAATGGCATCATCAAAATCGAAAATTACCTTCTTCTGAAATACTTTGGTTATAAGCCATTCAAAAACTGGTGGACCAACGGGTGCTGCTTCGCGATGGATAAATACATAATCGTACTTACTAAGTAACAACAGCTGAAAGAAACGATTTAACAGACCAAACAAGACCTTCCAAACCTTTCGTAAGAAATTGCCCTGTTCATAGAGATAAATCATGGCACTTTCATCCAAAAACGGTTTGACTTCATACTCAAACCCTTTCTCAGCCAGCGCTTCAAAATACTGCTCGAATCGAAATCGCTGACTTGGAGCAATTTCGAGAGGGTACGGAACAAGGAAAAGAATGCGCTTGGTTTGAGCTTGGTTCATGCGAGGCTTGCAAAAATAGAATACGCTAGCTTGTGGCAAGCTACATAACTGTCGTATTTCGAGATGTTGGTTTGCAAAGCCAAAACTCCCGAATCCCTTTGTTCATGGGCATTACAAGTACAGTTATTAACAAACGTTTGGTTTTATCAACAAAACGTTAGGTTTTGGAAAAGCTGTGTTGCGAAGCTTAATTTGCCACATATATTTGACCCCGAAACAGAATAAAACCAATAACTATTTCACTATGAATAAGGCAGAATTGATTGAGAAAATTGCAACAGAAGCAGGGCTTTCTAAAGCTGATGCAAAACGTGCTTTGGATGCTTTTGTTGGATCTACAACAGAAGAATTGAAGAAAAAGGACGGAAGAGTTTCGTTAGTTGGTTTTGGTTCATTTACTGTTGCTAAACGTGCTGCTAGAACAGGCAGAAATCCGAAAAATGGTCAGCCAATAGAAATTGCCGCTAAAAACGTGGTTCGCTTTAAAACAGGAAGTGATTTGGCTGATGCCATTAATTAATAAAACGAAATAATATGAATGGAGGGCTTCGTTCGCGAGGCCTTTCTTATTTTCGATTGTATGAGTAAACAGGAAAAGATTGACAATTTTGATGCCAATGGACTCGGCTTAAAGGATTCGGGTTTGTTCGGGTTGCCCTTTGAAGTGGAAGATGCTGAAGTGGTTGTTATTCCTATTCCTTGGGATGTAACGGTTTCGTTTGCAGATGGAACCAGCAACGGTCCGGAAGCCATTTTGTGGGCTTCGAAGCAAATAGACCTATACCAACTCGGACATAAAGATGCTTGGAAAATGGGAATTGCCATGCGCGAAATTCCAATGGATTGGGCAGACCTGAACAAGCATTACCGTAAGAAAGCACAAGAAGTAATTGGAAAGTTAGAAGCAGGTGCTTCGGCAGGAGATGATGATGTGCAGAAACTCATTACAGAAATTAATGAGCAGTGTACTGAGTTGATGGACTACGTGTATACACGTTCTTTGGCTCAATTAAAGCTCGGAAAACTGGTTGGAATACTTGGTGGTGATCACAGTACTCCGTTTGGGTTGATGAAGGCATTGTCCGAAACGCAAGGCGAATATGGCATTCTTCAAATTGATGCTCATGCCGATTTGCGTGATGCATACGAAGGATTTACGTACTCGCATGCGAGCATAATGACGAATGCGCTGACACTTAAAAATGTAACTAAATTAGTTTCTGTTGGAGTTAGAGATATTTGTGAACAAGAGGTTGAAAGCATCGAAAATAGCAATAGCCGAGTTGTTGCTTTCTATGACGAGCAATTAAAGTCCAAAGAATTCAATGGTGTTAACTGGAACTCCATTTGCGAAGAAATTATAGCCGAACTACCTAAAAAAGTCTATATCAGCTTTGATGTTGATGGGCTCGACCCTTCTCTTTGTCCTTCTACTGGAACTCCTGTACATGGCGGATTGAGTTTTGAACAGGCCGTTTATTTAATAAGGAAGGTGGTAAGCTCTGGCAGAACAATTATTGGTTTCGATCTTGTGGAAGTAGCGCCATCCGAATCTGGTTGGGACACGAATGTTGGAGCCAGAATGCTGCTCCAACTCTGCAATCAGATGGGGGCTTCGAACGGACGAATGCCTTCTTTTAGCAATTAGGTGTTAAGATGTAGCTATTAGCCTGAAACATGGAAAACAAGGAGCTTGAACTGCTAGAATACCTGCTTTCGTTTGCTACCCAGAACAAGCAAGAATTAATTGGGTCTCGCTTACTTGAAAGAACCCGACACATAACCGTAATTCTCGAAGACATATATCAACCACAAAATGCCAGTGCCGTTTTACGCACAGCCGATTGTTTTGGTGTTCAAGACGTTCATGTAATTGAAAACACCAACGAGTATGCGATTAACCCGCGTGTTGTACACGGAGCAGCCAAATGGTTGAGCTTGCACAAGTACAATGAGGTGCATGACAACACTACAGATTGTATTCAAAAACTGAAGAAAAAAGGTTATTCCATCGTAGCCACAAGTCCGCATGCAACTAGTGTTTCGCTACATGATTTGCCGCTGGATAAACCGATTGCCCTGATGTTCGGAACTGAGAAACTGGGACTTTCTTCTACAGCAATGGAACAAGCTGATGAGCTGATGTATATTCCCATGCATGGTTTTACAGAAAGCCTCAACATCTCAGTATCGGCTGCCATTTGCTTGCAGCATTTAACCCATCGGCTGCGGCAAACAGAAGCAGATTGGCACCTTTCTGACAAGGAAAGTCGAGAGCTCAAATTAGAATGGGCGCGGTTGGTTTTGAAAGACCCTCAAGGATTAGAAAAACGATTTTGGCAAGAGATTTCTTAAAAAACGAGTAATACCAATTGAACCTCAAAACACCCCACATAATTCGTTTCTTTTTCGCCCCAATTTCTTTAAAAGCCGCCCCGATAGCTATCGGGATGCCTGAATTTTTTAAATCATCGGAACAAAAAATAATTCAAATTCATAATAGAGCATTTTGTAATTCAATTGGTATAATTCGAGCCTAAACTACTACGCTGCCATCTCGCAGTTTCTTCTTGTAATCAGACGGTGTACTTCCGAATTCCTGCTTAAACAGGCTGTTAAAGGTGGATTTGGAATTAAACCCACAATCGTTGGCAATGGCCATAATAGTAAGCTTATCATAATCGGGATTTGCTAACCTACGCACCACAGCTTTCAGTCTAAACTCATTTACGAAAGTGAAGAAATTCTTACCTATGTTCACATTAAGCAACTCTGTCAGTTCATGTTTGGCAAGATTAACCTGAGCAGATAGCTCTGCCAAAGTAAGTTCAGGATTTAGGTAAGGTCGCTCTTCGCTCATGTGGGCAATAAGTCGTTCTATAAGCACTTTTGCCTCAGATACAGTAAACCGCTGTTTTGTTTCCTTGCCTTCCTCCTTCTCTACCGTTTGCCCTTTCTGGGCTAAATTCTCTTCTGGCTCATTTTCTTCGAGCACATAATCCGAACGAAAAAGTGAAGGCTGTCTCAGTCCAAAATAGCTTACGGCATAAGCAACCAAAGTCAAACCCATGTGAGACAGGAGCGATGTGTTTACCGCTCGCTCAAACATAATGGCGTTGTACGCGCCTGCTACAATTACTACCAACCCACTTAGGGTAAAAAGTACCGCGATAAAGTTTACCCAGAATAGCTGCAATCCCATATCACGGTGGCTAAACTGTGCTTCAATGTTTCTTCTAAACACATTCAGTTTTGCGAATGTGAGTACGGTATAGCCGATTACCGAGGTAAAGAATACGATAGCGAAAGTCATCCGAACCCACAAATATTCATTTCGAATTAAGAACGCTTCATCAGAAAAGTCAACCACATCTTGAAAAAAGATAAAATAAGCCAATGTTATGACCATAAATGGCAGAAAATGAAGCAGGTCAATGGCACGAAAACGCTTCCTATCAGATACCAAATAGGTTGTATAGAGATACAGTAATGGACTAAACGTAAGCGGAATGAGCCCTAGCGAGAACTGCATATCAAAAAACTCTTGGTGCTGTATGTGGAAAATTAGGATAATGAACTTGAAAGCAAACAGCAGCAGACTTCCTACCAACAATTTATCGGCTAACGAAACCGTTTTTCGCGTGCCTAAAGCAAAGGCTGCAAATAGCGATTGCGCCAAACCAATGTACAATATGGCTTCCGATAAATTCATCTCCGAGTTTGCGATTTAACGTCAGCTACACGTTTCCATGTCTGAGTTCTACCGAGGAAAAAGAGAACGCTGAAATAGCCTTTCAATCTCAAATCACCCTCTTCACTAAGATGTATTTTTCCGTTGTAATCGTTGCCCGTATGATAGTAGTAGATGTGTCCTCTGCGCCACGAATCCGTACCATCCCACACAAAATCTTCCAACATATATGTTCCCAAAACCTTGCGAGAGCGTAACTCAACGTTATCATTCAAAACGTCTCGCAATTCTTGATTAAACGAGTCTAACGAATCGCGCAGCCAAACAATTTTTCCGGTGTATAAATTCTCATCGGTTTCTTTAGAAATTTCGATGATGGTTTCTTCTTTCTCGTCTATCCACCTACCCAGAATGGCATTTGCATTCTGCGCATACAGGTTAGAGAAAAACAACTGCCATAGCACAAATCCAACTAAAAATACTCTGTTCATGAGTGCAAGGAAAAGAAAATTGAAGGAATGGTTAATGACATAACATGATTTGTGAACTGAGATAAAGCTAAAATTGAAGAAATATTGCCTCTCCGTTCTGCCAACCGAATAACGACATTTGCCGCTATGCAACGGGCCTACTTAAAAATGCATTTTGCCATATTCCTTTGGGGATTTACAGGCATACTTGGCAAGCTCATTTCGTTGCAAGAATTTCCATTGGTTTGGTGGCGTATTTTACTCACTGTTTTTACGTTAGGTGCATTTTTAAAATGGAAAAGAGAACTGGAACCTCCGCCATGGAATGAGATGAAAAAAATTGCCTTTGTGGGCGGAATAATAGCCCTGCATTGGGTTACTTTTTATGGTTCTATAAAGTACGCTAACGTGTCAATAGCGTTGAGCAGCTTAGCAAGCACCGCCTTGTTTACCGCCATTTTAGACCCATTGCTAAACAGAAGAAAACCAAAGGCTACTGAGCTCATTCTTGGACTCTTTACCATATTCGGAATTTATCTCATATTTCGGTTTCAACAGCTTTATGCCGTGGGTATTACGCTCGGACTGATAAGCGCCATGCTTTGTGCTTATTTCACAATACAAACCAAAGGTTTATTAGAAACCCACGGACCACGAAACCTGTTGTTTTATGAACTTATTGGCGGTTTAGGAACGCTTACACTTTTAGCACCGCTATACCTGTATTTGTTTCCTAGTCCAACACTCATCCCAACTATTGCAGATAGTGGGTATTTGGTTCTACTGGCGGTAGTATGCACGGTTTACGCCATGCAGCTATCCTATCAGGCGCTAAAACAGGTTTCGCCATTTGTCATGAATCTTTCTGTTAACCTAGAGCCGATTTACTCCATCATTTTGGCAGCTATTATTTTTCACGAACACGAAGAATTGAACCTTGGTTTCTACGCTGGAGCTGGAGTTATTATTATTTCTGTGGCTGCCAATGGTCTCATCTACATGAACCAAAAACGAAGAGCCAAGAAACAAGCGCTGCTTCCGCACTAACCATGAGTTGACTACGTTTGATAAAGCTGAAACACAACGGAAGCCAAATTGAAAAGAAGCGAAGGGTATTCTCAGACTAGTTTTGTCTGAACCTAACCGAATGGCGTGGTAAGGGATAGCTTTACGATAGCGCTTACTTGAGCCACCTCTTTCGTGGGACAGATATTCACTTTTAAGGTGAAATACGAATGGTCCTCATTAAGCTTTTGAATTTGATATTCCAGATCGCCCTTAGACTTTCTGGCAATATCAAGAAATCCTAATCCTGCCCCACCTTTATCTCCATAATCATTACATGATAATTTGGTTCGGAAGGCATCACGCATTTCATCCACCGACATTCTTTTTACCTCATCAAGCTTTTCGGTCAATGTATCAACGCAATCATTTCCTATTGGATTAGAAGTAAGCACGTAGTACCCTTTTTCATTCTTACCCAGAACCAGCATGGCGCAGGCGGGAGCCTCACATTTGCCGTGTCTGTGGATGTTCTGAGCACATTCCACCAGCACGTTGAACAAGCGTTTCTTAAACATTCGGTTGTCGGTAATTTCATCCACTTTAGATTCAAGCAAAGACAACTGTTCGTCACAATCATTTTCAGCCAATGATCCTTGAAGAACAAATAGGAGTTCGTGATTTTGAATGAATCGCTGAAAACTCAGGGCATCATCCAACAGGTCTATAGGTTTCATTGAAATAAAATCTTGCATCAAATATAGAAAAACGATTACACTTTGGTACTTATATTTATCAACAGCAACCTACTTGCACCAACAGATTTAGCACAATCAGAAACAAATCCTACCTATTCGTAGGGGAAATATGGCAGGTTAGTACAAGCCTAAAGGAACTTGTTCATCATCTATAGCCAAATCCTCCTAAGATCCTGAAACGAATTCAGGGTGACGCTCGTTGAGATTTTGGTGGTAAGGTAACGGAGTCTCTCTTTGAGTTTTAAGACTTCAGTTCTGTGGTGCTATCTTTCCCATCATCATCTGCACTTCTCCCATCGTCTGGTACATATCTCTAGGCGGCACAACATCAGCCACCAACTGCACATTGAGCGTGGTCGGCAATTGATTAGGAAGGATAGTATGCTGCTGATTCTCGTAGCTCGCAGTAGAAACCTGCTCGCGCGAGTCTTCCGCAGAATGACTCGTGTTAGACACAGCACAATCAGTTTGCAACTGATCTTAAAAACAAGCGAACAACAGTCCTTTTCTGCACACACTTGTTCTTCGATGTATTTCAAATGCTGCTCTCGAGAGCGTCTTCGCTCGTGAGCTAGCCACCAAATTCACGAGCGAAGGCTCGCGATAGCGGAAGACGGCTGGCTTGGCGGTAACGCCCACTTCTCGATACAATTTTTCACAGGTGAAAAATCACTCGAAGCGACAGCCACTGCTTCAGGTATATTAATCCTTGTACTTTCGCGATGCAAACACCCTAGACTGGTATCTCAGAAAGTAGCGCAGACAAACAACCATTTTTGAAAAGTATCCAACCGTGGGTATTCTTTTCGTCAGCTGCGCTTATAACGCTGTTTGTTACCATCACTATTCTTAATCAAGATTCGGCCCGAGAGCTGTTTCTATCTGTGCAGGAGTTTATTTCTGAGAAGTTTGGTTGGTTTTACGTGCTTTCGGTAAACATTATCTTGTTTTTTGTGGTGTATTTGGGGTTTAGTAAATACAATCGTATTCGAATTGGCGGGGTTGATAGCCGACCCGAATTCAGCACATTTGCTTGGCTGAGTATGCTGTTTAATGAGGGCATTGGTCTGGTGCTGATGTTCTATAGCGTGGCAGAACCGATTTTGCATTTTTCTAATCCGCCTTATGGGGAACCAGGAACGTTGCTGGCGGCTAAGAATGCGCTAAATATCTCTTACCTCCATTGGGGTTTCCATGGTTGGACGGTTTACGGTCTGATGGGTTTAGCTATTGCTTTCTTTGCTTACAACAGGGGTTTGCCGCTTGGTATTCGATGGGTTTTGTATCCGCTACTTGGCGATAGACTGAAGGGGCCAATTGGTCATTTTATTGATGTGATGGCTGTGGTAGCTACCATGTTCGGTCTGGCAACCACATTGGGGTTGGGGATTCAGCACATTAATTCTGGAATGAACCATCTTTTTGGTTTGACCGAAAGTGCCAATGTTCAGGTTATACTGATTGTGATTATTACCCTGTTTGCCACGGCATCTGTAGTTTCTGGAATACATAAGGGAATACAGGCTTTGAGCAAGATTGCATCAGTAATGGCCATTATGCTGATGGTATTTATGCTGATTGTTGGACCTACGGTTTTCATTCTGAGCTCTACAGTACAGAGCACGGGTTTTTACCTGCAAAGCATACTAAGCACAGGTACGTGGATGGAAATCTATCGTGGTACGGATTGGATGCACAGTTGGACATTCTTCTACTGGGCGTGGTGGTTTGCTTGGGCTCCTTTTGTGGGGCTTTTTATTGCGCGTATTTCTAAAGGCCGAACGATTAAGGAGTTTTTATTAGGTGTTGTGGTTGCGCCAACCGCAGCCATTATTGCTTGGATTTCCATTTTTGGAAGCACTGCTTTCCATATTGAATTATTTGGTGGTGGTGGCATTACCGAAGCGGTAAATGAGAACATTACCACTGCACTTTTCATGCTTTTAGAGCACTTTCCTCTCTCCTGCTTCAGTATTCTGTTTGTGGTGATTGCGGGTGTGATCTTCTTCGTCACGTCTTCTGATAGTGGCTCGTTGGTTATCGACTTTATTACAAGTGGAGGAAAGGAAAAAACAGATGTCCGCCTGCGTATTTTCTGGGCATTGCTAGAAGGTCTTGTTGCTGCGGTTCTTGTACTCGGTGGCGGATTGATTGCGCTACAAACTGGTTCGCTTGTTACTGGCTTACCCGTTTGTATTCTGATGCTTGTTGTTTGCCATTCTGTTCTTAAAGCATTGCGAGAAGAACACGCCATGCTTGAGAAGAAGGAACGGAAAAGGTTAAAGAAGAAGATGAAGAAACACGCTAGGTCTTAGGTACAACCCTAACTTCTTATAAATAACTCACCCCCGTTCAGCAGGCTGAACTTCCCCTCTCTTTGGAGAGAGGGGTGACTGAATGAAATGAGGTTGGGGAGAGTTGGAAAAGGCGATTTTATTTACTGCACTACTTTTCGGATTTCGGCTAGCACTTTACTTATGTCTTTCGAGAGTTTGTCATTGGTGAACCGAATCACGCGAATACCTAACTCTTCTATAATGGCCGTGCGGCCTTCGTCATATTCCTTTTGGGAATCATGAATCTTACCATCCAATTCAATCACTAACTTTTTCTCATGACAATAAAAGTCGGCTATGAAGAAGTAATGCAAATCAGTTGTCCGGTGGTATACGATTGGATACTGACGGTTGAATTTCTTACCCGACAATTTTCTATTCCGAAGATTGGCCCAAAGAATGCTTTCAGAATCTGTGCTGTTTCTGCGTAGTTCTCGGCAGAGTTCGACTATCTTCTTTTTGCTGGTTACAGGCATTACTTTCCAAAATACAACTCTCCATTTTTAACTCTCCCCTGAAACGCGAGCGTTTCTTTCCCCTCCCTCCAAAGAGAGGGGTGAATGAGTGTAACGAATTCGGGGTGAGTTAAAACTTCCTAGCGTTCTCCAAACTGTAAGTCTTAACGCCTGAAGGCTCCAAAGGTGTTTTACCAAGAATGATGTCAGCTGCCTTTTCAGCAACCATCAATACGGGTTGGTAAATGTTGCCATTCGTCACATACGGGAACACAGAAGCATCCACTACTCTCAATCCTTCAATTCCATGCACTTTCAGTTCTGCATCAGTTACCGCCATATCTCCATAACCCATGGCGCAGGTGCAACTTGGATGATAGGCGCTTTCGCCTTCTTTGGCCACAAAATCAAGAATTTCTTGGTCGGTTTGGACTTCACTTCCTGGTGATAGCTCTTTGCCTTTTAATGAGTCCATGGCGTTGGTTTCCACCACCTTTCTCGCTAACCGAATGGCTTCAACCCATTCCTTTTTGTCTTGTTCTGTTGACAGGTAATTGAACAGGATGCTTGGGTAAACTGTTGGGTCTGCCGACTTGATGCGGATATGCCCACGCGCATCTGATTTTACTGGGCCGATATGAACCTGAAAACCGTGCCCTTCGCTTGGTGCGGTTCCGTCATAGCGAATTGCCAACGGCAAGAAATGGAACTGCAAATTCGGATATGGAGCTTCGTCATTGCTTTTGATGAAACCACCGGCTTCAAAGTGGTTGGTGGCGCCAATACCTTTCCTTCTAAACAGCCAATCGAAGCCAATTTTGGGAGCACGCCACGGACTCAAAGCCGGGTACATACTCACAGGCTGTTTACACGCCCATTGTACATACACTTCTAAATGGTCTTGCAGGTTTTCTCCAACTCCCGGTAGATCATGCACCACGGGAATGCCAAGGCTTTCTAAATGCTTGGCGTTTCCAACACCAGAAACCTGAAGTAACTGAGGCGAGTTTATCGCACCTCCACAACTGATGATTTCCTTCCCGTAAACTTTTACAAGCTTCCCTCCTTTCTTGTACTCCACGCCAATGGCTTTCTTCCCATCAAACAGCACACGCAAAACCATTGCTTGTGTGGTAACATTCAGGTTCTTTCTGTGCTTAATCGGCTCAACGTAAGCCTGTGAGGCACTCATCCGTCTCGAGTTGTAAATTGTCTGGTCGAACTTGCCGAAACCTTCCTGCTGGTAGCCGTTCACATCATCTGTCAACGGATAACCAGCTTCTTGCACACTCTCGAAAAACGCTTTAAATAATGGGTTCTCACATTCGGGAGTGGTCAATTTCAAATGGCCCTTATCTCCGTGGTAATCGTCTCCACCCATCAAGCGGTCTTCCACCCGTTTGAAATACGGCAGGCAATGCGCGTAATCCCATTTCTCCAAACCCTTCTCTGCGCCCCATTGTTCGTAATCCATAGCGTTACCACGAATCCAAATCATGCCATTAATGCTACTCGAACCACCTAAGACTTTCCCTTTCGGCTGTGCAATTCTACGACCGTTCATAAATGGTTCGGGATCTGAATGATAATCCCAATTGTAGTTATTGCCTGTAATCAGATAGCTCAATGCGGCAGGCATGTGAATTCGGAAATCAAGCTTGTAATCTGGCCTTCCAGCTTCTAACACCAACACCTCGTTTTCAGGGTCTTCGCTTAAGCGATTGGTAAGAACAGCTCCGGCAGTACCGCCACCGATAATGAGGTAATCGTAAGTCATAAACGTGGATTCTTTGGTTATGAAATGCAAATATCACTTTATATCGAAGATTGAAGCCCACCGATTGTGCACAAGCATGTTAGATTTCTAACTTCACGAACATGAATAAAAAAATAACCGCCTTTACAAACGATGCCCTCGGAAATTTAGATGCTACCGGTGTTGCTGAAGCCATTGCTAAGAAGGAAATTAGTGTGGAAGAAGCAACCGAAGCTGCCATTGCACGAGCTGAGAAGGTTAATCCAAACCTAGATGCCATTAAGGTTAAAGCTTATGGTGATGCGCGTAAATACGATGGATTAAATGCGGGTGGTGCATTCTACGGTGTACCCACGTTCGTCAAAGACACAGATAACATCAAAGGCCATCCAACCCAAATGGGAACTGGCGCATTCAAATCCAAAATAGCGAAGAGCAACAGTAAGTTCGTGAATCAGTTCCAGAGCTGTGGAGTGAATTTATTGGGAAAGACTACGCTACCAGAGTTCGGATTGCTTTGTAGCACAGAAAACCCAAAGTGGAATACCACAAGAAATCCATGGAATACAGACTATACATCTGGCGGTTCTTCATCTGGCTCAGCTGCTTTGGTGGCAAGTGGAGCGGTTCCCATCGCTTCCGGAAATGACGGAGCTGGATCCATTAGAATCCCTGCTGCTATATGCGGTTTGGTTGGATTAAAACCAACTAGAAATCGAGTGCATACTATAGACGGTGCCGAGTTATTCCCAATCCAAATCGTTCATCAGGGTGTTTTAACACGGTCTGTAAGAGATACCGCTTTGTTCTTTTCTGAAGCGGAAAAGTTCAAATACAACAAACGACTCCCAAAATTGGGTCATGTTACGAGCGCTAATAAAAAGCGACTGAAAATTGCTTTCATAGAAAACCGCGCAGAAGGAAAAATGGGGCGACAGGGCGATGAAACATACAAACTACAATTAGAAACGGCCAAACTGCTTGAAAGTTTAGGACATAAAGTGGAGCAAATTCCACTTCCTATAGATGCTGATGCTATGATTGATGATTTCTTGAATTTCTATGGTTTCACGGCTTACTTATCAAGTCACTGGGGAAGATTGATTTATCAAGATAAGGTGGATAAATCGCAATTAGAGCCGTTTACGCTTGGTTTGGCAAAGCGGTTTAAAGGCAATGCTCTAAAGCTTCCGAAAAACATTAGAGCCTTGCGCAAAATGGGAAATGTGAGCAGTGCAACTTTCGAGAAATATGACATCGTTATGACACCAGTTTTAGCACACAAAACACCTAAAATCGGTCACTTTTCTCCTGAGCTTACTTATGATGATGTATGCAAAAATGCGGTTGAATTTGCCACCTACACGGGCCTTTACAACGTAACTGGCGAGCCAGCTATTTCGCTACCAATGGGACTTGATTCAAATGGCATGCCGCTAGGTGTTCAATTTGCTGCGCCCTATGGTGAAGATAAACGTCTGATAGAATTAGCCTATGAGCTTGAAGAAGCGAAAGGGTGGCCGAGTATTTTGTCGTGACACTTAAACTGTAGATGTTTCCCGAATTGAGAAATGGCTGTCTTGCATTTGAGCGCATCCTAAGTACTTTCGCAGAACCAAAATTGAAAGGAAAATGAGTTACGATCTTATTGTAGTTGGAAGTGGACCAGGCGGATATGTTGCCGCCATTCGCGCATCACAATTGGGAATGAAAGTTGGCGTGGTAGAACGTTCCGAATTAGGTGGAATCTGCCTCAATTGGGGTTGTATTCCAACCAAAGCCTTGCTAAAAAGCGCACAGGTTTTCGAGTACATTCAGCATGCAGCTGATTACGGGGTTACTGTTGGAAACAGCAAAGCTGAGATTGGCGAAATGGTCAAACGCAGCCGTGGCGTTGCCGAAGGAATGAGCAAGGGAATTCAGTTCCTTTTCAAGAAAAACAAGATCGATCACATTGCAGGTTTCGGCAAACTGAAAGGCGGAACAACTGTGGAAGTGACCGCTGCAGACGGAAAGAAGAGTGACGTTACGGCCAAGAATATCATTTTGGCTTTGGGTGCTCGTAGTCGCGAACTTCCAAATCTGAAACAGGACGGAAAGAAAATTATTGGCTACCGTGAAGCCATGACGTTGGACAAACAGCCCAAGAAAATGGTTGTGGTAGGTTCAGGAGCTATTGGTGTTGAGTTCGCTTATTTCTACAACGCCATCGGTACGGAAGTAACAGTTGTGGAATACCTGCCGCGCATTGTTCCTGTAGAAGATGAAGAGGTGAGCAAGGCCTTGACCCGTTCGTTCAAAAAATCGGGGATTAAGATCAAGACTGACAGCTCTGTTGAGGCTGTGGACACGAAAGGCGCTGGCTGCAAAGTGACGGTGAAGACCAAGAAAGGCGAAGAGGTGATTGAGTGCGATGTGGTGCTTTCGGCCGTTGGTATTCAGGCCAACTTAGAAGACTGCGGATTGGAAGATGTGGGCGTTATTGTAGATGGCGGCAGAATTAAGGTAGATGAGTATTACGCCACCAACATTCCGAATATTTACGCCATTGGCGATTGTATTCCTGGCCCTGCCCTGGCACACGTAGCAAGTGCCGAAGGAATTATCTGTGTAGAGAAATTGGCAGGAGAAAATCCAGAACCATTGAATTACGGAAACATTCCAGGTTGTACGTACTGTTCTCCAGAAGTGGCTTCCGTTGGAATGACCGAAGCTGCCGCCAAAGAAGCTGGGCATGAAATCAAAGTGGGGAAATTTCCATTCTCCGCCTCGGGAAAAGCAAGTGCCGCTGGCGCGAAAGACGGTTTCGTAAAACTAATTTTCGATGCCAAATACGGAGAATTATTAGGAGGACACATGATAGGTGCAAACGTAACGGAGATGATTGCAGAAATAGTTGCCATTAGAAAATTGGAGACCACAGGACATGAGATTATCAAAACGGTTCATCCGCATCCGACTATGAGCGAAGCCATTATGGAAGCTGCTGCTGTGGCCTATGATGAGGTTATACACCTTTAGTTGCTGACAACATATTCAGAAAGGAATCGTCTCTATGACAGGTTCTCTATTTCTTAGATTTTTCAACGCTGACCCATGAAACTAAGTTCATCAGTATACCAACTACTGTTGTGGGCATTTAAGAATGTTCCATTTCAAAACAGGTGGGCTCATTTACTAAGGAGGTTACCGATACGTTTAGATAGATACTACAAAGACCTTCATTTCAAAGGGGTGTCTTTAGTGCAATCAAAAAGCGGCAGTTTTAAAATCAATCATGACGGGTCTAGAATTGGAAATCAAATCTTTTGGAAAGGTTTGCAGAATTCTTTTGAAGCGGACACTATTTGGATGTGGGAGACCCTATGTAATGGGTCAGATGTAATTTTGGATATTGGAGCGAACGTGGGCATTTACTCGTTGATTGCTAAGTCAGAAAATCCAAATGCCAAGATTATTGCGTTTGAACCCTCTCGTAAAATTTATCCAGAGCTAATTGTGAACATGGATCTGAATAATTTCGACATTAAATGCGAAAGGATTGCCCTAAGCAATTCAAATAAAGAGCAAACATTTTTTGATTCTACCCTTGAACAATTCCCGACAAGCGGGTCGTTGAGTGCGGCAAAGCTAAAGGACCGAACGTCAAATCTTGATGAAATCTTGGAATACACGGTTGTTTGTACAACTCTTGATGATTACGTTGTGAATAACAACGTAAGGAGAATTGATTTAATTAAAATAGATATTGAGCTTCATGAACCGGAATTGTTTGAGGGATTCAAAAGACTACAAGAATTCAGACCAACTATCATAGTAGAGGTTCTCAATCAGGATGTAGGTGATAAAATTGCCGCTGCAAGTAATTTGAAAGGTTACCACATCTATAGATTAGTTGCGCCATATAAGCTTGAGAAAATGGATTCGATTACAGCACATACAGTGCATAGGAACGTTCTACTTTTGCCTGAGGAAAAACAACTCCCAGATAACACAGCTATAATCTAACCGCCATGTGCGGCATTACAGGAGCATACGCCATTACTGAAAAAGGCAAGTCGTATCATCTCAAATTAGATGACGCCATTGCTACAATGGCTTTACGTGGACCAGACGGAAACGGCAAATACATTGAAAGCTCCGCGGCCTTAGGTCATTCGCGTTTGGCGATTATCGACACTTCGGCTTCGGCAAACCAACCATTTGCAGATGCTTCTGGCCGTTACTCCATGGTTTTCAATGGCGAGATTTACAACTACAAAGAAGTTGAAGCTCAATTAACCGATTTCAAACCGAGGACGACCTCAGATACTGAAATTCTTCTACAAGGATTTGTAGAATGGGGCGAAAACGTTTTGGACAAATTAAATGGCTTTTTTGCCTTGGCCATTCACGATAAAGAAACGGATGAACTGTTTTTGGCGAGAGACAGAATGGGCATCAAACCATTGTTGATTTATCAGGATGATAATGCGCTTGTTTTCGGAAGTGAGATGAAAGCGTTGATGGCTTTTGGTATTCCGAAAGTGATCGATGCTAATTCGCAATTCCTTTATCATCAGTTCAATTATACGCCATTTCCAGAAACGATTTTTGAAAATGTTGAAGAAATGGAACCTGGATCTTGGATAAAGGTAAAAAGCACCAAGACGTACCCTGAGCAAAGTCGAAGGGTTGAATCTGGAACGTATTGGAGTATTCCAAAACCGACAGCTCCAAAAACCAACATGTCTTACCAGCAAGCACAACAGAAACTGCGTGAGTTGATGGACAATGCCGTTCAGCGGAGAATGATTTCGGATGTGCCGCTCGGTTCTTTTTTAAGCGGTGGAATCGACTCTTCGGTGATTGCAACAATTGCAGCCCGTCACACAGACAAACTCAATACATTTTCAATCGGTTATGCTGACGAACCACTTTTTGATGAGACGCATTATGCAGAAGCCGTTGCCAAAAAAATAGGTTCGAATCATACGGTTTTCAAACTCACAAACGATGATCTGTATGCTGATCTGCATGATGTACTTAATTATATAGACCGTCCATTTGCAGACTCCTCTGCCCTACCGGTTCATATTCTTTGTCGGCATACCAGAAAGCATGTCACGGTTGCCCTTTCGGGCGATGGGGCAGATGAGCTTTTCTCTGGTTATAACAAGCATGCTGCTG